>Ga0131853_10013100_pt1 | contig 15193 bp, 6 predicted proteins | sample TergutLab28metaG_FD_92764 | JGI IMG/M metagenome (GOLD analysis project Ga0131853, IMG submission 92764) | Labiotermes labralis P1 segment gut microbial communities from Petit-Saut dam, French Guiana - Lab288 P1 (version 2) (version 2) | ecosystem: Host-associated > Arthropoda: Insects >...
TGATGATGATGACAAAACTAAGGACTGCCATTAAAAGTTACACCGGAAAATGAAACTCATTACAGAGATATATGTCCACAAAACTTTAGAAATCTTCATCTGATACATCCGACCTGCAGGCAGGACAAATATATCCCCAGGAAACGCCATCTTTGCATTTTTAATGGGCCCACAGTTGGCATTAGGTGCACCGAACCCATATTTTCCTTGCCATAATTCATTTAAGTATCTGTCCAAGCGAAACAAACGAAATGTTTCCCCACCATCTTCGTCTGAGCAGTCTCTCTGAATTGTTCTCAATGCTTTATTCTCCTTGGAATCTCTTGCTGAGTTATTTAATAAGGCGCCTCTTGTTTCCCTTCTGATGTGTTTTTTTTGTAGCTTGTTTCAAGGAGTTCCGCTTATCTCGCAAAGCTGCTTTCACCGGGGTACCCGTCAGGACTGCTGTAGCTCTCTTCTTTCTAGTGTTTCCTCTTCCTTTCCTGCCTGTAGATTTAGGAAAAGAAAGGACAAGTCCAGTAGTTAAGGACGTGCTTGAGGACGAATTTGTTTCGGCAGTTCTTTTGGAAGGACCTGGTTCGGGAAAAAGATTGTTTAATAGTCTGGCTCTCCAGACTCATCGTGGGTAATTTTCCATTACTTTCATTCGATGTTGCAGTGTATGTGGCTGGAGCTGGTGTCTGTTACGTAGAAGGACAGAAATTCCTTATCGGGAAGGACATCTCTATCGCAATGAAAAGTTCGAGTAGCCAAAAGTCCGTCCTTGACATTTGCAGGGTTAGCTGCGAAGTTGAGACGCATGTTGATAATCCCAGGTATATTTTAAATTGTCATCATTTGTCCTGGGTGGTTTGTGATCCATGAGTCACATGCACGATTGGCACAGGGTTGTACTGGTCTACAGACACTCCTATCAAGCGGCTGGGAAGAAGAGAAGACTCATGCCGTTTACCTTACAGCAATCAAGTGCAGTAATCCAAATGCGAATAATGATTGTCCAAGAGAAGAACTGGTGGCGGTTCTGTTGAAGGTTACACATGGGAAAGATGTTTCGAAAACTTATAAAAATGTTCTACCTTTGTCCATTCAGTAGGATTACCATCACCTTGACTACCTACCTACAAGACAATCATATACAAAATGGGTACGAAAATTCACCCTGGGCACAATGAAAAACGGCGGTATTGTGGTTCCTGTCGCTGAAACGCCAGAGCCAAAGTTACTAATTTCTTACGTTCAGCGGACACCAGTCTCCCTATCTCTTTACAATCACAGCGCGCACTAACTCTATCAGCTCTCTGCGCGGTTCTTACACCCGTTTCGTCGCGCGGCCCAGCCCGCAGACGATCAAGCACTTCTTTCAGATTAGAAATAAATTAACATTAGTCTTGTCAAAACCTGAAGCTATGTTGATGCTTCTTCCCTCAGGTTTGCGCTGCATAAGAATCGGATGCCTTTTCAAGAACTCGGAAAACCATTTTGTGCCTACCATTTTCGTATCCCTCTAACCTTCAGGGATCTTTATATTTTATGCCAATGCGTACTCAAATGGAAACTTTCTCACTTCCTTTGCAAACAACCCACCGCATGTGTCTGATGCCCTTTCCAAATAATTCTCTAAGTTTTCTACTTCAGCATCACTGAACACCTGCGGAGGATATACAGTTTAACCTATGTTTAAAAATTAATCAGGCATGCGATAAGAGGTATGAGAACTTTTAATTTGATGTAACGGAACAAAAACCAACAGTAAAATTATCGCAGACTTTTGGTTTACTTCCTCTGGTCACATATATCTTACAGTACAAACACATTTGAACGAACATGGCGAGTGTTCTTGTATACTGTACTGAACGTCGGATTCTGTGAAATCCCTCTCATATCATCCTTAGAAGCTCTGCTGGAAATTACTTCCTTTTGGGGACCAGGGAGTTAATTAGCTACTTCAAATAATGCAGCCAATGAACCAAATTCTTAGTCTGTGATCTACATCGCACCACGCTGTTATTGCCTGTACGTTCAACATTCAGAAACTCCGAACTTTTACACACCGTGTACCTATGTGCGTAGTATGATTCTCAAAATAAGCACTGATTATTTCCCTAAAGAGCATTAAATGGCTAGTTCTATTACAGTGACGGACTGCGTTTTCCGTGAGGCAGAAGATGATATTTTAAGCATGCTTCAGATACAGTTTAGCCTCTGTGGAATAATATCGCCTCGCGTTTAGGTTGTCCATCGTAAGTAAGTCAAGTGGGATAGTGATGACTTTAAGAAACAAAGCAAGTGACGTCTGTGTCCGGCCGACCTTACTTTGAAACCTCGGCGCCAGCCAGCAAGAAATGGAGAAATTTGGTCTGGATATTTGGCTACCGACCCTATATCAAAATTAGGAAGAAGGTGTAGTTGTATCAACTTGTTAGAGTACATCTTTCGTTAGTCAAAAATTTATCGAGATTCTTTAGCTAAAGGTAGTAAATGTGCAGAAGACACAGGTTCGATCCCTGAGACAAAAGTCGGCAAAGAAATTTTACGTGGCTTGGTGATTAAATATGCGCAAACCACCCTTGTTTCAGCCAGCACTTAACCCCTTCTCACGTTGCGGGTACACCTGGTTCGCTAGACACCTGGCCTGCGTAATAGGAAACATATAGAAACCAGAGTTTCAAGCGGAGCCAAAATCCCGCGGCGTAAGCGAAGGGCCAACCAGAAAGGTTCGAAAGTACTTAGAAGGTGAAGCTGAGCCGCGCACGGATCACTATTTCGGTTTATTATTATTCTCCGTCGCACCAGCATTAACAAAGGGCATGCACATTATTACGCACAAGGTCCATGAGCTCGACAGCGCGACAGACAGACATATGTGACAACGACTTTGTGGTAGTTCAATTAAAGTTGTCACATCTGAGAAAGGTGTGTTACTGTTTAGAGTGGCGTTTGTATCTGGAATGTGTAGTGGCGTAGCCCAAAGCCCGCCCCGACATTCCTCTAGACGGGACGTCATACCCAGCGATCCTTCAACCGAAATCTGCTGATAACAGACGGGCAGAACTCTACTGAAGCTGAGCAAAGCGAGTGGGCGGGTGCACGCAGTATGTATTGCCTCACGCCAAGTGAAAACAAGCACAACTGCACCATTGCAAGAAACTATTGAGTTGACGTCTTCTGTATTATAAAACTCTGTTAAGAACCATCATGCATCACTGCAGCATTTCAAGTTACATGGGAAGTGACGTCGTATGCATACCACCCCCTCCCACCCCTCCCCAGCTGAATTTCCCATGTATTTGAACAATCCACAAATGTCTCACAAGATACCTGCACACGTGGCCTCCCATCAACATGTTGGTACGGTGTATTTTGTGGATTTTGTGGTATATTTTACGACGCTGTGAACCGTTTGGACTAAAGACAGGTACCATCAAGTGGAAGGGTGCTGGATAAACTGCGAATTAGAAAGCATGTGGCGGGGAGACGTCTGTGCCTAATTAAGTTCTAATCCCGGCATGCTCAGGGAGAAGCCGAAAGAAACAACGCAAAAACTGCCAGTAAAACCAGCGTACTGGCCCAGTTTCGAACCGATACCTGCCGGCACAGACCCAAACGGTTATAGCAACATCTAACTACTACCTACTACTACTACTACTACTACTACTACTACTACTACTACTACTACTTCTTCTTATTCTTACACTACAACCTTATATGGTTTTAGTCTTCTGCACCAGATCATTCCAGGCTTTTCTATCTTTGACGAGTTGAATCCAATTTCTCAGTTTTAGTTTCTTGAAATCATTTATTACTTCATCTCTCTTTCCCTGACTGTAACATTGTACTTCCCATCCTCCTATTTGGGATTCCTCTCTCATTTCCTCTGGCGTTTGCTTTAGTCGTCTCCAAAATCTGCCCGGTTTCAGTGTTGTAAAGCTCATAGCACTTATTTTTACGATATAAGGTCGCTAGCCTAAAGCTCAACCCCCGAAATTACGAAGGACCTAGGATTTTCTGTCATGGTTTGCTCCCTTAGTCGAGTGTTCCCGTTTTAAGGCACCGGAAACCCGCATTTCACCCTCTCCCGTTTGCTGCTGTTAAACTGCTCGGTAGCATTAAACTAAAAAAAGAACAGAACGGAATTTTGCCCACTTCGTGAGATCTGAGGCACCTACAGATGCCATTTAAGACTACTCTAGTCTGGGACGTGACATCATCAGACGGTACATGGTGCTGGCCACTCACAGTCCAGATAAACTGTCTCCCTGTTACTGTGCATGCATGTTTCATCTCCACCATGCAGCCACATGCTCTGCGCATGTAATCTTCCTTGATTTCTTCACCCTAACAATATATGGCGATGATTGGCTTACAGACTATTAAGATATTTATTGTGGATATTCTCCAAGCTTCGTCTTCCGTCTAAATAGCCTATTGCCCTCACTTTGTGCTAACACTGTCGGTCTACTTGTCTGTTACTTCAGTAGTTACGCGAGACTGCGTTTCATATCCACAAAGAATATGAGGTAACCTGTAGATTCTTACGTTTTAATCTCTGCGTTTATAGATAACAGACGGACAGAAAATAGATTCTATATGAAATGGTAGCCAAGATTCATTAAATTCAACTTGGTCGACTTTGCGTGTAAACCAACATAGGTATATGTGCGCAAAACACTGACTAAAAATATGTGACCCTATTCGGCCAAAATACAAATTCCACAGACGGCTACAACTTATCAGTGACATAAGTTTCGATAAGGTGTGAGAAATTAAGACACCCTGTCTCTTGTTGTCAATGACGAACGTAAGTAGTTAGGAATTGACACGACAGATAAATCAAGTCACTCCAATCATTGTGGCACAACAAAGACAGTACTGTTTTCAGCTGACTATATGCACAGCTGTTTTCTTCCGTTATTTGCTGCTACAGAGAGTGGTGCATCAACACCCCTCCAACTTCAACTCAGACTGCAAGCTCCACTCTTTACCCATGGATAGTAGCGGCTACCTGAGAGTGTGTAGATTTTCGTACAGGAAGCGAATTCTATAACTGACCTGGGTAAAGAGATGACCCACATTCATCCTAGCGTACTAAATAAGTAACGTATGAAGTTCCATCATCTTTTAATTCCAGAACCTTCTTACTACCACCTAACATAGCTTGTGGGGTGTTTCTTCTTTGTGGTATTTATGTTTCCCCGTAATAAAATAGCACCATCATCAGAAACCAATGTGTCTAATTTAATTCAAATCTGTCCTAATTTTTCTGGACCTTTATAGTAACATATGGCAGAGCCATGCAGAACATTAAAAGATAAATTCATGAACTGTACATAATAGCCCAAGAAAGTCACCAATACGCGTGATGTGTAATTGCAGAAAGAAACGGGGATTGTGGTGAGCTGGTTGAGTGTGTCTAAATTAAGCCGCTTCTTTGCAATGCAGTTGAAGGCGAAACAAGAAACGGGAACAGAAAGTATAGCTATACACTGCCTTTAATATCAAGTACATTAAAAAAGGTTTAATGGGCGCAACTTGAACTGTGTGAGTGGACCGTCGTAGTCGGTGGGGGTCATCTGGACATTACTGTGAGGACCGTCGGAGTTCTGTTTACATATAGTTACATCGCAAAGCGTATTGTGGCCGTCCGAATCACCACAGTGCCAAATTGACTGGATAGCCCAGTCGCTGAGTATAACCTCCTCTCAGGAAATATTAAGTACAGAGCTTACAGAAATATATTTGCGGTAGACAGACCAATTTATTTAGTTATGGTAGCTTAGCGACAATTCGCTAAGTCTATTAACATTGATTTTTAATTTTCTAATACTCAGTGAGTGTCGATTACGAAATGCACTGAACATTTTACCACTACCGAGCCTTCATTGACGACTTTGTTCTTATCGTGTTGGCGGTCACGGCGGCCCGAAAACAATTGTTTTCTGAACACAGCTTGGGCTGGCTTAGGGACCACTTGCCCTGTTACATAACAGGTGACTTCAATTTTGTATTACGGCCGTAAGTGCTAATCGTGATTTTCTTGTAGGCATTAGAACGGCACAAGCCGCCACTAATCCTCAGCTAGGGTAGCCGAATTCCTCCTCGCAACAAATAAGGTCATACACTTAACAATAACGTCTCACGCGCAAGGTTTTAAGGCCTTGAGTTCCATACCTGCCAGTGTGGTACATAAACCTTGATCCAATGCGCCAGTATCCATTTCGCTCGAATTCTACTAAATTTATAATTAACTCAGCCAAATGTAAATTTACCTACCTACCCACTGAGCAAATCTGTGATCTGTTCTCGAACCAAGGATCGCCGGTAACAGTATCCCATACCTTCCTTCACTCCTCTGTTCTTACATACTGGCATTCCACTCTCCGTATTCTAATTTCAAGAGTAATAAACTGTAGCAAATTCGTATCTTCTTTTCGGCGCTGTCACCTTCATCGTCTGCTTGACCATGAACATGAAGGCACTACGATCTTCCGAAACGGTCGGTAACCATTTACTAGTCGACAACGCGTAGCATTACAGAGAACCCAAAACTTCATATAATGAAACCAACTAGATGCACTAATTTCTCAAATTTATTCTTGGAATAAAACTCTACATGTTTTGGACAGTTCATCTGTCCATCATCAGGAGCAAGCTGTCAGCAAACCTGTATGACACATACCATTCCTGTGTGTACAGTGAAAAGCTCCTGATGATGGACAGAGGAACTCTCCAAAACGTGTTGAGTTTTATTCCAAGAATAAATTTGAGAAATTAGTGCATCTAGTTGGTTTTATTATACGAATTTATCACAATGCACGGTAACCTGAGCGTCAAAAACCCAAAACTTCTTTCTTTCTTTCTTACTTTTCTTGCCTGTGTCAATTACGAATTAGGCCTGGTCTCAGAAACTGTTGCTTGACTGTGTCTTTGGCTAGGCTCCTTGGGCCTACCATAAGAACTTTACCTTACACAGGACAATGCAAACCCAGTACACATGAAAACATACACCACCCACGCCTCCAGTGCGACTGGAGCACGTGATCCAAGAGTTCCAGCAGCCAGAGAAAACAGACTTCACAGACCGCGGGTGCAACGTCACTATGCCGAGTAGGTACTGATAACATCTAGGTCCCAGTGGCAATGTCATCTACAGTTTTGGGTAGCAGACAATAACGCCTAGGAACCACTGACTTTGTCACGCTGTCACTGTGTTTCTCTGGCCCTCAACTTGACTTCTGTCTTATGAAGTTGTAAGTAAATTTTGTAGGCAGGAGCACGTCTCTTGCCCAGACAACACTAAGCTGTTTCCATAAAACACGACGCATAACGACTGTAAGTTTACGTCCAACGTGGACTCCGAGGAATATCATATATTTCTGGGGCCTTACTGTCATTCATTATCAGCATACAGGAACCTGATGTACCATGTTTTGGAAAGTTTAGCATGTACCATCACAAGCTTGCGTGACGACAGGGAGACCTCTTGCTGACTTACTGAGTTGTTTTGAACGGAGAAATGTGAAAGACGCGCTCATAGTACATAAACCTATTGCAGACAGTGTTTTAGGTAAGTTTTATTTACTGTAGTTTGTTAAGCAATAACAGGTCGATAGGTTAATGGTTAATGGAGATAGACAATTCTGAAAAACGAATAATTACAGAAGGAGAAGGAAATGGTGAGGTCAAAAGATGAAAAGCTACGTTGAGTTTTATATCAGAAATGTGTTAAGTCGGTCGTCATGGTCAAAGAAAATTAGAAAATGAAAGAAACTTGGGAGGTCAACAAACGGTTCATTGGAAACTAAAGTTGGTCTTTGTACCTACGTTTCTGTGTATGCTAAGAACGAGTCTTGGCGTGGCGGCTGAATAGGAACAGCGAGGGATGGAGGGTCGGTGATTAACAGTCACAAAGTCCACGCGCAGTACACACATCTTGCAGTAAAAATTAAATCTGGTCAAATATACGACACAACTGTGAAACGCGAAATGCATAAATCTTGCAGTAAAATTATATCCATTCTACTGAGACATGTTTGAGATAATGATTATATGGCTTCACATAATTACTCGATAGACACAATGTATCCAATTAAGTGGAATGAATTTGTCTCCCTTTATCACAGGGTTCCGTGTTTCTCCATCTTACTTATTAAATGGCCGCTGAAACATCGCGCTGCTTTCCTTGGACTGGTTTCGTATACGTTTTACATGGCACAGCATAAATAACTGTATAAAAACCAGTCATTACTAGCGTCTACAATGGCGAGTAGGTTTAGTTGTAAAGACCAATGACTTCATGCAGTATTAATATCGAAGAGAAGGAATACGCCAATACGCATAATTGTCATTGAAAATTATGCAAGACACCAAACGAAATAACTTCAGCAGTCAGAAATTTCCCGTCGATATATCTTGTGGACTGAGGGAGGTGTCAAAATATAGTAGCAAAGTTCAGCGCTACACACAACGAAAAACTAAAAACGCTTTAAACAGCTGTGATAATATGCGATATAACATTGTATTACTCCCTTAGGCACATGAAAGAAGGAGAAAATTACAAAATACAAAGCGTCATATTCACCACAAAAAAAATCCAGTCCGTATATCACAGAGAATAGTCTTTCTCCGTTATAAAGGCCAATCAGGTGAGAGAGTTCACGTAAATAGCCGGTGTATGCTGTGCGGATTACAAGCAACACTGTGTGGCTAAATGCAGTTTTCTTACCGTTATGTAAGAAGGTACATACGCTTATTCACTGGCCTTTTATTTCTTTCTCATAGCGCAACAGTCCCCAGTGGGCCATGGCCCTCTCATTCACGAGGTGTCTAGATCACACACAACGACGCACCACAGTCGGTAGGATTCGTCTGGATGAGTGATCAGCTCGTCACAGAGTCCTCTACCTGACAACACACAACAGTCACAACAGACAGACATCCGTGTCCCTGGTGGGATTCGAACCCACAATCTGAGCAGGCGAGCTGCCGCAGACCTACGTCTTAGACCGCGCGGCCGCTGGGACCGGCAATCACTTGCCTTTCAAAACGTTAATTAGTTCTCATATAATTTTTGAACCTTCGGTCCTACATTTTTACACATTCTACGGAAGATGTGATAAATCAACGCACGATATGTTTGTTTAACTGCCCTCGGCAGCTTTTTCTCTACAATTGCCGGTCAACTGAAGACAAAACTGTTCATGTTGAAATAGAACTTTACGGATTTTCTCCGAAACGGCTGAAAGAACAGAAAATTTGTAAATTACAATCAGGTCCATATGGTGCAACCCTGTAAGACTACAAACTACCGCATTTAACCCAGTATAAGAAGAGAATTTTTTTCTAATTTATCAACTGAAAGATGGGGAGTTGCCTTATAATTGCGCACAAAATTAAAAACATTCTGTACACACAGTTCACCGAGAAATGATAACTGGGGAAGTGGAGAAGACGTCATATATCCTCGTATCTACGGTGGATATGGTTCACATTAGAATGCAGCTAATGTTCAATGAAAAACAAAGAAGAAAGATTGTAAGTTTTATTACCACCTGCGTAAGAATTCTGTGAAGGTTCAAGTCTTCTGAAATTCTACGCCATGTCGACTGGTAAACAGATACCGAAGTTCCGAAGTATCATAGTGTATCCCAAATTTATGGTTAAGAAATTCTTCCTGGACTGTGAAATTTTGAGGTTACCAAAGTGGCGCTGCTGTCAACACACAGATGCACTACTTGACACTGGTGCTGAAGGCACTGCGCCCTTTCGAAACGTCGGTAAGTGAGCGTGGTGAAGCATCCCACAAGACTTGAATCTTCCGCAAAACGGCAGAGAGACCTCAAATCTCGTAAGGTTGGATTTGTATCTGAAACGTCAGGTTATTTTTCATGCCCAGTAGCTTTCGGCTCATTGTCAAATGGAATGTGCAAAAGTGGGAATGTTATCAACGTCTCCCTCCTGGCCGTACGTTTTTTCAACTTCCCGTTTGCAGCAACTCTGGAATCGCTCCAAAAATGTTAATAAAACCTATCGCTAGTATGACTGAACAAAAGTTTTGATACGATGCAATTTTTATTAGCCTATATCCGTGTAAGTAACAAACATATTACGTGAAGTTTGCATCTGAAACGCAACTTGCTAAATATTTACTGGAACGAGAAATGCTTCCAACACAACTTTTACAGAAAAAAAAAACACAGTGTATGCGTAATCCACACCTCAACAACAGGAGCAGACGTGCCAGAATTATCAAGATTACACATACATCTTCTAACTTGTATCTTTGTCCCCAAGCTTCTGTAAGGCCGTTATTTAAATTCTAAGATTTCATTCACTGTGACAATAGACAGACCTAGCATAAACCAAGAAGTTTATTGATTTTATGTTTATAGTTCCGTGCATCGTTCATCTATATTAATAATTGTCCAACGAGATGGAACACAAAGCAGTCTATTTATTATTCTGCAAGTTCACTCTACATGTTTCGGGTGTCAACCACACCCATCATCAGGAGTACACGAAAATGTAACTGGTGATATTTTTTGTGCAGCTACCTCCCTCCAACGTGGCCAAGTTGGCCACTTTGGAGGGAGGTGGCTGGACAAAAAATATGGCCAGTACCGGAGGCTGTAGTTACAGTTATGTGTACTCCTGATGATGGATGTGGTTGACACCCGAAACATGTAGGGTGAACTTGTAGAATAATAAATAGACTGCTTTGTGTTGCATCTCGTTGGAAAAATATTAACATAACACGAAGTTTATTGTTTTACAGGCCAGCCACAAACAAACTGCCCATTGAGAACTATTACTTAATCTCAAAATTAAGCTCAAACGTTTTTCTGGACATTTCGTTTGCATACACATGTGATAGTTTTCTTTCTTAAAAAATTCGGGAAAATATTTCACATTCAAAACGGCAATACACCTTCATTTTTGCAGTTTAGAAAGTAGGGGACATGAACATCTCCGACCTGAATAAAAACCTTACGTGATTCCCAGGATAGTGTACTGCAATTAGTTTGACTAATATTTCGGATGCTGTCTATGCTCTTGGATTTCTTCACACATTCCAAAAATGAGATTCATTTTTCGTGTTCAAGAAGAATACAAAAAAAGAACGCCTGTTAGAAACAGCCAGTCTCTAGTAATGGACGGCTGATTGCGAATGACGAGAATCTCCAAATTCCTTTCTCTATGTATTTCATCATGCACCTCACACACACACACACACACACACACACATTTATTCACAAAAATATGACACATGAATTGTTTAATTCTACCATATATTTACAATTGCGAAATTAGCCTTTATTTTGAGTACTTCTGGATTTTCACGTAGACAGAATTCAACAAGACAAGCAATGTACCATAACGTAATTTTGTGGCGCGTTCCCGTAATAACTGTAACGCCTCGGCTATGCTAATAGCCAGATACCATTTCATGGCGATTTCATGTCGCCGGCAACAACAGAACGTACTTATATCCTCATGTACAGTTCCCGATATTTTTGCCAGAAATGTAATCAAATGTCGAGTCTCTCGACAGATTTTAAGGAAAGTTTCCAATATCGAATTTCACGAACTCCGTCCAGTGGAAGTCAAGCTGAGGAGAGACGGACGGACACGCATGACAAAGATAATAGGCGTTTTTCGTTAGTATGCGAACGAGCCTAAAAATGGTTCCTACAGCATGGGCTGTTAGCAAAAGATCGTGCTACAAACTTTAAGGTCCGGTTCGTAAGGCCTGCGCCGGAAACAGAGACAATCGTAAACGCTTTAATACGAAACTGAATAACGAGGTACGATAAGTCAATAATTCAAATGGGGGAAGTTGAACGGGATTAGTCATTGAAAGATTTGAAACTGAAGAGGCCTCGAGGCCATTAGAAAGAAGCTCCGCTCATAAAATGACGTACAGTAACAACATGAATGTTACAGTAATATTGCTTCCGCATCTGTTCCAAGCAAATGAACACATAAGAGGTGTAATGAAAATGTCTATCGTATGTTGTGCATGAAAAAACACTCGACTCTCTTGGCATGAGCACTACGGGCATATACAACACAAATATGGACAACCACTCAGAGAAAATGGCATTCTAAGAACCGTCGTCGTCGTCACCACCACAAAGGTGATCACCAACGTGTGGCGCTGAAACGCAGACAGGACAGCGAAATAGATCCAGCAAGAGGGAAAAACAGAAGCAACGTCTAATGTAAGGAACAGAAGTGCCAAGCAGGATAATGTGATAAACGCCTGTAACTGGTAAATTGTCTGATTTTGTTTTAATCGAAAAGCGCAAGATGTCGACTCATGATTTAAATTACTATTTGTCTAGATCTTCCTGTGGAAGTAAATAATTGTTCTAAGACAACGTTCCCTTATCTGTCATTCTGTAAGGGAAATGCACAAAATGGCTGTTGTGGGAGTTTGGTTATTAGCTACGACAAAATTACGACTGTCATGGTTATGGCCACCCGCAGTAAAATTTAGCCGTCTGCCTAAGTAACCAAGGGACTACATAACTGTGCTTCATACACACAGCCGTGCTCTTAAGGGTAAAGTCCCTGTGCATGCCACGCAGGCATATGGGAAAGTGCAAGGAGAGTTTCACTCATTTCTGATCTTGTCACCAGACAGAGGCGGTGGTCAGCTTCTCAAGCCAGTACTGACTGAATAAAAAGAGGCTGGGTTAGCAGCTCAGTCGGTCTGCACTGTCGGTACAACAGGAAAATCTGTTGCTTCGACCGGAGATCAAACCACACTTCCTCGGTCGTCCGGTCTAGACACACACCCACTGAGATATTCCGGCTCCTCTTCAAGGGCGGCGGCGGTGGTGGCGGCAGCAGCGACAGCAATGCCTCTGTACGACCTGGGCCACAGTCTGACTCGCGATAGGGTGCACTGGACAAAAATTAGGGTCTAGGGTAACAGAATTCCGTGTATCTCCTAATTTGAGGGAAATTATAATTAAGAACAAATAGCCAGAGTAACTAAATCCACGGAAGAAAGAAAAATTTGGCCATATTTCACAGTCTGGCATCATCAAGAAATTTACGCTTCAGCGTTCCTTTGCATTGCAGTGTTTAGTCTGCTTGCGGTAGCCGAGTTAAACACTTCAGTTTTGGACTTTTACAATTGTTTTATTATGTGAAATTAAATGGAAGGTAATCAATCACGCGTGTTCATTAAGTGCACATCACTTGGTTGCCAATTAGTACTTAGTTCGTACATGTTACAAGCGAGGCTAAAGACGTCCTCTAAAATGGAAGAAATAACCTGAAAATGTAATTAAGTATAACTGTATTCACGTAACCGGTAGATTCCCGCCTTAGACCTAATGGTACGATATTATCCACCTCTTTACCGTAAAAGAAGAAGAATATACATATTAGCGCATTATTTAGAAGTTACTTTATAGAAGCCACATCGTTATGTTCATATGATTACTGGTAATTATTATTAAAATTCCGTCAACGCGACTATGCACTTATTACGTAATAGAGAGCTACATGTTTCGGTCTCAGTAGACATCATCAGGCTAAGTGTAAAGCATTGTACTACAAGAAAATAAATAAATAAATATATATATATATATATATACACACATACACACACTCATACACACACATTACGTGAAATCTCACTTAGCCTACATTATGCCTTTTAGAACTTTCACCTGTATAAATGATGTATTTATTAGCAGCTTCATTAATCTGGGCTTTTTCTTGATGCGTTGATTGTTTGCGTATATACTGGCATGGCACGGTGAAAATTAGTGCAGCTACTAAAAAGGCATCATTTATACAATTTAAAACTGTAGTAAGAGAAAAAATGTGCGTGAGATCTGACGAGATGTGTGTGTGTGTATATATATATATATATATGGTAAACGGTATTACTATTATTTGTAATAAGGAATCTTTACAATTAGTCTGATGACTATGTACTGAGACCGAAACATGTAGCTTTCTGTTACATAATAAATGCGTAGTTGTGATGACACTTTCATTATTATTATTATTATTATTATTATTAGGCCAGGAAGACGTGTTTAACCCTAACAGCGATATTCAGGTTTGCAGGGTTTCCAGAGGCCAGCCATTTAATGCCTCTACCAAACTTCCTATTCTTCACCTTTCGTCCACCAAAGGTTGCGTCCAGTAAATGTTTGGCACTTGAATAATGAATGGTGGTAGGATGCCTTGAGGGTCCTCAGAATTTCAGTACTGTGTTACAAGGACAGTTTTAAAATCTGTATACGAATATAGACTCTGTGGGTAAAAGACATCATATGAAGGACAAACTCTTCGTGTGCAAGTAACAAGTAGGAACGGCAGAGTTTCCGTATTTGTCCGGCACAGCCAAGGCGGGTGGTATCTGTACTAGCAGCAATAATGCTCGGCAACAACTCAGTACACTGTATAATTCTTACCAATTCACAATTTTTCCTATTATCACCACAGCCTAAAGAGTGAGTCGTCTGGAGGAAGTGGCCGTCTTGAATTATTCCCAGAACTTCCCATTCTTTTTCAAGAAAGGCACGCAACCATTCAGACCAATATTTTCCATCTCCACGGCCAGTTTACAAAAACTGCGGATATGAGAACATAACAAACCCCTAGTCACCTCCCCCCCCACTTTTTTGAAATCACAGAAAATTCGTTGTCCTATTTCGAAGGAGATATTCACATTACAAACATAATAATGAAATGGGCATGTAGCTGGTACAGGAGAGCCAGTCATGAACTTTGGCTGCAGGTGAAGACACTTACTGGAAAATGATCATTTGAAAGACCGAGGAGAAAAGACACAAGGTTAATATGGATCTTAGGGAAGTAGGTCGTGAGAATTATAGGTGGATCGAATTGGCTCAATGTAGTGTCTAATAGCGACCTTTGGTATAAGCGATTTTGGGTCTTGAGGGTTTCTGTTCGTAAGTGTTGGTTATAATTAGTGTCAGAAACATTTCTTGTTCTCTTGGCAACAGAATGGAGCTAGCTTTGGCACTTCAGTGGGGGAATGGATCAGAATCGCTTTAACACACACAACATTTTCCACTTTACGTGAATGGCCTGCAGCACAGCAGTGAGTAACAGCCGGAACCCGTAGATGGCGTGAAATATGGCACCCGTAATACAACGGCCGAGGCTTGCTGTGCTCTGCAACAAGTACACACACACACACACA
>Ga0131853_10013103_pt1 | contig 15192 bp, 9 predicted proteins | sample TergutLab28metaG_FD_92764 | JGI IMG/M metagenome (GOLD analysis project Ga0131853, IMG submission 92764) | Labiotermes labralis P1 segment gut microbial communities from Petit-Saut dam, French Guiana - Lab288 P1 (version 2) (version 2) | ecosystem: Host-associated > Arthropoda: Insects >...
TGACATAACTTTTATGAATAAGAAAACAAAGAACACCTTTTTGATAGACATAGCTGTCCCAAATACACATAATCTCGCCAAAACAATAACCGACAAACAAAACAAGTACCAAGAACTGGCGAACGAAATGTGTGCTATGTGGAAGCAAAAGGCAGCACAAGTTATCCCGATAGTAATATCATCTACGGGAGTAATTACAAAGTCACTATCACGAAGTCTAACAAGACTTAACTTGCACCCGAATACATATATACAACTGCAAAAATGTGTAGTTCTTGGCACATGTTCAATTGTAAGAAACTTTAAGCTACAAATAAGACCACCAAGCCTAATCCTGTTTATTACTACATCCCAGGAGAGGTGAATATTTCCCAGCCAAAGCTGAGAAGTAAGAAATTTGATGTTGATAGTAATAATAATAAGCAAAAGTGGTATCAGTAATAATAAGGGCAAATGGAACCATCACAAAATCATTCAGACAATACCCGACTAACATACCAGGAAAGCACGCAATTAAGGACCTACAAACAACAGCGGTATTGGGCACTGCACACATACTTCGGAAACACCAATGTAAAATTACAAAATATATTTAACAAGCGAAATAACATTCCATGTAGCACAAAATGTAAATACAGAAGAGCTGCAACGCTATATACCCTGGAAACGTGGTTGGTTTCAGATACATAATTGTAAATATCCTGCACAAAGGTGATCATTATAATAATAATAATAACAATAATAATAAGCTTTTATCAAGGGAAATGGGGCGGTCCGAGGATCGAATCCCGTCGGGACCGGCCCTGTGCATTGGTTACCGGGTCTCTTTCCCGGAGGTAAAGCGGACGGGCTGTGCGCTGATCACCCATCCCTATCTAGCGACGAGGTTACGCACGGCTACAGCCGCACCTACACTCCCCGTCTGTGTCTTCTGTGGCATGGGAAATACCGCATTATTTACATTCTTATATAATTACACTGCTTCATTATTTACCTGCTATCATTGTTATCGTATGTGAAGTTGATGTAGACGAATTGATATAACGAATTATATATACACTCATCTCTCGCTTTTCGCGGGGGTTAGGTTCCAGGACACTCCACGAATAATTGACTTTTCACCCCAAGACGACGTTTTAGTATTTTGTAGTGTTTTTCGTTCCTTTGCAGAAACACTGTGTTGGGAGCTGCGGCAAGCAAACGATGAATGTACACAGCTATGATGAGTAATGACATTACACAGTCCATGGGTGTGTTTAAGGCATTTCCGACTGACACCACTGTCGATTTGCGACCCAGTTGGCGGAACGGAAACCCGTCGTAAGTCGGGACGCATCTGTATTCTTGACACACTTTCGTCTCGACGCCTTTAGATCTTGATTCGTTCTGTGCTTGCGCCAAGTGCAGTCTAAAGCTGAGCGCCATGCTGTACCAGCAGCACCACTTCTCTGTTGTCTCGGCAAGGCTCACATGCCCCATGAGGCTCAATACAAACAGGGTAAAAAAAATACCATGAAAAAGTAGTGAACATGATTCTACCTGCACCCTGCATTCACCTTGTTTAGTTTACCCCCGTGCCATCAGAACCAGAGTAGACTGGCCGAGAAGAGGGTGCAGCGAATACCGCCATAATTTATTTATCTCCTGGAAGAAGAGAGTGTAATGCAGGCTTACTTTACCTCGTTAGGCTTTATTCAGAGCCGTAATTCTGCCGAGTTAGGGCAGGGAAGGAAGGAAAGTGAACCCCACTTGCGTGGACTGAAAGCTTGGTACGTTTTCTATCAGCTTACGAGAGATAAATTATGCCTTCGTGTATAATTTAATATTCAGGCATAAAGCCAAGGGATTTAATTAACAATTGAAAATATGAAACTTAATCCAGCATGATCCAAATGACCAGTGAGAAAGAGTAGTTGAGGTGAGCTAGGGCCTGTGCCATGAATGTTAAAATAACCGACCCTCAAGATAGAGTGGAGAGGTTAGCTGTTTTTGAAGCCCAGTAACACCCACGTGCCTGTACCTCCCCCTGTAACACTAAGGAGGTACGCGGTGTATTGATATGATCCTTACAAATCTTACGTCCCTGCACGGTACACAGTAGGTCACTGCTGAATTACAGAAAAGTAAACAGATATTTAACATCCTGGCTTCATTACTGCAGCTCAGTGTCTGGGGCAAATCCGGTTGAAGGATGGGCTAAAAGAACGATTATCGTATCTCCGAATACAAGAAGCTTCGTCTTGAATGCCGTTTTAAGACGACGAAGAAGTAAACAAGGCGAGGGCTATATAAAGTGAGTCAGACAGAAAGGAATTGGCGTAGGAAGAACACAACAGATTTTAAGAAGGGCAAGTCCATTAACTTCTAAGGGTTCAGGTCACTTTTAAGCTAGGATATAGAGTGTGTCCCACTCGCTACCGAACCCGGCATTTCTTTAATAATTTTACCAGTAATGAGGATATTGCAACGAATTTTGAAGTGGACTACAGACACACTCCTCTTCATTTCTCACACACCGAACGTACTCCTGTTCAAATTTCGTTGCAATATCTTCATTGGTGTTAGAATTATTAAAGAAATGCCGGGTTCGGTAGCGAGTGGGACATCCTGTATATTTAATTTAGGGAGTGCAAGGTAAACGTAAAGCTGTCCCTGCCCTTGCCACGAAGACGTATAGGAGTGGAAGTATAGCTCTAGTCATGTTAACGTCAGCACTAGATGGAGGTGAGTGATTAACTTCAAGTCCCGGCCGCTTTACCACCACCCCAGTACTAACTCAATATGAGGCTGGGTGGGCCCCAGAGCGGGTCTGGACGTTCCGGAGAAGAGAAAAATCTCTTAATTTACTAAACGGTACCAATTAACGAAAACTTCAGATAACACCTGATCATGCAGTAATCAAATACGTTGGTAAATGCCTTTTAATATTATCATAATTGCTAGGAGCATTACTTGCAGATCAGAATTAAACCGGTCTTGGTTCCAAATTCGGTATACACACATCAGCATTACCCACAGAGGGCGCTAAAAAATGAGTAAGGGCAGGGCGATGTGCCAACTCTGCGCAAACAAAACACGGGGGTGCTGCGTCAGGGGCTTGTTGATAAATGCTGATTCATTTTAAAATACTGCCCACGTTTAGCGGCTGCAACTCTCAGAGCGCCGAGCAGGCGACATCACGGGAGGATTACTGGGGGTTGGGGCTTGTAGCGAGGTTTGTTAAATCCCAGAAGCTGGAACTGCAAAACATTCGTAAAACTAGTGACCACTGCAAGTACTTACTTATAATGCAGCATTACACAGTCACGCAGCGGTTAATAACCCAGGGAATTAGGCGAGTATTATCTACACTCGTCGTTGGTGAGGTCTACTTTAGACTTCCGAAGGATTAGTCCTTGTAGGATATAATGTTACCAGTGTATGTATGTATATGTATGTATGTATGTATGTATATGTGTGTATGTATGTATATGTATGTATGTATGTATATGTGTGTATGTACGTATATATATATATATATATATATATACCACGTTACCCTGCGTCATCAGTTATCAAACCAATATATATATATATATATATATATATATATATCACGCTACCTTCTTCCAATTCCACGTAAAATTTAGCGAAATAAAAGCTGCACATTAACGTACAGGCCAACATACGCAAGTAGCGCCGAGACTCAACACTTACTGACTCTAGCACTGCTGTCTCTTTGCGCACAATTTAACAGTTCCTCAGATAGTCAAGAACGTCCATGCATTTGATAACAGCCGGAAGTGAAGTCAGTTCACTTTCGACTAGCACACTAGACACACCGAATTGCAAGTGCAGACACTACCAACTGTCAACAACACTTATTGTATCACACAACAATCTGTTTTGTGTAATTTTAATAAATTTAATATTTGATAACTCTAGCAAGCGCAGTATCAAAGCTCCCTAAATGTGGTGCAGAAGAACCGAAACAAGTACGAGTGTTTTGTAGTAGTAGTAGTAGTAATAATAATAATAACAATAAATAATAATAATAATAGTTTAATATACGTATATGCATTTGTTGGTACAAATAAATAATAAACAACAAAAATACATGGTATGCATATAAAAATAAAAAATGAGCTGAGGGTTCATTACAGTGTTCACAAAAGCCCGTCATTTTTCCCCACCCTAAAAAAAGCCAGTCCACGCCCTTTTCCTGCTGCTCGTACGTTACAATCTTTCATGATTGCGTAGTTTCCAATGCTAAGACAATCACAATTATTTTCAAGAAAACCGGCCTCTTGGATTTTACAGTCGTGATGACATTGTTTCTAAACGATGTGTTGGACATGCAGATGGACAGACATATGTAAATAGAGCTCCGTTAGTGAAAAGTGATAGTGTTAGCGCCAGACCCTATGCGGGAGAAACTTGGTGTCAGTCCAGCTGTTCTTGCTAAGGGGTTCACGGTGTCCTCAGGTTCTCCAGCTCAATGTTGGGAAAGCATCTTCAAATAGGCTACGGCCGATTCCTCAGACACATCGTTTGCTGCAACGTTCACCATCAACCATCACCGTTCCATACTTCAGGCGCACTGTACAAATTTGGAGCTGATACAGTCGCGTGACAACAGCACAAACTGCAGGAAAGCGCTCTCGGAATTGTCGCCAGTCACAGGTGTGAAGTGCAGCAGGACAACAATTTTTTATGTCAACTGGAAGGCACTTATGTTAATGTGAAGCACTCCAGCACATGGCAGCCGCTTCTCTTGTGTGCATCATTTGTAATTCTCACCAGCGTGACTTCATTTAAAATTTTTTAACCTCACACTTAAAATAATTTGGTCAAATATCTACCTCTAACATTACTGTATCTGTTGTTGTGTCACGTGGCGGATCAGCAGCTTCGTGATTGTGTTTCTTCCCATACAATTAGGATCGTACAGTCAAAGACAAGATCGGCAAGGGAGTGACGACAAATACAAAGAACATTTTAGTGGAAGAATGTAGACCTAGAGATGGTAAGATAATATTAAAGTGGAACCCATACCAAGAAAATGTGTGGGTAGGGACTAGACTTGTCTTATTCGGGAGAGGTATTAATGGTGGGCTCTTGTAGACATGGGAATGAATTTCCGTGTAGCAAAGAAGGCAAGGACTTTATTTACATGCTGCGCAACTACTAGCTTCCCAGACAGGACCATCCGCCATACATGCAGTTGTATGGTGGATAAGGTACAGTCCATACCAAGTCTAAGGGTCGGGAAAGCAAAGTTGGTATAGCGACTACGCTACAGGCTGGACGGTCCGGGGTGTAAACCCCAGTGGGGGGCAAAACTTTTTTCTCTTCCCTACACCAGTCCAGAACGGCTCTGGGGTCCAACAAGCCTCTGCTACAATAGCTACAGAGGCTCTATCCCGGGAGTACAGCGGCCGGGGTGTGGCCTTGACCACCCCCCTCCATGCAGGGCGGAAGGGGAAAAAATGAGTAGAACTATACCTCCACCGCTCCTCTGTAATGGGGTGACCTTTACCTCTACCTTTAATACTAGGGCTTACTGTCCTTCCTATGTTCACTTTTTTACTTGCGGTGCAAAGGCCCAAATCGGGCCTCGGACGCCTCGTTTAGAGTTATCCAGATCACAGACAGACAGACATACAAACATACCTTCCTCTGGATGAGGAATCATTTCGTCGTACATCCCGCTACCTATACAACACACAGCAAACACAAGAGACGAACACCCATACCCTCTGCGGGATTCGAACCCGCGAGCCCAGTAACCAAACGGCCGCAGACAGCACGGTCATCCAGATCGGTTGGTTCGGACGTAACCAGAAGAGCAAATGGTGAAATCTCATTACCTCTGGGATATACACAGCTAATCGATTTTACGGGAATCAATAATGGAGACACAAAACGATACGTTCAGTCATATTTGTAATATAGAGCTATTTACAGAGGTGGTTAACAACGTGATATGAAATAAGCTTAATTAACAGCTCATATGAAAACGACGCAAACATATTTTATTGGCTTCATTAATATTGACTTTCAAATTGTGTACGTTTAATACTATTTCGCAATTCCATCAGCAGCTTGAATGTATTCTGTGTTTAAATTGAGATCTCCCGAGATACGTACGTTCGTGCGACATGGTAGATTTAAATTCACCACAGAAGCGAAACTGTGAACTGTTGCGCGCTCTTCAATTTATATTCTGGACGTGCTTGCTATGCAGTAACAGGCTGCTGACCATCTGCCGGCAAAATGTTCATATCAAGTGAAATGTGGAAAAGCGAACCAGCCCTTCGACGGGCATCCTCAAGCTCCTGCGGTTGTAGCTGTCAGTTCCATTTACACGAACCAACGACTCTTCCGGACGGCTGGGCTCAACACTATAGAACAGCTGCATTTACATCATCGCAAATTTTTGACATATATATTATACAAATAACGAACGAATGCTGATGACAGTGGAAAGTACTAAAGGTATAGGCATACTGTGGAATAACATATGACAGGTGGGAGCCATATGAAGGTACGGTACTGATATTTTCACATTTCAGATGTCCGCCTGTCTCTAAACGCAGTGAGGTTTTATTTAAAGTGTGAAGTGAGAATGAAAAGTCCAGACAATTAGTTGCCAGTGAGTAGGTGGCAGGTCCATTAGTAGTAATGTTACCCTTACAGCCGGGGACAGGTTATGTGTGTGCCAGCATTTGGATACGGTACCAAAAGGCAAGGTCGTGGGTCTGCAGGCAGGGTTCCTGGAGGGCATCTGGGCAGCAGGCCTACAGTCTGTTGCAAACCCTGCAACAGTCCTCACACTTCTATACTTTTCGTGCAAAACACACACACACACACACACACACACACACACACACACACACAGAAACACCTTCAAGTCCGGACTCCGTCGAATGCACAATGAAACGTATGATTACAAATCTGAAATTCTGTTTACACAGTGTCTGCAACTGGTTTGGAAGTGTTTATTTACTAGCCCAAGATACAACAGCTTATGCCAATATGACAGCTGTATAAACAGGATACCTATTCGTTATCGTACGTACATACGTAAAAACAAGACAGCGGAGGACACCGAGAAAAAAATACAAAGTTGCTGATAAGCCCTTAGCCCGGCCAGGAAGGAAACAAGCTACAGTCAGAATGGCGTGAATTTCCTTCGGCGCCTTGCCTTGCAGGAGGGGGGGGATTTAATGACAGCTCGCGTCTCGATGTTGTTGAAATTGCGCGCGTCCCTGACATGCTTCCGAGCTTCTTTCCTTCCTGGTCGGGCTAAAGACTTACCAGCACCCCTAGTATAGAGGCAAAAACAGTGAAAGCATCAACCGAGAAGACACTAAGAATAATTTCTGAATAAATTACATGATTATGATAATGAATTACCGCCTGCTCTCACGCCCAAATCATTTCTGGGGCCCATCCAGCCATCTCCTATTCCACGGGTACCGGGGATTTTTTTTCCCGAAGGAAAAGCGGTCGGAGCGTTAAGCTTATCACTCATCTCTAATGCCGCGGTTTATATTGAGTGGATCTAAACTTCTACTCCCCTTACATAGGTAACGCAATCCCATTACAGGCCTGAACAGGCCCTTAGGGCTCCAGGAGGTTGAGGCTCCCGGAATTTCTGGGCAATCGGCACATGAAGGTGGTAAGGTTGTCAGCCCTACACACCGGCCGCCTTTCTGCTGGAGGCTGAGTCGACCCCATGGCCATAGTAAGGCCGGAAGGATTGAGTCAATGAGTAACCCCAATGAACCCAACGGGAATCCAACCCACACCTTCTGCTTGCAGCGCAGTGCCTCAGCGAACTTAACCCACTTCATTTACACACCTTACCGTAATGCACAGGGACAACTTCACTTTACTTTGTGTTACGTACGAAAGGAATAACGTAACAAAGGGCAGGGTAAAGGAACTTTTATGTGACAGCTTCTAAGGCGCGAAACATGGTTGGAGAACAAAACAGCAAATTACAGCCTCACGTTTTGACATTAATAGAAAAAGTTTGCCAACGACGGTAAGCGGCACATGAGAAAACGCGGGACAGCTAACACTTCAATTAGAGTCACTGTGCAGTATTGCAGACACACTGCGCAAATGAGTAAAAAGGTAAAAGTAAAGCAGTCCCATTACAGGCCTGAACAGGCCCAGAGGGTTCCAGCAAGTTAAGGTTCCCAGATTTCATGACAACGGCACAGGATATGGTGGTAGGATGTCAGCTTTACGCACCGGCCACCTTTACCCCCAGGAAATGCTCCTGGTACTCGTTTCTGTTAAAGGCTGATCGATCCCAGGGTCATAGTGCGATCGGAAGAATTTTATGTCAATGAAGAATCCAATGACACCAGCCGGGATCGAACCAGCGACCTTCCGATTTGTAGCACAGCGCCTTAACCACTGTGCTACCGCGGTCCCCACGAAGGAGATTCATTAACAGAATGGAAACGTGCTGGTCGAATAATTTATATAATAAATATCACATGGTTTGCTTACACGACGTCTTGAATTACTGTCATAATTTCTTTGTCAGTAAGTGCTCGTATTATTTTGATTTGCCGACCTCGGTGGCCGCACGGTCTAAGGTGTGGGTCTGCGGCCGCTCGCTTGCTGGAATTGCGGGTTCGAATCCCACCTTTGGCACGGATGTCTGTCTCTTGTGAGTGTTGTGTGTTGTCAGGTAGAGGTCCTTACGACGGGTCGATCACTCGTCCAGAGGAGTCCTACCGAGTATGATGAGTCTCTCTATCTGAATGTGATCCCCAAACCTCAACAATCTCAGAGCCATAGGCCCACAAGGGCTAAAGATCCATAAAAAAATTTGCTTTACGATAATTTTTTGTTTAGATAATGCAAAATTAAAAGGAATATCTTCTCGCCTTCCGTTTTGGTTTAAAAGTTGGGGCAAGAAATACAAGACGGATGAGTTCTTACTTTGAAGTGGATATTGCTTTGCTTCATGCACAGATACAGAGAGAGATAGTGTCTATACATGCGCACACACCCGCGCTATCTGTACGCAATAAAGTGTACAACCTAACGTATGGATATCGTTCCCTACACACCGCTGTTCGTTGTCAAGTCTAAAATTAGGATATGGCCCCCGCAGCTCAGGGAATATTTATCCAATATATACACTCGTAAAACTGGGACGATGGAAGTTGTTCATTACATGCAACATACCATACATGCATAGCAGAAAGTACGTTAGTCACTGAGAAAGGAAAGTACAGGTTTAGGAACTCAATGAGGACAGCACAACTTGGTAAGGGTCCTTTAAAAACGCCAGATGAAGCAGAATACTCAGTTTGTTTGTCTCTGAGTTGATTGGGTTAGCTACTCACGCATCCAGGTTGTCATAGAGGCACTTCTAGAGAGTCAAGTGTCCTGAGATGTTAAGCCGTATCGACTGGTAAACAGTTACCGATGTTTCGCACAAGCGCCATGCCTGAATATGGAGGTGTCAGGGTTCTTAGGTAGGTCGGTAACTGTTTACCAGTTGACTCGGCGTAATACTTCCAGGACATGTGAATGTTCAGTTCACTAAACTGCAGCCGTGGGTTGAAGGCCCCAAAGCGGACGCAGTTTAGTGACTGGACGATGGCGACAGGCCGATCTGCGACACGACTTCTGGCATGTGGCGCCGCGTCACTGTATGACATGCGCGACGTTTCGAAGCGATGCTGTGTTCTCGAAACGTCGGGAACCAACTACCCAGTGACGCGACGCCACATCCTGCACGGATGACAAAAGCCTAGAAAACTTGCACTCTCACGATGGATTTAAAGGGTTAGGTTCCCTTTTACACGTACAACGAACCAATTTAAATTACCTGCCTTTCTGAAGTTACTCTGACAAGGTACACAAACATACATAAAACTAGCTAAACAAAAGGCGATACGATTTTCCCCCTCTCTGCTGACACCACAAGCGGCTATCCAGGGTGTTTCAGAGATGTTTCACGTACAAGGCAACATTTCACACTAACCTAACAGCAACGCGTCTGGCTTCAGGCCTATTGTAATGACCAGTCCTAGCTATCCTACCCCATTTCGCTCAGTCCTTCCAGCCGAATACATGGATAATACCTCCACCGTCTTCTTCCTAAGTTTTTACAATTAATCACTCGTTTCAGAATCGTCCATCAGTCTACGAACCATCGCAGCGCGTCACACAACATCAACCTTATATTGTCGAAATCTGGCCACTTCCAAGCACCGCAGTCAGAAGAATTAAATTACATCGCTAGACAGCATATTTTTATCTCGTGTTCGCATTCATGTTTCATTACTGATTCTAATGGCAACATCTACAGTTACCTAAACAGAAGTCAAGTTTCACACAGCTGCAGGACATTTGATGTTTGTATGACCGTGCATCACTGATATAATAATATAAACAGCCAACTAGATGCAACAATAATAATTTTATTAATAATTTCAATCGGCTCAACATGTTTCGGTCGATACTTTCGCCCATCCCCAGAAGCAGTAGACTGTGTTTACAGCTTGTAGCTTGTGTTTACCGCATCCTGGTCACCATCAGGCATCATCGTCGGTGCTTTATACCACAAGCTGTAAACACAGTCTAGTGCTCCTGAGGATGGGCGAAAGTATCGCCCGAAACATGTTGAGCCGATTGAAATTATTAATAAAATTATTATTGTTGCATCTAGTTGGCTGTTTATACTATTATAGCTGCAGGACAGTTAGTGTGAAACGTAATCGGTGCATTTGACTCAAGACTTGCGTGTGGGCCACCAGATATCCAAATCAGTGAACAGGAATAATTGATCACAGTCGTCTACACGTAATTCCTAGTGACGCAATGTCACTGCCTGCCGAAGCGAATCATACAGCACTCAATGTCTGCAGCAGCATACTGACTAATGAAGACAGCATCACACAATTGAAGTAAACACATTAAGTGGACAGCAGCGGAAATAAACTTTAAAGGAAATTACACGTTTAGAACTTTCGCCGGCACTAAAATCTAAGTGGTTGAAACACTTTCGATAAATAAGCTAGAAACAAATAACACACAGGACCCTCAAGATTATTTCCAGGCTCTATGCCGTGTAGGACTATTAGCAATAAAAGCCAACGTTTTGGAAACTCCCTCTTTCCAGCCTGATTGCTAACACTGACGACATACTCAAAGTTAACGTAGTCATGACATATAAGATGCTGGTACAGCACACAGTTCAGCAACGAAGCATTCCATTACAGTAAACAATAATGGGACGTTCACTGATAGTTTTGAATCACATGCAAGATGACATCACTACCATGAAAAACATGAAAAAGTAATCTACACTCACACTCACATACAGCATAGACTCTTGCACTGAACCCCAAGATGTAATGGAACTGTGGCCCTCATATCTGTTACAACTGTGCAGGAGTTTACTGGAGCATACAGCACGCTAATATTGTCAAAACTTTCCCCTAAAAAGCATACTACCTACCCTACAAGTTTATTCAATGTGATCCTTTCTGGCAGATCACCGTTCAGAGTCAGCATTGGCAAGAAATTATGACACGATTTTATCTTTATGCAATGTGTATTTTCCATCTGTTGCCTTGCCGCTCGAAATGGTTTTGGTATGCCGTAAAAGTGAACAGTACACAGAACGTAACAAGGCAGGCAATGTATGTATAAGGTAACACCCGGGCGCGTTCTTGTAACCACTGATGCCGTGGAAAAGCAACAAATATTACATATTCTGAGTGTGTGTTTGTAGCCTTAGGTAGACAGCATGCGAAGAACATGCGCCAAACTATGCTGTCATCTGTGTCCTGTCCGGTCTACCATATTTTTCCACGTTATCTCACAAACGGAACAATTGGAAATATTAAACATGAAATGTGTTTTGATTTTCTCTACAACGTTTGTCTAAATATTTCTCATTTTAAGGAGAATTAAACGAGGTATCGTCACAAATGCACATAGGTCTTGAAGTAAAGCTCCCTTTATTATAGTTAGATTTCAACGAAACTTGAATCTTCGTAATGGATTTTCGAAAAATGTTCAGGTATCAAATTTAATGAAATTTCTTCCGGTGGGAGCCCAGTTGTTCGATGCTGACAGACAGGTCAATATGGCAAAGCTAACAGTCGATTTTTGCAACAAGCACAAAATCCAGTGCCTGTGACTTGTTATGTACCACCTTTCTAGAAGCTACCGCAAAATTCTAGGCGCCAGAAGGGTGATATGAGACAAGTTCTATATTGAGGGCCCACAAATATTAGGCAACAGTACAGAATTTAGTCGTCCGGGTGACCTGGCGCCCGGAATTTATGAAACCTTAGTTTCCAGCTTGACTTTTTGACGAGAATAATTTAATGAATTTATTCATACCTTAATTACATAATGCAACTTATGTTCATTGTATACGACGAATCGTACATGAAGACTAACCATCATGCTGCAAACAGACACGTCACATTACTGAACAATTTTCTACATGTCACACTTTATATTTACGTTGTATTACATGACTTACGTACTTGAGTTTTCAGCACAATTGTACAGAAAACTTCCTTGAAAACCGAAAGATTCTCCTACAGTAACTCAACAGTTTAAAGACCATTCGCAACTGTACTGTCCCACATACAGTCCCTACATTTCATGTACGTACTACCTACTGTCCCACATACAGTCCCTACATTTCATGTACGTACTACCTACTGTCCCACATACAGTCCCTACATTTCATGTACGTACTACCTACTCTCCCACATACAGTCCCTACATTTCATGTACGTACTACCTACTGTCCCACACACAGTCCCTACATTTCATGTACGTACTACCTACTGTCCCACATACAGTCCCTACAATTCACCTACACAAGGCATTTGTGTGTATCGTATGATTCGTACAGCCAAACCCGATTGCTTCACAAACATTAACCGACTGGTATTTGTAGACAAGCCGGAGTTCGATCTGTACGTTACGAAAGGAATTTTTACGCATTATTTACATGAATTTCAATACTCAAGGCCGTACCATGGCTAGGCGGTTTGTCGCCGGCCTCTCAAGGCTAAGGTTCGGATTCGATCCCAGATCAGTCCATGTGAGATTTGTGGTAGACAAAGTGGCACTGGGACAGGTTTTTCTCCGAGTACTTCGATATTCCCCCGTCAGTATCATTTTACCAATATTCCATATTCATCTATATGTGGCTCTTACCGAAAGAACAAACGGATGAAGCCTGGGAACTTCCCAAAAAAGCAATGCACTTTCGGAAATCGGAGAGGATTGTATTAGGAGGCAGTCTCACGTTTTCAGTCTTCAAGGGGTTAATCCATGGGTTTCCAACCCGCGGACCGCGGGCCGTATGTGTAAACTGTGTATATACTATAAAAATTACACAATAATTTAGGTATTTTGGTATACCACTTATTGTTATTTTTGCACGTGTGGGCCGCGAGCCAGCCCACAACAGGGAGGTCGCACTTTCCCATAAAAAGTTTGGAGATCCATGGGAAAATCGTTGCCCTGTCCCAAGTAAGCGCTTCGTATTGATATGTTAAGTTGTACTCAGCTAAACTGGGTCGCTGCTTAGAAGTCCAATCTTGAAGGCACACCAAACACAGTGATGTACCGATCACAGGACTGCTTATGAATTTACAATCCTAACAACAATCCGCACAGGCCCAGTTATCGGTTAATTAAGATCCACAAATTTATTTACACACCAGCATTCGGTGGCGTCAGTGACAGTGCTGTTCTCGAAAGACAGTGATGCTGATGGTTAATACGGACGGATCTAGCCGACCGGATGTACATGGGGTGCTTAACAAAACGACCAGCTGAGCGCAGTAACTGTGTCCACTTCAGAACGCACACAACGCAGCCAACCACAGTTCACACAGTGATGGCCGAGTGTTCTGTTTAAATAAATGTTATTTAAACTGATTGATGGAACGGCGATTAAATTTTGATGGAGGAAATAATTATCTGACGCAGCAAAATTAACAGAGTTGGTTTTAAAAACGCTCTTATGTCACAAATATCGGACTGATTCGTTGTGGAATTATGACAAATGAAACGAGAACGGTTTTCATTGTCTGTGATAATTCGGGATACGGGGTACTAGATTGGTACGTAGTTTAATGGCAGCCATAATTTCATGTCGTTAGAATATATGATAGAATTTACAAAATTTTATCGTAAAAAACAGAAATATGACACTATTATAGACGTCGATCCCAGTTGCCGCGCGATCTAAGGCGTCGGTCTACGACAGCTCGCTTAATGGGATTGCGGGTTCGAATCCTGCTGGGAGAATTGATGTCTGTCTCTTGTGGATGATTTGTATTGTCACGCAGCGGTCTCTGCGACGGGCCGATCCCTCGTCCAGAGGAGCCCTACCGAATGTGGTGTGTCTTGAGTGTGATTGTGAAGCCTCGATAATGAGGAGATCCTGGATAACTAGGGGCTGTTGCGCCATGTATATAAGTATACACATACACACACACACTCACACACACATATATATATATAAAGGTAAAAGGTAGAGTGATCCCGTTAGAGGTCCGGCGAGGCCCAGAGGGTGGAAACAATTCTTCCATGACCGCGGCACTAGAAAGGGGTGAGTGGTCAGCAGCACGCCCCGGCCGCACTTTACCGCCGTTAAAGACCCGGTACCCATTTTACAGGAGGCTGGGTGGGCCCCAGGGCCGGTTTGGACGAACGGAAAATCTCGTCCCCACCGGGATTCGATCCCGGAACGTCCAGCCCGTAGTCAGTCGCTATATCGATTGAGCTACCCGGGGCCCACTACACACACACACACACACACACACACACACACATATATATATATATATATATATATATAGGGAGTTCAATTGGAAACCGAAACCAGAAGCATGGCAAGATCGAAGGCTTTACATTTCCTAGTATAATGCACACAATTTAAACCGCCGTATTTTAGAAAAAGTTTCGGAAATGCCTGCCTTCAACTCTCACACACGCTTCACTTAGAGGGAAGTGAACAGCCGGGAAACTGTGTTCTAAATTTCCTGCTACTCTTTTCGTACGTTTTTTTCCTCAAAAAACTTAAATTGCACAATGAAAATCCTCTTAATTACACTGTGCCCCCTCCTCCCGCCCCACACTGACGAATACAACAAATGTACGTTATAAAGTGCAACACAAGTCTGTTACACA
>Ga0131853_10013104_pt1 | contig 15191 bp, 17 predicted proteins | sample TergutLab28metaG_FD_92764 | JGI IMG/M metagenome (GOLD analysis project Ga0131853, IMG submission 92764) | Labiotermes labralis P1 segment gut microbial communities from Petit-Saut dam, French Guiana - Lab288 P1 (version 2) (version 2) | ecosystem: Host-associated > Arthropoda: Insects >...
ACAGGTAGTACGACAGCAGGTTCAGCCGCGGGAACGCCACGTCGGGCGCGCCGATCTGCAGCGGCACCAGCTCATTCGCGAAACCGACGAACGTGGGAGTCGCGAACAGCAGCAGCATGATCGCGCCGTGCATCGTGAACAGCTCGTTGTACTGCTGGTCGGACACGAAGTGCTCGTCCGGGCCGACGAGCTGGACACGCATCAGCAGTGCCATGATCCCGGCGCAGCCGAAGAAGAAGAACGACGTGATCAGGTACATGTGCCCGATCACCTTGTGATCGGTAGACGACAGCCAGTCGGCCAGGACCGATCCCTTGCGCCGCGGGCGCGGCAGCACGCCCGCGTCGTGTACCTGCCTCACCGTTGCCAACGCATTCTCCTTCCGCTTCCAGGGCCTGCTGGTTCCTCGCGACCGACGCCGCGTACGCCTGGGCAAGGGCCTCGGCCAGCCCGGGCCGCCGTTCCCGGGTAGACAGGTACAGCCGCAGCACGAGGATCCACAGGACGGTGGCCATGGCGACATGCACCCACGCCAGCCCGGCGGGCAGGTGGCCGGAGTACTGCGCGTAGCCGATCGCCCCCTGGGCGGCCAGCGCGACGAGCACGATCCGGCTGGCCCGGACCGTACGCGCGGGGGCGCCGGAGAAGCGCGTTCCGATCATCAGGGCGACCGCCAGCGCGCCGATGAACCAGCCGATGTCGGCGTGCAGTCGGGTGACGTCCTGGAGCGCCAGCATCAGCGCGGTCGCCGCGACCAGCAGGCCGGCGAGGATCCGCAGGTCGGCTCGGACCAGCGGCCGCACGGAACCCGGCCCCTCCCCCGCCCGGGCCTGAAGCACGACCGCGAACGCGAGGATCGCCGCCGACAGCAGGAAGTGCGCGGCCACCAGAGCCGGGTTCAGCCGGGTCAGCACCACGATGCCGCCGGCCACCGCCTGCGCGATCACGCCGACAGGCAGCACGGCCGACAGCCGCACCAGGTCGCCGCGGCGGCGCCCCTCCGGCTTGTAGCACAGGCAGGCGATGAACACCAGGCCCGCGATCGCGGCCAGCGGGAAGGTCAGCAGCCGGTTCCCGAACTCGAGTCCGGAGGAGCTCAGCCGCCCCGCCGCGCCCGTGCAGATGAGGACCGCGTTCGCGATCACCGCTGCCAGCGCGAGCCTCCGCACGGAATCCCTCGTCGGGTGCAGCACCGGGGCGGACAGGCGGGCGACAGCAGCCCGGGCGGCCGGGTTCCGCGCGGTCATGACAGGTCAGGCACCGCTGGGCCGATCCGGACCCGCCACACCGACGCCGACGACCGGGCGTCCGATCCGCACGCGCCACACGTCCGGGCCGCTCTCCAGGTACTGCCAGGTGAACTGGCCCGGATGCTCGGCCTCGAACTGGTAGCGCAGCGGCTTGGGGTCATGGTCGTTGACGAGGACGAAGCCCGCGCCGGACGCCAGGTCCCAGTAAGCGCCGAAGATTTCCCGGTGCCGGTACGCCGGGGCCAGGTCGCGGACGTCCAGTACCGCGTCCCGGCGGGCGAGACCGTGCAGCGCGGCGGTCACCTTGACCGCCAGGTCCGGGCGGACGTCTCGCAGCGCGGCCCACGCCGACGCGGCGATCGTGCAGGCCCGGTCGGCCTCCCCGGCTCGGGCGAGCGCCGCCGCGGCCTGCAGCAGCAGGGTCACCACCGTGGCCTGACAGTCCCCTGCCCGCGCGGCGTCCGCCGGAGCGGGATCGTCCTCACGCGCGTACACGTCCACGGCGCCGTGCATCTGGCCGAGCAGGGCGGCCAGGTCGACGGACTCGTCGTTGAGCAGCGCGGGCAGGAGGACGTCGTTCTCCCTGGCCGCGTGCGCGGTGAACAGCCCGGCGATCTGCTGCGCCAGCGCGGCGGCCGCCGCCCCGTCGATCACCGCGGCCAGCCTCGTGCCCAGCGCGGACAGGGCGACGTGCTCGGCGTTCATCTCGCTGACCACGCTCTCCATGCCCGCGTGCTCGGCGGCGGCCGGGTACACGGTTTTCTCCTCCGCCGCCGCGTGGGGCAGTATTTCCTCGGCCAGGTAGGCGATGAGTCCGGCTACCCGCGCTCCGTAGGGGCGCTCTGCCGCGACCTCCCTGGACACAGCGTCGGCGTGGCCGGCGAGTTCCTCGCCGAGCCTTGTGTGGTGCTCGACCATCGCCTCGTATGCCTCGGCCTCAGTGACCGCCGTCATGACCTTCCCCCTTCCGCCGCGGTGGGCGACAAGCGCGAATCGTCAACCAGAATCGTTTTTATCAACAGTGCTGTGTAAAAACAAGAGGCGGCGGACAAACTAGGCCAGGTTCGCCGCTAGGCAGCCCTGAGCGACTCCACCCGGGCCGACGGGAGGCCAGCTTGACAAGGATTCTGGCCTAGTTTTTACTATCGAAATAGTTAAAACATTCAGGAGGATTCATGGCAACCGCTCTAGCCGCTCTCACGGGCGTGCTGGTCTTCGCCACCGCCGTCTGGATCGGCGGCATGGTCGCCATCTTCGTGGTCGCGAGAGTGGCACAGCGCACCCTCGGGACGGCTGAGAGAGTAACGTTCTTCCGCGGCCTGGGACGAGCCTACGGGCCGGTCGGCGGAGCCGCGCTGGCCATTTCGCTGGCGAGCGGAGCGGCACTGGCCTTCCGTCACCCGTGGGACGGCCAGCTTGCCGCCAGCACGGCGGTCGCGGCGGGCCTGGTCGCCGTGACCGCGGCCGGGGTCGTGCAGGCCCGGCGGATGACACGGTTGCGACGGGCCGCGCTGCATGACCCCGGCAGCACGGACTTGGCGGCGAGAGTGCGCCGGGGCTCGCGGAACGCCGCGGCCCTGCGAGCCATGATCGCCGCGTTCAGCCTCGCTCTCCTCGTCCTCGGGACCGCCATCGCGACGTGACACTGTCCCGGACACCGCCCGTGGCGCAGGCAGAGCGCTCAGGCGAGGGCGGCCCAGTACGTGCTGGACGTGACGGCGCCCATGGCGGCCGGGGTGAACCAGCGCGGCATCGAGGTCTGGCCGGTGGCGATCACGCCGAAGCGCCGCCTGCCCGGGCCGGACTGGCCGGATCCGAGGCCGGGGATGATGCCGCCGCCCCGGGCAAGGGCCGGCGTCGCGGCGCCGTTGAGGAGGATCGCCGCCCAGTACCAGCCGGGAGCGAGCACCGCCGGCGACGTGAGCGGGAACGTGATCTCCCCGGGGGTGACGGCGGAGGCGATGTCGGCGGTGACGGCCACCTGCCTGCCGGTGCTGTCGTAGAGGGCGGCGAAGCACGTGCCCGGTCTCAGCACCATGCCGTCGGCGGACGCGACGCCGTAGACGATCCTGGACGCGGTGATCCGGGTCCGGACCGGGATGTGCGAGGCGTACACCGCTCCGCTGGCCGGCGCGAGGCCCGACACCGCGGCGACCGGGTCATAGGCCCAGGCCAGGTAGGAGAAGTCGGAGGGACGGGGGCTCCGCTCCGGGCCGTCGGCCGCGCCCCCGCCGGCGGCCGGCGCGATCGCGGCGGCGGGGCGCATCGCGTGGGCGGTTCCGGCCGGGTCCGTGTAGCTCGGGACGCCGGACCCGTCGATGGTCCACTCCGCGCCAGAGGTTCCGGTCAGGTTCAGGTCCGGGCTGGCGGCGGTGATGACGGTGCCGGAGGAGCCGCCCAGGTCGATCCACGGGTGGACGGCCGGGGCGCCCGTGTTCTCGACGTAATAGTTGCTGATCAGCGTCTGCGAGCACGACCGGCCGAGCCGGATGTCGGGCGGGGTCCGGGCGCCGATCGGCCCGTAGGAGCGCCCGCAGTCCCGGATCGCGGTCCCGGCCGGGGCGACCCCGGACACCGGGTCGGCGCCGAAGTCGAACATCGGGTTCGACGGCGCCGCTGACAGGTCCCAGGCGCGGCAGGACTGCAGGGTCGTCTGGTGGCCGGAGAGGATCCGGACGCAGCCGCCGAGGGGGTTCTCGAACGTGACGCCGCGCCAGGTGTTGTTCTGGTAGGTGGCGCCGGCGACCGGGACGGACACCGAGAACACAGGCTGGTCGCGGTCCGCGCCGTTGTTGTTGGCGACGATCTCCGCGAACGTGTTCTCGTTGAACAGGTCGTTGCCCCCGGTGACGGCGAAGTTCCACGCCGGGACCGTCCGCGTCGCGGCGGCGGTGGAGGCGGTGATCTTCTCCCAGGTGCATTCCAGGATCCCGGTCGCGTTCGTCCCGTCCCAGATCGAGTGGCCGCCTGACCGCTGGGTGATGGTGAGGTGATGGAACCGGCCCCGGCTCATGCGGGGCATGATGACGGCGTGCCCGCCGTCCGCGTCGAGGGTGAGGTGGTCAACCTCGACGGCGCCGATGCTGGCCGTGCCGAAGTCGAGGATGGCCGAGGCGGCGGACTTCAGGATCGACCGGGTGCTGCCGGTGAGCCGGAAGCCCGGCCTCATCCCGGTCAACGGTGCGCTGATGACGTACGTGCCCCGGGGGACGAACACCGTCCCGGACGGGTTCGCGGTGATCGCCGCCTGGATGGCCGCCGTGTCGTCCGCGCTTCCGGTCCCCGTCGCGCCGTAGTTCCTGACGCTGGCCCAGTCGGTCGGGCCCGCCCCGTCGCCGGCGTTCGCCGTCATCCATCGCCCCCTGGTCGCCGCGCCCCGTGGTCCCGAGGACCCTATCCCTCCGCGACGGGACCCGGGGCACGATCGCCGGTCAGTCCAGGTGGCGGGGCGGCGGCCCCAGTTCGGTCGTCGGCACCGGTTCCCACACCGGGGCTCCGCCGGGGTCGCGGGTGACGCGGCCGAAGACCTGGTCGCCGAAGTGGCACGCGAAGCCGCGCGTGCCGGGCTGCTCCAGTTCCGCGCGCAGCCGCTCGCGGACAGCCAGGACTCCGTGGGTGTCGAAGTCGGGCAGTGACGGCCATTCGGGATGGGCGATCTGCGCCGGCATGTGGAAGGCGTCGCCCAGGGCGATGACCCGGTCCCGGCCGGCGCCGCTGATCACGTAGCAGGTGTGCCCGGGCGTGTGCCCTGGTGTCACCAGGGCGGTGACGCCGGGGATGATCTCGGTGCCGTCCTCGACCAGGGTGAGGTCACAGGCGGCGAGCCGCTCGGCGACCCGCGGCGGAGTGCCGGCCTGGTTCTCGCCCCGCTGGTGCGGGGCCCACTCCTCGGCGGCCACGATGTAACTGGCCTTGGGGAACATCTTCTCGGCGGATCCGTTGCCGTCGGGGCGGAACGCCCAGCCGGTGTGGTCGATGTGCAGGTGCGTGAAGGCGACGGCGCCGATGCGCTCCGGCGGGTATCCGAGCGCGGCGAGGACCTCGGGCAGTGCGCCGGTGTTGACCCGGCCCGCGCGGGATTCGCCCTGGTAGTCGCCGTAGCCCGTATCGATCAGGAGGGCCTCGCCGTCGCGTTCCACCAGCAGTCCGCCCGCCGACATGATGACCCGGCCCCGGGAATCGAGCGCTTCGGGGTGGCCGTCCCAGTAGCTGGCCGGCACGTGCGGGAAGAACCCTGACGGCCGCATCGCCATCGCGCCGTCGGTGACATAGGTGAGCCGGACGTCACCGAGGTCGACGGACCGCACGGCCGACTGAGCTGGCAGTTCTCCGGTGGACCGGCCTTCCGTCATGGTCTGTCTCCTTCCGTCTGGCTCTCGTTGTCTCCATCGATGCTGGCACGCCCGCGCCCGCCCCCGGCTGCCCGGGGGCGCCCGGCCGCGTCGTCACCGCCACTCGATGACGATGTGGGAGAGGATGTCGGTGATCAGCCAGATAATGACGCCGGCGATCACGGCGTACAGCACCACGCCGCTTGGTGTTCCCGGGTCTGGAAGCAGTCCCCGAGGCTGCTGTGGGTCACGTGGTGTTCTCATACGGCCACGATACGCCCGCGTGTTCGCCTCCGAGTCGCCAACCCGCGATCTTATTCAAATTCATGTTCTAATAACCAGCAGGCATGCCCTTGACCGCCCGGACCTGGCTTGTCATCGTAAGACTGTCTGATTGTCTGACAATACGGCGCCCGACAGACGGGAACAGGCGATGACTGAAGCCACCGGCGTCTTCCGGCCGGAGCGCGGCGAGGCCTCCGGACGGTCCGCGGAGGGACGGGCGGCCGCGACCGGCGCGTTCTTCACCGAGTTTGTCGACATGTTCGACATCTACCTGCCCACGGTGGTTCTCACCCCGGCCCTCCTGTTCTTCCAGCCGGGCCATCTCTCCCAGGGGCTGGCGGGCATCTTCACGTCCCTGGTGTTCGTGACCACGCTGATCGGCCGCCCGGTCGGGGCGGCCGTCTTCGGCGCGGTCGGCGACCGGGTCGGCCGCCGCCGGGCGACGATCCTGTCCGTGTCCGGGTTCGCGGTCATCACGCTGCTGATCGCGGTTCTTCCCGGCTACTCGACTATCGGCGTCCCGGCCTACTGGCTGCTGATCATCCTGCGGTTCCTGGACGGAGTGTGCCTCGGCGGCGGGTACACGGGCTCCCATCCCCTCGCCATGGAGTACTCCCCCGCCCGCCGGCGGGGACTGCTCGGCGGCGTCATCCTCGCGGCGTTCCCCGCCGCCTACGTCCTGATCACCCTGCTGGCCCTGGTCTGCCTGGCGGTCTTCCCGCTCGCGGGCGCGGGCTCGGCGTACGCGGTCTGGGGCTGGCGCATCCCGTTCGTCGTCGGAGCGGTCCTGGGCGCCGCCCTCGTCGTCTACTACGTCAAGCGCGTCCCGGAATCACGGATGTGGGAACGGACCGAGACGCGGAAATCGCCGCTGGCCAACCTGTTCAAGGGGCAGGCCCTCCGCAACCTCGCGCAGGTCTTCGTCCTCATGACCGGTTTCTGGCTGACCCAGAACATGATCACGCTGTACCTGCCGACGACGGTGCTGGGCGACTTCCTGCACCTCGGCCACGACCAGCTGACCGTGACGGTCCTCATCGCGTACGCGTGCCTGATCTTCAGCTACATCGCCGCCGGGGTCCTGGGGCAGAAGTACGGCCGCCGCCGGTTCATGATCGTCACCGGCGTGCTGATCGCGATCATCGGGACGGCGCTCCTGGCGGTCCTGGTGACGGCGAGCGTCCGCTCCCTGGCCGCGGTCATCGTGGTCACCTGCCTGCTCGCCATCCTGGTCACCGCCCCGTGGGGCGTGTTCCTGTCCTACATCAACGAGCGGTTCACCACGGACGTGCGGGCGTCCGGGTTCGGCCTCGGGTTCAGCGCGTCGGTCGTCATCCCGTCGTTCTACGCGTTCTTCATGGACTGGCTCGGCCACGTCATGCCCTACCACCTGACCGGCCTGGTGCTCCTGTTCATCGGCGCGATCCTCGGCACCGTCGGCGCCGTGGCCGGACCGGATACCCGGCACGTGGACCTGAGCCGCACGGAGCTCGCCTCATGACGGCGGGACGGTTCGACGGGAAGGCAGCCGTGGTCACCGGGGCCGGGCCCGGGATCGGCCGCGGTCGACTCGACCGTCTACGGCTGGGAGTGAGGCGATGATCGGGTTCATCGGGCTGGGCAACATGGGCGGCCGGATGACCGCCCGGCTCCTGGAAAAGGGGCACGAGGTCACCGGCTACGACGTGCGGCCCGGGCTGGCCGAATCGCTGGGCGCGCGGCCGGCGGCCTCGGTGGCGGAGGTGACGGCGGCGGCCGACGTCGTGCTGCTGTCCCTGCCGGACAGTCACGTCGTCGAGGCGGTGACCGGCGGGGACGACGGGCTGATCGCCCAGGCGCGTTCCGGGCAGGTCGTGGTGGACCTGTCGACAGCGGCGCCGGCGTCGACCCGGGCGATCCATGCTTCGTTTCTCGGCCGGGGCGCGGCCTACCTCGACGCGGGGATCTCCGGCGGCGCGGCCGCCGCCGACAAGGGAACGCTCACGCTCATGGTCGGTGGCGCCGCCGACGCCCTGGAGCGGGTGCGGCCCGTACTGGAAGGCTTCTCGTCGACGATTTTCCACTGCGGGGACAGCGGTTCCGGGCACACCGCCAAGCTGCTGAACAACTTCCTCAACGCGGTCACGCTGTCGGCCACCGCGGAGGTCATGGTCGCCGGGAAGAAGGCGGGCCTGGACCTGGAGACCCTCCTGGGGATCATCAACGCCAGTTCGGGCGTCAATTTCGCGTCCCTCAACCGCTTCCCGAAGATCATCCACGGCGACTATCTCAAGGGCGGGCTGACGAACTCGCTGATGATGAAGGACGTCACCCTGTACGCGGACCTGGCGGCGGGCCTCGGGGTCGGCAGCGTCAGCGCGAGCGGACCGCTGGCGGCCTTCGGGCTCGCGATCGGGCTCGGCTACGGCGACCAGATCAGCAACACGGTCGTCGACGCGATCGGCGACGTGTCCGGCGGAGTCCGGCTGCACGATCCGGAGGGCGAGCGCGATGACTGAGGTCCCGCTGACCGCGCGGCAGGAAGAGATCAAGGCCCGGTTCATCGAGGTGCGCAAGACGTGGGGCGAGCCCTGGGAGGCGATCCTGCGGCTCGACCCCGGTTTCCTGCAGGCATACCTCGACTTCTCGGCGGTCCCGTGGCGCACCGGGACGCTGGAGCCGAAGGTCAAGGAACTCATCTACATCGCGGTCGACGCCAACGCCACCCACATGTACCAGCCGGGCGTCCGCCAGCACGTCCGGGCGGCCCTGGACGCCGGGGCCACCGGCCAGGAGATCATGGAGGTGCTCGAGCTGGCCGCCACGCTGGGCATCCACGCGATGAACATCGGCGTCCCCGTCCTCACCGAGGTACTCGAAGAGGAAGGCCTGCGCGACAGCCCCGCGCCGCTGGACGCCCGGCAGGAGGAGATCAAGGCCGAGTTCACCCGGAACCGCGGCTACTGGCACGAGTTCTGGGACGAGATGCTGGAACTCGACCCCGAACTGCTGGCCGCCTACACGGAGTTCTCCTCCGTCCCGTGGCGCACCGGGACGCTGGAGCCGAAGGTCAAGGAACTCGTCTACATCGCCTTCGACACCGCCGCGACCCACCTGTACGTCAAGGGCCTGAAGGCTCACATCCGCAACGCCCTGCGGCACGGCGCGACGGCCAGGGAGATCCTCGAGGTCATGGAGATCGCCTCGGTGCTGGGCATCCACGCCGTCACCGCGGCGGCGCCCGTCCTCGCCGCCGAGCTAGCGGAACGTGACGACCGGCTACACTGACGGCCTATGACCGTGGACGACGGGACGTGGTCTCCGCCCCCGATCGGGCGCGTGGCCGCGCCGCTGCGCGACCAGGTGCTCGAGGTGGTGCGCCAGGGGATCCTGGACTCCCGGCTGCGTCCCGGCCAGCGGCTGGTGGAGCGCGAGCTCATGGAGCAGCTCGGCGTGTCCCGCGCGACCGTGCGGGAGGTCATCGCGCGGCTCGCCTCCGAGGGCCTGGTCACCAACATCCCGCAGCGGGGCGCGATCGTCGCCGTCCTGACCGGGGAAGAGGCCGCGGACATCTACGAGATGCGGGCCAGCCTGGAAGTGCTCGCGACCCAGCGGTTCATCGAGCGGGTCACCCCGGTGCAGGTGGCCGAGCTGCGCGCGGCGTTCGACGGCTTCGCCGCGGCGGCCGAGGACGGGAGCCTCGATCAGCTCGCGGCCAAGGACGCCTTCTACCGGGTGCTGTTCGACGGGGCGGCGAGCGCGCCCCTCACCCAGGTCATCACCATGCTGCAGAGCCGGGTCCGGCTGCTGCGCCGCACCTCCCTGTCCGCTCCGGGCCGGGCCCGCGAGACCGTCGGAGAACTGCGCGTGCTGGTGGAGGCCATCGAGGCCAAGGACAGCGAGGCCGCGGCCGAGGCCTGCGCCCGCCACGTGCGCAACGCCGCCCGCACCGCCCTGGCCCGCATGGCCGAGCCCGGGACGACCGCCCGCCCGGAGCGGGCCTAACGCGCCAGGCCGGGGGTGCGCTGGCGGTGACGCGCGGGCTCGTTCAGACTCCGAGGAAGCGCTTGAGCGCTCGCCGCGGCGCCGGAAGCCGGCGGCCCGCGTCGAATTCCAGCACCGAGATCTCCCTGGTCATCGCCGCCAGCAGTTGCGCCGCCGCCTCGGCGTCATCCCAGCCCATGGCCTTCACGTCGGTCACGCCCGCCGCCGTGAGGCGCTCACGGCGCGCTTCCATCGAGTCCCGCGTGGCCGGGTCCGAGCGGGTCTCGAGCGACAGCGCCTTGACGCCCCGGTTGGCGAGCGAGACGTCAAGGTAGGCCTCAAGGCTGCGGTGGAGACGCTCGGCGCCCGGCGGCAATTCCGCGACCGCCTCGGCGACGGCGGCGCCGACCCTGGTGTGGAAGCGCGCGTGCATGGCGTCGACGAACTCCGCGCGGTCCTTGAAGTGGACGTAGAAGGTGCCCTTCGCGACTCCGGCCCGGGTGACCACCATGTTCACGCTGACGCCGGCGAGGCCGTGCTCCTCCGCCAGCGCCGCCCCGGCGTCGAGCAGGGCCTCGCGTGTGCGCAGCGCGGCGGCTGCCCGGGTTCCTTCTGTCATCGCGCGGAGTATATGCCTGCCGCCGCTGGCGTCGGAATTTCAATGACCGACCGGTCGGTCACTATGTTAGCATCGATTTCATGACCACACTGTCAACGTCCGCGGGGACGGTCGCCTACAACTCTCGCGGCAGCGGCGACCCAGTCGTCCTGTTGCCCAGTGGCGGCCACGACCAGCATGACTACGATGAGCTCCGCGAGCTGCTCCCCGACGGGATCCGCAGCATCGGCGTCGACTGGCCGGGCCACGGCCAGTCCCCCGCCGGCACGGCACCGTCCACCGAGCTGCGGCTGACCCAGATCATCGAGGAACTCCTGGAGTCGCTCGCGCCCGCTGGCGCCGTCCTCGCCGGGAACTCGATCGGCGCCAACGTCGCCGCCCGGCTCGCGGTCAGACGGCCCGACCTGGTCAAGGGCCTGATGATGATCGACGCCGGCGGCTTCGAGGACCGGGGGCTTTTCGACCGCGTGTTCTGCGCGCTGATGAGCCGCCCCCGGTTCGTCCGCGGCATCTACCCGCTGTTCTCCTGGGCGTACATGCGCTCGCGTACCGCAGCCGACCGCCGGGCGCGGGCGAACGCCATCGCGATCACGCGCACCGCCGCGGGAGTACGGGCGGTCAGCGAGATCTGGGGCAGCTTCAACCGTCCCGAGCACGATCTCCGGCCCCAGGCCGGGAAGATCACGGCCCCCACGGTGCTGGTCTGGGGGCGGCACGACCCCCTTCTGCCGCTCCGGGTCGCCGAGACGGCCCGGGACCTGATCCCCGGATCGGGGCTGGCGGTCGTTGACAGCGGCCACGTCCCGCACACGACCCACCCCGCCGCCGTCGCCGCGGAACTCGCATTGCTCGCGGACTCGGCGTTCGGCAGCGGCAGCGGGATGCCTGCCGCGAAGGAGGAACCGCCGCGGCGGGCATGAGCGCCCGCCCTCGGGAAGCTGGTCCTGGCCGCGTGCAGCAGCCCGCCCTACCGGTCCGGGTCGCTGGTCCGCTTGGCGGCGCGGAAGAGCCTGGCCACAGTGGGCTTCATGCCGTACCGGGTGTCGGTGTCGTCCGTCGGCGCCCACCAGTAGAACGGAAGGCGCCGGCCGGGCTCCGTCCCCGGGACGTTCCGGATCGAGTTGAGGGAAGCGGCCACGGACTTGCGCCAGTTCGGGTCTCCGTCGCGCCACTCGCGGCCGCGCAGGCGCTCGAAGATGTCCTTCGCGTCGATGAGGTGGCCGGGACGTACCGCGAGGAAGTCCAGGATCCGCTGCGTGACGTCCGAGACCGACTCATAGAACGCCCGGGCCCGTTCCTCATCGCCGTCCCGCCATTCGGGGCCGTCATGGCCGGATCCTCCGTCGTGCCGCGTCCAGACGGGATCGTCGTCATCGAACTTCATCGGTTGTCCTCCCGGGATGGCCACCCGAGGTGGCTGCGACCCGCTCCCGTGATTCCGCCCGCCTACCAGCCTAATTTCGGCCGTCGGCCCTGGCCAGGCCCAAGATTGCGGCCGCCGTGCCGGGGACGCGGCGGGTCCCGGCGCTACCCGGTGAGGAAGTCCGTACCCGAGGCGGCCTGACTGCCCGCCCGGCCGCCGCTACGGCTCCAGGTACGCGGCCAGCTTGGCCAGCGAGGAGCTCAGGCCAGCGGCATGGTCCTCGGCGGAGATGCCGTCGGGGACGTCGTCGGCCCGGATGTCCACACGCGTCCCGGCGCCGACCGGGGTGATCTCCCACGTCATCGTCATGGTGCCCGCGTTGGCCGGGTCGTCGGACACGAAATCGACGGCCTGCACGACCCGCACCCCGGGGACGATGTCGACGTAGCGGACTTCCACGATGTCGGAATCCGCCGTGGCCTTCCCCTGAACGGTCGAGGGGTCGTCATAGGTCAGGACCAGCCGGTAGGACCCGCCGGGCCGGACGTCGAACCGCTCGAACCGGCCGTGCATCCCGTCGGGCGGCAGCCACTCCGTGAGCGCGTCCTGGTCGACGAACGCGGCGAAGACACGCTCCGGCGGCACCGCGATCACCCGGGAACCAGCATCCGTGCGGGTCATGACGCCATAGTAGAGCTCCCCAGGCGGATGGCGGCGTCATGATCGTGGGTGGGAACGACGCGGGCCAGGTGCCGGGCAAGGTGAAGCCGGTGCAGGGTCTCGAACGCGCCGTCTCGGTCGCTGTCAGCGAAGCGGCCGGGGAGGGCGGGCTTCTGGCGCAGCCGGTCGACTTGCTCCATATGCCAGGCGGCGTCCCCGGCGATCAGGATCCAGCCGTCTCTGGCGCGGGCCAGGATCCCGATGCTGCCGGGTGTGTGCCCTGCGAGGTCAACCAGTGTCACACTGCCGTCGCCGAACAGGTCGCGGGAGGCGGTGAAGGTCGCGACCGGCGGCCCGTCCAGGTCGTAGCGGACCACCCGGCGGCCGCCGGTCAGCGCCGCGCGCACACCTCCCGCCGGGGGCCGGGTGCCGCCCATGATCCAGTCGTGCTCGCTCGTGCGCAGGTGCATAGGGAGACCGGGGAAGTCCAGGAGGCCGCACACGTGGTCCCAGTGCGCATGGGTGGGGAGGGCGAATTCGGGGGCTCGCGGCAGGCGCGCGGCCGCCAGGGCGTCAATGGTGGCGATAGTGTCCGGCGGCGGTGTCACCAGGCGCCTGAGCAGGCCGGGGACCTCGGCCAGCGCCCTGGCCGGAGCGTCGCGGCAGTACGACGGGTCGACGAGGAAAACCGCCTCGGGATGCTCGATGACGAAGGTGGTCATCGCGTTCCGCAGCGAGCGCCGCACGCTCGCCCCTTCGACGAGCCCGCCTGCGGGGACCGCACGGGACACCTGGGGAAGCGCCCGGACGGTAACGACTTGCTCGCCCTCGGGGAGTCCCGCGTCGGTGATCAAGTTGAGCAGCCGACGGTCGGGGCGGCGGGGATGCACCGTCCCGACCGCGAATCCAGTGCCGGCGGCCAGGTAGTCGCGGACGGCAGGGGCCACGGGCAGGTTCCGGTCAGAAGTCTTCACGGGCGGGCTCCTCGGGATCGGCTGCCTACGATGGGACCGAACCTAAAACTTCAGGCCGACCTGAAGTCAACGACCGCAAGCGCGCTACGGGAGGCAGGCATGCGTATCGGCGAAGCGGCCGCACGGCTGAGCATCGAGCCGCACGTACTCCGGCACTGGGAAGAGGCGGGCGTGCTGGTTCCCCGGCGGCTTCGCTCCGGACACCGCGACTACGACGAGGCCTCACTCGACTGGGCCCGCTTGATCAAGGTCGCGCAGGGCACCGGAATGTCCCTCGCCGAGATCCGCGGCCTCGTCGCCGCCGACCAGGACCGGCGCCGCACCGCTATCGCCAGCCAGCGAGACCGGCTGCGTGACCAGATGACGGCGCTGCGGACAGCGGATGACTTTCTCGCCCACGTCGGCGACTGCGTCCACCCGGTGCTGTCGCAGTGCCCGGAATGCTCCGCCTTCATCGCCTACTGCGAGTCGGCCCCCAGCCGCCGGTACGGCGTCCCGATCACCTCGTAATGCGCGGCCGGGGCACGTAATGAGAGCCGTCAGCCACCCCCGTCATCCCTCGAAGAGTTCCTCGACGCTCTTAACAGACCCGGCACGCTCCGCCCACGTCTCTAGCGTGGTCTGGTCGGCGCAGGACTCAATACGCTCGCGGGAACGATCGTCAACCGGGATTCCCCGGCCCTTCAGAACGAGCAAAATGGTCTTCGCCGAACCCTCGGCACGACCTTCAGCACGGGTTTCGGAGACGTAAGTGAACTGTCCGCTAGACATTAGGGCCTTCCATATGTCGCAGCCGGGAGAGTCTGAAAGCCCGGCCTCGATGGACTCACTGAGCAGGCCGGCGGTTTGCTCGTCAAGGATCTGCAGGGCGGGTGCTAGCGCTCCCAGTATCGCACGAACGTCCGGTACCGGGTCCAGCCTGTGTGTGAGGGCGCAGAGGGTCGGCGGCGAGCTGCGGATGCCCGGGCTCCAGCATCACGACGAACTCCTCGTCGCCGAGGTGGTGGGCGTCGGCGGGGCTCTTGTCGCACTTGGCCATCAGGGCGAGGTCGAGGGCGCCGCGACGGCACAGCCGGTCCATCTCCACGGAGCTGGGCTCCTCGTAGACGGTGACTTCCAGCCGTGGGAAGCGGCCGCGCAGCGCGCTCAGAGCATTCGGCAACTGCCGGATGCCGAAGCCCAGCTGCGCGGAGACCACCAGTTCGCCCGCCAGGTCGCCGTCGCCGAGCTGCGCCGTGGCCTTCGCCCGCCGGGCCGCCTGTACCGCGACCTCCGCTTCCCGCAGGAACGCCCGCCCCACCACGGTGGGCACCAGCCCGGTCGCCGGCCCCTCCCTCGCTTACTCGGAGCGCTGGTTGACCGTCATGTCCCGGCCGGCCGTGTAAGCGTCGCGTCCCGCGTACACGTTCTGCGTGACGCCGCCGGGCTGGGGAGCCTCGGCGACGATGCCGCGGACCTCGGCGGCCATCTCCTCGTCCCGCTCGAGGGCCTTGCGGATGGCCATCTTGAGCACCGTCACGTACTCGTCTTCCCCGGGGTTGGCGATGACGTCGGCCACCGGCTCCGGAAGGGGTTCCCCCTCCTCGTTCCGGCCGAAGACCCGCTGCAGGATGCGCAGTCCCGCTCCGACGGTCGCGTCGCCCGCCTTGTCCCAGGCGCTCTTCAGCACCGCCTCGCCGTACTTCCCCGCCGCCATCGTCACGAACGGCATCGCGCTCGTCGCCAGCATCGCGATCTCGTTTGCCG
>Ga0131853_10013107_pt1 | contig 15187 bp, 17 predicted proteins | sample TergutLab28metaG_FD_92764 | JGI IMG/M metagenome (GOLD analysis project Ga0131853, IMG submission 92764) | Labiotermes labralis P1 segment gut microbial communities from Petit-Saut dam, French Guiana - Lab288 P1 (version 2) (version 2) | ecosystem: Host-associated > Arthropoda: Insects >...
ACTATTAAACGAGCCCCTTACTGCATTTTTGCATTCAATTTTAATTATAATACCTGTCCTCTTATGAGTAACTGAAATATCTTGGTCATTGCTATTAGGCTGGGCATTTAAATTTAATTTTACAACAGACCATTCGTTGCTATTCAATAATTCTTTCAGCTTGATAAATACAGTATGCTCAGTGGCTTTGCCTCTAATCATAGGAACTACTTTTTGATCCTCCAATATTTGAAAGATCGCTTCATACGGAACTTTATATTTGTCACAATAATCGTACAACTGCTTACCGAAAGTTTCATAATCTATCGACATTTACACCATCTCCTTACTTTGGTTTATTTCTTTTTCATATCTTTTATAATTGATAATATATTTTCAAGTTACTTGTTGCTCAATTCCTTTAAGTTATTTATTAGTTCCTGCATTAACACAGTACAATTCACATCGCCATCAAAAAACTCTTCCGGGGTTATTTTGAAGTAGTCGCATATCACGAAAAACATACCCATTGATGGTAAAGATCCCCCCTCGATGGTGTTAATATATCCTGTAGATTGCCCTGGTGCCAGGCTTAATTCCCTTGCGGAAACGTCTGCTTGTGTTCTAAGCTGTACGATGCGTTCGCTGACAAACTTTTATAAATCATAGGTTCTGGGATGAGTGGCGGTATAGAAAACCATCAATCAATAGAATTGCCTACGGCTTACCGATAACCCCATATAAAAGCAAGTGATGAGTGTGCTTAATTGCTATGTCAATGTCATCATCAAATTCCAATTTGCTACCCATAAGATTTATTGCATCTATAAAATTTAACAATGTGCTTGTTGGTATTTCTTTGTCAATAACGCTTTCCTGCTTGCCAAGTTCAATATATTCACGATAAATATTTCTTTTGCTATCATTTATATTTCTGAAAAGCACATCAACAAGCGCAGTATCGCTTAACGCTTCATTTGTAAAATACTCCGAAATGGATATGGTTATACTTTCGGTTGAAAGTTTAAGAGCCAATTCAATTTTTTCTAAATAACTAATATCCTTTGTTAAAATATCCTTTGCTTTTTGAAAGGTGTCAGCCATTATGATTTTGGCACATTCTGAGATTAGAGCTTCCTTGCTTCCGAAGTAATTATAAATGGATACTTGCGATACATTTGCAAGTGCCGCAATTTCTTTAATGCTGGTATTTGTAAATCCCTTATCATTAAACAAAGACATTGCAGAATTTATTATTGCTTTCTTTTTCTTTTCAGTCGTCAACTCGTATTTGTTCAAACTACCCACCTCGCCTTGGTCATAGTATAGCACAGAAACAGAAAGTTTGAAACAATAAAATAAATATTTCAAAGCTGTTGACAGCAGAAAACTGAAATGCTATAATGAGTTTGAAATATGATTCTTAATATTTCAAACATATAGACAGGGGGAAAAGAGAATGAGGAGTAAAAAAATGAGGATTGTGCTGATAGCAACGGCGGCGGTTATAATTGCAGGAATTGCATTGTACCGGCCTTTAATAAACTATCTCGGACAACAAGCGGCAAACCCTACTGGATTTGTTGGCAGAGTTATGACAAGGATATGGGCAGTTTCGTTTAACGACTTGCGTGAGTGGGGCTTATCTCATGTAAGCATAAATGATGATGACGTTATTTTGTCTGTCGGGTTTGGTAGTGGTGCAGGCATAGACTACATGAAAGGGCTAAACGAAAATATCATTATCTATGGAATTGACATATCCCAAGAAGCGGTTAATAGTGCAACTGCAATTAACCAAAGGCATATAGATGCAGGTGGAGTTATACTTGCTTTAGGTAATGTCGCATATTTAGAGTTTGAAGATGAATTTTTCAATCTCATTGTGGCAGGTCAGACACATATGTATTGGGGCGATGTATTGGAGCAAGGGCTTTTAGAATGTCATAGGACATTAAAGCAAGATGGTATTCTTTTGATATACGCAGAGATAGATACAACCTTGTATTTTCTTCCTGAATACAGCAACCATGATGATTTTGCCGCTCTGCTGTATGAAATTGGATTTCGGGAGGTTAGGATCATGTTAAGCGGTAATTATGTGGCATTTATCGGTATAAAGTAATTTAACAGCGAAAGCAATTTATTTTTGAAGGAGTGGTGTGGCGTAATGAAGGGAAAAATTAGTCTATTAAAAATAGTATCTATACCAATGATTTTATTGGGAGCATATGCTTTTGTAGTGGAAATGCTTGACATTTCGAGTTTGGAGCAAGGATTTAGGCATGTGAGTTCAATAACGGCATCTGTTGCTTGTATAACTGCCGGCTTTTTTGGTATTTTGTCTAAGTCAGTGAAAAATATCTTGATTATGGGTATTTTACTGTTAATGGCTACCATTTTTGATATTGTGGTGGGTATTGGGTTCTTTGAAATGGGGGCATTTCATCTTACATTATTTGTTTGGCCGATTTTGTATTTATGGGGATGGCATATATCGAATAGAAAAATAAGTAAACTTCAATACAGCGACCCTCAAAACTCCCAAACATAATTATAGGGATTATAAACAGCAAAACCCGATACCCCAAAGCAATTTTTGCGAAAATTACAAAACACCTTGACAATATGCGTACGAACGCACCTATACGGGATATTGGGATAAATACAGCAATCATTTTGTGGAGAAGAATATGTAGCACAAAAAGCCCGATTCTGCACAAACTCAGATGCATCAGGCTTTTTGTGTTGTTATTTTAATTCGCAGCCGCAGGCTACAATTGCGGCTTTCGCAAGCTCAAGGCTTGTGTCTACGAAGCTATATTTTTTATCGCAGTAATTGCCTATAATCGGCAGCTCGGTACACCCGAGCACAAAGTAATCCGCACCGCGTGCCATCATGCTATCAAGCACTTTAGAAAAATCCGAGGCTATCCGCATTATGTCACCGCCGCCCTTTACCTCGCCTATAAGCCTTGCGACCTCGCTCTGCTCGGCTGCATCGGGCGTTATATACGGCATGTTAAGCTCATCCATCGGGCCCAGTAAAACTCTGGACCTTGCCGCGCCCTCGGTAGACAGAACCCCCGCTGTTTTATATGGGAAATCATTCAAACACGCCCTTGCGACAATCTCGGGCATGTATAGAAATGGTACGCGGGTGACGTGTATGACCTTGTCATAGAAAGCATGAGCAGTAACACAAGGTATCACGATTAAACCAGCACCCATATATTCAAGTTTCTTTGCGGATTCTCGCATTGCAGGTGTTGGGTTTTCGCCGTCGGGGCTGATTAGCGGTGGAAGCCTGGGTGGAATCTGAGAATTGCAATCCATGTATATCCTCAAATGATCCTGATCTATCGAAGCCTTCGTATTTTCGACTACTTGCGTCATAAAATTTGCGGTAGCAAGAGGCCCCATGCCTCCTAAAATCCCCAAAGAACGCTTCATTGTATCTGCCTCCTTCGTAATTGCCGCTAAACCAAAAGAAACGCTATAATGCCAACGCTCAACGAGCAGGCCATACCCAGCAGTATCGGGCGCTTACCTCCTTTAATAAGGTCTTTAATATTGCAGCCAAAGCCTATGGCGACCATCGCCGCAACTATAAGAAATCTGCCTGCGATGCCCCAAAATGCAGCCATCTCTGCGGGCAATACGCCTGTTGTGTTGACGATGCTTGCCAGAAGAAACGCGAGAGCAAACCACGGGAATGACTTCATTATACCCTTGAAGTCTGCCTTTGTGCCGCTCTTAGCTGAGCGCGTGAGCGCGACTGCCAATACCACCGGGATTATGAAAATAGTGCGCGTGAGCTTAACTATTACTGCGATATCGCCTGCGGTGTCGCTATAGGCATAACTTGCGGCTACGACTGATGATGTGTCGTTAATCGCCGCACCTGCCCACATGCCAAATGTCATATCGCTCATACCTATGGCGCGCCCCAACATCGGGAATAAGAATGCCGCCACTATGTTAAACAAGAAAATTGTGGAGATTGCTCTTACGACTTCGTTGTCGGACGCGTCCAAAACAGGGGCTGTGGCCGCAATGGCCGAGCCTCCGCAAATAGCGGTGCCTACGCCTATGAGCATCTTTTCATTATCGGGGATTTTCATAAGCCGCCCAAGCACAAGCGCTACCACAAATGCTGTAGCTATCACAGCGAGTATCAGCACTATGGAGCTTTGCCCCATTGCAAAGACATCCGTCAAATTCATCTGGAAACCAAACAGGACTATGGCCATTTGAAGCACACGCTTGGAGGCGGCCTTAATCCCCTTAACAAACACGCCCTGATTCTTCCATACGTTAGTAATCAAAAGCCCTGTTAAAATACCTGCGATAGGGCCGCCAAGCATCGGAAGCTGCTGCCCTATAAACCAAGCGGCGGCGGCGAAGCCAAGGCATAACAAAACTCCCGCCCAGTTCTCCCTCTTGTAAAAAGAGGGAGTAACTATAGGCAGAGTGATAACGATTGCTAAAATAATGTATATAATTGCCATTAAGCCATGCTCCTAAAAATCGAAATAATCTGTGTAATGGAAAAGCGTAGCGGAGCCTCCTGTGTGGAGATAGAGGATGTTTTCGCAATCTTTGAAATAACCCTTTTTTATGAGGTCTATCATACCTGCTAAGCTCTTGCCTGTGTAAACAGGGTCCATAAGGATGCCTTCCAGGCGAGCCATAAGAGTGATTGCCTCTATCATAGCGTCGGTTTTTCTTGAATAGCCTTCTCCTATGTAATCATCATTAACTATTACATCGTCTCTGGAAATTGGGGTTTTAATCCCCAGCATAGCGACTGTTTTTTCGTACAGGCCAAAAATGCGTTCTGACTGCTCGGGGTTTCTCTTGTTGATGCCGATGCCCGTGACGGGAATTCCGGCATTTGCGCCTGTGACGCCTGCAAGAAAGCCGGAGTGCGTGCCGGCGCTCCCTGATGTCAAGACGAAATGGTCTATGTCAAGGTCTTTCTCATGCATTTGAGTAAGAATTTCCTGCGCACACGAAACATAACCAAGAGCACCTATTTCATTAGAGCCTCCGCCCGGAATTATGTAAGGTTTTCTGCCTTCGTTTTTGAGCTGCTTAGCCACTTCCTCCATCTTGCCGGGCACATCGCTGCCGCCTTCTACGGGGTATATTTTTTCGACACCAAGAAGTTTATACAGGAAGTTGTTGCCGCTTGCCGTCTCGTCATAGCTACCCGGAACGCGCTGCTCGATCACAAACTGGCACTTCATGCCTTCTCTGACGGAGGCTGCCAATGTTAGCCTGCAATGGTTTGACTGCACCGCGCCACATGTAATTATCGTGTCAGCGCCCTGCTTAACGGCATCGGCCATGAGATATTCGAGCTTTCTGGTCTTGTTCCCACCGGCGGCAAGCCCGAGCAGGTCATCCCTTTTTATGTAGATATTAGGGCCCCCTAAGTGTGCGGACAATTTGCCGAGCTTTTCGATGGGCGTATAGCCCTCGGTGTAGCGAATTCGCGGAAACTTGCTTAAATTCATAAAAAGCACATCCTTCCCGGGTTTTAAGGCATCGTTTGCCTGTGTTTATATTATAAGTCAAATCTAAGCGGCTTGCAAGTAAAATATGCATACCAAAAATGCATAGCACGTCATGCTCAAGAATGTGTTGGGCGGACGATGCCACCCCTACAAAAAGCCCGGCATCAGAACGAATGCCGGGCTTGTAAAGGGGATGTATTAAATATTTTAGATTTCGTAGTTTGTTTCGCTTTCCTTATCGTCGTCTTGCTTGGAGATGTGCTCCTCCTGGGTTTTCATGCTGTCGCGGTATATATTGCTTATGGTTGAGTTGATGGCTATATCAAGACCGGCTATGCCTCGCTTCAGGTTGGCATAGTGGGTATTTCTGAAATCATTGCCGCCAAAGCCTGTATGCGAGCTGATTATGATGCCTGCGTCCGGTTGAATTTTGCGCTCCGAACCGATTATGCCGACTTTTACTGTGTTGCTGTTTGGGCTTTCGAGAGCGCGACGCAATTGGCCTGCTTCCGCTGCTAAAACAGCGCGGGTGCGGGCTTTTAGCGTGATAGAATCTCGAGCTGCTGCGAAGCGGGTGACATTAGCGATTTTGTTGTTCTGCTCCTCTTCTTCGGCTTCATCGGGGCATTGTATCTTGTAGAGCAGGTTGTTTTGCGGCCTTTCCTCGGGCTGCATCAACTCGCTTAATACCTCATGCTGGCGCGAGGCCTCCCTTTCGGCGGCTAGTGCTTGGCGATGCTCGCGTGACTCGTAGATTTGGGCGATTTGTCCGGTTAGGCTTGTGATTTTATGCCGTTGTATATCTCGGCTCAGATCCTCGTCGGCCATAATGTCACTCATTCTGGCTTTTATGTTGTTGATGCGCTCTTTCTCTTTCTTTTGCTTTTGCATTTCGCGCTGACGCTCGGCTAAACGGTCTTGAATGAGCTGATCGCGGCGGGCAGATCTACTCATTGGACGCTGGCGGCTTATCATGGCGTTTGATGTGCTACCTAATACACTATTCATTGCTGTTCGCATTGATTTCCACCATCCCAAGTAATATCATATGATTGCCCTAATTATACGATATATCGGCTGTTTAGTCAAGTTTCTTTAGAGCTTTGGCGAAGAAATTTTCTGAGGAGATATGGGGCGGACGGTTATAGCGCGGCAAGCTAAACAGGCTCTCGGGGTTGCCTGCCGTTATTGTTTTGATGCCTTCGGAGGCGGTCAGGCTGGCCAAAAAGCCGCCTTCAGCAATGATGGCGTTCGTGCAATCGCTGAAAATGCCCAAAGGGAATACGAGGGTGTTTGTGGTTTGGCCTGTCTGTTCTTTCAAAACAGCGTTAAATTGGTTTAAATCGGCCATTAGGCGGTCTTGATAGGTGTCAATTGTCTCGCCACGCAGACGCCCTGCTCCTCTTGGCCCGTGCAAATCGTAGGTATGGCTTTGGATTTCAATGCGCCCCGAATCCATAGCTGAACGCACTTGATCCCACGTCAAATGAGGATGACGGGAATTTGGAGATTTTTCAGCAATTTTGCTATAGTGATCAGTCTCCTTACCTATGATGGCGATTACGGCGCGGGCATCGTATTTTTCTAAAGCCGGGATGACCTGGCTGATTACGCACGAACGGCCGTCATCAAAAGTCAGCAAAATAGGCTTTGGAGGCAGGGGCTTGCCTTGGTGCACATAGTCGATGATATCCTGCATAAACACGGTCGTAAAGCCGTTATCCCGCAGATACTTCAGGTCGGACTCCAGCTCGGCGGCAGTGATTTCCCAAATATTGTCAGGAGTGTCTTCGATCACATGGTACATGATTATGGGAATGCGCGCACCATCGCCTTTTTGCGTGCCAAAAAGCGTCTCAAGCGGCGAGGCTACGGCTATATGTGCAGCAGTCATGATTAAGAACAAAGCCAGGATTGCGGAATTTACTGATTTCATATCATCATCCCTTCTTTTGTTGTTCATGATTATTTCACATGAATTTAGTATTTATAATGTGAGAATCAGCAGCGAAATATTGATGAAATTTTTGGAGGATTATGGAAAGAAAAGTTTTAAATACTATTTCGGCATTTAATATGATTCAGGCGGGTGATAAGATTTTGCTGGGGTTGTCCGGCGGGATGGATTCAGCCGTGCTTTTGCATTTTTTAATGGGGATTAGGCATGAATTTGATATTGAGATTTTTGCGGCGCATGTAAATCATGGTCTGCGCGGTGAGGAGAGTATTTGTGACGAGATTTTTTGCCGCCGTATATGTGATGAGTATAGGCTTGCGCTTGAGGTAATTCGTTATGATGTTGGCGGGCTTGCGGCGGATTGGGGCATGTCCGTTGAGAGTGCGGGGCGACGGGTGCGCTATGAGGCCTTTGAGGGGGCCGGCGCGAAATTTGGATGTAATAAAATAGCCACGGCGCACAATCGCAATGATTCCGTCGAGACGATGCTGCTGGCCTTGCTGCGCGGCAGTGGAATGGCGGGGCTGGCGGGCATAGCTCCTGTAAGAAATAATATCATCCGTCCGTTGATTGATGTGGATCGCGATGAAATTGCGCAATATTGCGCGCGGCATGATGTTGAATACGTAGAGGATTCCAGCAATGCCTCAGCCAAATATCAGCGCAACCGCATCCGCCAAACTCTGCTGCCGACGCTTATTGCGGACTACAACCCCGCGTTGCTGGACACAATGAGCCGCACGGCCAAAATCTTGCGGGATGAGCATGAACTTATAGAGCAGATGGCAAACGACACTTATGCCTGCATTGTGCAAAATGACGAAATTGCCGCGGCAAAGCTGGCTAAAGCACCTGCGCCGGTAGCCAGACGCGTTACACGAAATTTTTTGGAGGAGCATGGCATTGTAAACATTGCTTACGAGCACATCGAGGGTGTTATAAAACTTGCGGGCGGAGGTGTTGGCAGAGAAATTCATCTGCCCGGTGGGATGGTTGCCCGCAGATGCTATGATTCGGTAAAAATCACAAAAAAACTAACGGAACCTTTGGAATTTTGCTACAAATTAGAGGTAGGTAGGCCAATTTATGTTAGGGAAACCAAAAAATGGTTTTATTTAGGGCATAAAGAATATATCGGTGATAGTTCGGGCGAAAATTCTATAAGAATACTGTATACTAAAGCCTTAAATTATGTTAAAATAGAAAACGGGCTGGAGGTTAGGACACGCCGCCCCGGAGATTTGTTGTATTTCAGTAAGGTGGGCACAAAAAAAGTCAAGGATTTTTTTATTGATCGCAAATATCCCGCCGAAGTACGTCGCGCGGCGGTTTTTATTGCTTGTGGCAAGAATGTCATTGTAATGCTAGGAGCAGACGGCTTTGAATCAGATTTTTACGAGACGAACGGGGGAGACAAAGCTATATTTTTGCAAATATGGGAGGATATTACATGATGGGGGTTACAAACCAAAAGGCCATTCGTGAGCTGATATCAGAATCGGCAATAGATGCACGCATTAAAGAGCTTGCGGAGGAGATAACACGCGATTTTGAGGGGCAGGATATAGCCGTGGTATGTTTGCTGAAAGGGGCTGTGATGTTCATGAGCAGGCTGGTGGCTCGAATTGCGCTTGACTGCACCATAGACTTCATTGACATCTCCAGCTATCACGACGGCACAATCAGCTCAGGCGAGCTTAAAATAAACCGTATGCTGGACACCTCGCTGGCAGGCAAGCATGTGTTGCTGATTGAAGATATAATTGACACAGGGCATACTTTGAGCTATGTGCATGATTATTTAAAAAGCCAGCGTCCCACTAAATTAAAGCTCTGTATGCTGCTGGATAAGCCCGAGCGGCGCATTGTAAATACAATTACGCCGGATTATGTGGGCTTTGTGATTCCCAATGAATTTGTAGTCGGCTTTGGGCTGGATTATAATCAGAAATACCGTAATTTGCCTTTTATTGGGGTATTGGATCCTGATCAATTGTAGGCAGAAAGCGGCGTGGATTTGCACCTGCGCCGTACTTGCAATTATTTTTGGTTTGTGTTAATATATAATACTGAGGGCGGGGCAAGTTCTCTGCCAAAGTTAAACAACACAGGAGGTTGAGATGAAAAACCATCGAAAGAATTTCGGAATATATATCATCATTGTAATATTTATATTTTTCATTCTTATTGCTTTGGAAATGACAGATCGAGGCGGGGCTGACCCTGCTTTTGGATACGGCGATCTCATTGCTGCCATTAATGGGGGCTATGTGAGCGAGCTTATTATTGACAGGGATTCAAACGTAGGAAATGCAGGCACGGCACATGCCGTAATGCGCGAGAGCTTCACCAGCGCAAATGATACCGTGATTCCTGCGGGTGCGCGAAGCCGTGGTGTTGCCATACCCGATACCAACGCGTTTATGACGCTTGTGCATGACGCGCTGACAGCCTACGGCATAGAGCCTATGGATGCAGCGACATCCTTGCCGGGGGTAAGTATTTGGAGCATGATTTTCCCGTTTCTGCTTATCCTGATACCTGTTGTGGTGATAATTTTTTTGATTCATCAGATGCAGGGCGGCGGCGCAGGTGGCGGTGGCGGTGGCGGCAACCGTGTGATGTCATTTGGTAAAACTCGTGCGCGGCAGGTTGTTGACGAAAAGCGCAAGGTGACGTTTCACAACGTCGCGGGGCTGGAAGAGGAAAAGGCGGACCTGGCAGAGATTGTCGAGTTTTTAAAGCATCCCAAAAAGTTTGTTGAGATAGGTGCCCGAATCCCCAAGGGCGTGCTTTTGGTAGGCCCTCCGGGTACGGGCAAAACGCTTTTGGCCCGTGCTGTTGCGGGTGAGGCCGGCGTACCGTTTTTCTCGATTTCGGGCTCTGATTTTGTTGAAATGTTTGTCGGCGTGGGTGCGAGCCGTGTGCGTGATTTGTTTGATCAAGCCAAAAAAAGCGCACCATGCATAGTGTTTATTGATGAGATTGACGCCGTGGGCCGCAGACGCGGCGCGGGCTTAGGCGGAGGCCATGATGAGCGCGAGCAGACTCTGAACCAGCTGCTTGTTGAAATGGATGGCTTTGGGGCTAATGAGGGCATTATCATCCTCGCCGCAACAAACCGCCCCGATATCCTTGACCCGGCACTCTTGCGCCCCGGCCGTTTTGACAGGCGCGTTGTTGTCGGCAGGCCTGATGTTAAGGGGCGCGAGGAGATTCTCGGTGTCCACTCAAAGGGCAAGAAGCTAGCGCCTGATGTTGATTTGGGTGCTTTAGCGCACCTTACTTCCGGCTTTACGGGGGCCGATTTGGAAAACCTGCTTAACGAGGCGGCTCTGCTTGCTGCGCGTGATGATAAAAAAGAGCTTGATATGAGCGATATTCGCCGTGCGTTTGTGAAGGTCGCTGTCGGGACGGAGAAAAAAAGCCGTGTCGTCAATAAAAAGGACAAACGCATTACCGCGTACCATGAAGCAGGGCACGGCATAATCGAGGAAGTGCTTGAAGAGCTTGACCCTGTTCATAGCATTTCCATCATCCCTACAGGTATGGCGGCGGGATACATGATGCCGCAGCCTGTTGAGGATAAAGGGCATCGCACAAAAAGGCGTATGGAGCAGGAAATCGTATGCTTGTTGGGCGGCCGTGCGGCTGAGTTTCTGGTCATAAAAGATATTACGACAGGTGCGTCCAACGACATTGAGCGCGCCACGGCCATTGCCCGTGATATGGTGACAAGGTACGGCATGAGCGAGGCTGTCGGCCCAATTCAGTTCGGAACAGATAATAATGAGGTATTTTTAGGCAGAGATATCGCGCAATCGCGCAATTACGGTGAGGATGTAGCCTCCTTGATAGACCAGGAAATCAAAAGGTTTATTAATGAAGCCTACAATCTGGCTCTGGATATATTGCAAAGATACAGCGATACGATGCATAAAACAGCAAAGCTGCTGATTGAAAAAGAAAAGATTACAGGCGATGAATTCCGCGCGCTTTTTGACATCCCTCCGCCAAAGAAAAGCGGGCTTTTGGATGATGTGGATGACATATTCTTTGATGATAATCCGCTGATGGATTTGGGGGGCAGCAGGGGTGGAATTTAATCTGGATATCGGAGCAAGCCATACGATTGAGCTTACGGTAAGGCAAGAGCACACAGCCCGCACCTTCGGCTCGGGAGCCGTAGACGTATATGCGACACCATGCATGATTTTGCACATGGAGGCCGCTTGTGCTACAGCCGTACAGGATGGGCTGCCTGAGGGCTGGAGCAGTGTTGGCACGGTAGTTAATATTGAACATACCGCCGCGACACCCGTTGGCATGAGCATCCGTGTCACGGCCAAACTTACGCGGATTGACGGGCGCAGGCTGGTATTTAACGTTGAGGCCTTTGATGACAGAGGGCAAATCGGGCGCGGTGTGCATGAGCGGTTTGTTGTTGATATTGAGAGGTTTATGGAGCGCGCGAATAGAAAGTAGGGGCGGCCGACTCGGCCGCCCGTTGATATTGAGGGGCATAACATGGAAAAGAAAATCTTATCGGCAGCATCATTTTACAAAAAATCCTACTACTTCAATTTTGATGATTTCGCAGACTTGCCATACGCCGTGCAAAAAGAGCTGCAAAAAATCATTACTTCCGCCGCCGAGCATACCCGGGGTGAGATATTAATGGGGATTTATTCTGATGGCCAGGTGTTTTTAGAGAGCCGAGGAGCTGATGATGATTATGATTATGATGAGATTGGCGCGAAATATTATGTGAACAAAACGGCGAAAGACGAAGAAGAGTTTTTTGAATCAATTCAGATTTGGTACATGGTCACACGCTTAGGAGGAGATATCTCTGCTATTAGTAATTGACGTTGGCAATACAAATATAGTGCTTGGGCTTTATGATGGAGAAAACCTTGTAAAATCGTGGCGCATGTCTACCAGCGAGGGGCGCACGTCCGATGAAATGGGGCTTTTTATCTACTCGGTGCTCACCCATACCGGGCTTTCGCCTGATGCCTTGAAAAGCGTCATAATATCGTCGGTTGTGCCGAATATTATGTACTCTCTTGAAAACGGCATTCGCAAGTATTTTGACAAAACAGCCATGATCGTGAATCGGGATATGCGGCTCGGCATATCTTTAAACAGCGTGGGCAAACGTGAGCTTGGGGCGGATAGAATTGTGAACTGCGTTGCGGCATATGGGCTGTATGGCGGCGATGCTCCCATTATTATTATTGATTATGGCACGGCTACTACTTATGATGCCGTGTCTGCGAAAGGTGAATTTATTACGGGTATTACCGCGCCCGGTATTAAAATATCGGCTGAGGCTCTGTTTTCAAGAGCCGCGCTTCTGGGCAAGGTTGAGCTGAGCTTTCCGCCTTCGATTTTGGTGGAAAGTACAGCCGAGAGTGTGCAGGCGGGCATTTTATACGGAAGCATTGGCGAGACCGAATATATTGTGCGCAAGCTACGTGAGGCTATTGGTGATAATGCCAAAGTGATTGCGACAGGCGGGCTTGCGAGGACTATCTCGCAGGGATGCGATATTTTTGATTACATCAAATCAGATTTGACACTTGAGGGCTTGCGGATGATTTATGAGATGAACAAATAAGAGGATGACAAAATGCAGATAGGCAATGTAAAAATTCCAAATAATTTGGTGAGCGCCCCGATGGCGGGTATTTCAGATTTGCCATACCGCCGCTTGTGCAAAGAGGCGGGCGCGGGGCTTTTGGTGACGGAAATGGTGAGCGCGAAAGGGCTTTTGTACAGTGATAAGGCCACCAAATTCCTGCTAAACACCGAAGCTGGCGAAAAGCCTGTATCTGCCCAGATTTTTGGCTCTGATCCCGATATTATGGCGCGTGCCGCTGCTATTGTTGAGCAGCTTGATTTTGATATTATTGACATTAACATGGGCTGCCCCGCGCCTAAAATCATTAAAAATGGGGAAGGCTCTGCTTTGATGCTGAACCCGCAGCTTATTGGAGAGATAGTCCGAGCGGTTGTGGCGGCTGTGAAAAAGCCTGTTACTGTGAAAATCCGCAAGGGCTTTTCTCCGGGAAATGTCAATGCTGTTGAGGTGGCTAAAATTGCCGAGGATGCAGGGGCTGCTGCGATAACAGTCCACGGGCGCACGCGGGATCAGTTTTTTGGAGGTGTTGCCGATTGGGATATTATCAGGCAGGTCAAGCAAGCGGTGCGTGTGCCTGTAATTGGTAATGGAGATGCGCAAGATGGCATAAGCGCAAAGAAGATGCTTGATGATACGGGCTGTGACGGCGTGATGGTAGGCCGCGCAGCTAACGGAAGCCCTTGGGTGTTTGCAGAAATCCTGCATTATCTAAAGACGGGGCAGGAGTTTGCGCCAAAAACAATCAACGAGAGGATTGGCTATGCCATGGCTCACGCTGAGGCCCTGATTACCTACAAAGGCGAAGAAATCGGCCTGCGAGAGATGCGCAAGCATTTTTGCTGGTATATTAAGGGCATTGCGGGCTCAAGCAAGGCCAGGGCGGATATTGTGCGAGCATCCGATTTAAATGAGATAAGGGATATCATGAATGCGTTGACAAAACCGGTTTAGTTGTTTATAATTTTATGGTTAGGTAGTTTTATTATAAAGGAGTGCGAAAAAATTGGTCGTGGAGAAAAAGGTAGTTTTAACATATGAAGGAATCAGAGAGCTTGAAGAAGAGCTAAAGGTGCTTAAAGTCACCAAACGCAAAGAGATTGCGCAGAAAATCAAAGAAGCCCGCAGTCAGGGCGATTTATCCGAAAACGCGGAATACGATGCTGCTAAGGATGAACAGGCACGTGCCGAGGCGCGGATTGTTGTGATTGAAAAAATGCTGCGCAATGCAGAAGTGATTGACGAAGAGGAGCTCGATCGGGACAGTATCATGCTGGGCAGCAAGGTGACCGTGCTGGATATGGAATTTGACGAGAGCTTGACATACACAATCGTCGGCACGGCGGAGACAAATCCTTCCAAAAACCGTATATCCAATGAGTCGCCCGTTGGCGCTGCGCTTTTGGGGCGTAAGGCGGGGGATGTTGTTGAAATTGACGCTCCTGCGGGGGTTATTAAGTTTAAGGTTTTGGAGATTAATTAATTTATAAATTTTTCGCGGGAGGGAATACAATGTCGGATGAAAATACCGCAGGCATTCAAGAACAAGATATAAACGAACAATTAAAAGTCCGCCGTCAAAAACTTGCGGACTTACAAGCCTCAGGCAAAGACCCCTTCGCGCACGTAAAATACAATGTCACGCACCACAGCAGTGATATTTTGGCTGACCTTGCGGGGTTGGAGGGTATGCCGGTCTCGATAGCAGGGCGCATGATGACATGCCGTAACATGGGCAAAGCCTCTTTTTTCAATATTCTTGATCGCAAAGGGCAGATTCAATGCTATGTGCGCCAGGATGCCATCGGCGATGAGGCTTATGCTGAATTTAAAAAATGGGATATCGGCGATATTATCGGCGTTAGCGGTGAGGTGTTTTGCACGAAAGCGGGCGAGATTTCCGTCAAGGCCGCTGAGGTTGTGCTGCTTACGAAAAGCCTCCGCGTTCTTCCGGAGAAATTCCACGGGCTTAAAGACCAGGAGCTTCGCTATCGCCAGCGATATGTCGATTTAATCGTTAACCCGGAGGTTAAGGACGTGTTTCTGAAGCGTTCAGCCATAATCAAGAGCATACGCAGGTTTTTG
>Ga0131853_10013109_pt1 | contig 15186 bp, 16 predicted proteins | sample TergutLab28metaG_FD_92764 | JGI IMG/M metagenome (GOLD analysis project Ga0131853, IMG submission 92764) | Labiotermes labralis P1 segment gut microbial communities from Petit-Saut dam, French Guiana - Lab288 P1 (version 2) (version 2) | ecosystem: Host-associated > Arthropoda: Insects >...
CTTCTAATATGAGCGGGAGGGCGGCGGAGAGCCGTTCGGCTCAGAGGGTCTCGGAGACCTCGGTCGCCGACTGGTCACGGTCAGCCGGATCGCCTGAGGCACTGCCCCCGGAGCGGTTCCGGGTCGCGGACAGGATGAGGGCGAGATTCTTCGCGCGGCCGGCGTCGAGCACGATCCAGCCCACTCCGGCCAGCATCAGGACGGCCAGGGCTTCGACCGACCACAGACCCGGCAGCCCCAGCCGCGCCAGTTGCGAGGCTGGGACCAGCGTCGCTATCGCCTTACCGGCAGTTCTCAGTATGATCATCGCAGCTCCGCCCGAGTGGACGCTTCATAGAGCTGATTTACCCGGAACTCTGTTCTTAAAGCATGGTCAGCGCGTGTCGAGCGAGGTCAGCGGCGGTTCGGGGCCAGGGCGAGCATCCGTTCCCACGCCGCGGGCGCGCGAAGTCTTTAGCATCGCGGCCTCGCCCGGGGACCGGTGCGGCGGGTGGTGCGGCCACCGGACTAACTTCCGGGCCACTTCGGGCGCGAGATGACTCCGGAAATCGCCGCAAACCGCCTATAACGCGACCGACTCGCGCCCTATGCCGCTCACTCCGGAAGCTCGCAGGGGCGATCAACCGCAATCGCAGCGAGGCGGTGGCAGACTGGCCGCATGAGCCCGAAGAGCCGCGGACGCCCGCCGGGCCGGGGCCGGAAGAAGCGCCCGGCCGGCCGCGGGACCAGCGCGTCCCACCTGAGAGTCGTGCGTCCGGCGCAGGACTGCTGGTTCCATGACCCGGTGCCCGGGGACCGGCGGTCCTGGGTGATGCCCCCGGCGCACGGCACCTACCGGGGCCTCGAACTGGAGGCGCTGAAGCCCGAGGACGACGACCACCTCCTGATCCTGCTGGAGGCCTACCACCCGGAGCTTCAGGACGCGCTCCGCGCGGGCGAGGACCTCCAGGTCGACGGGGAGCCGGTGAATCCCCGGCTGCACCTGCTGATGCACCAGTCCGTGGCCCGCCAGCTGCTGGACGACGACCCGCCGGAGACCTGGCAGGCCGTGCGGCGGCTGGCCGGACTGGGCTACGACTGGCACAACATCACGCACATGATCGCGGCGCTGGTCACCGAGAACGCGTGGCGCGCGCAGGCCGAGCAGACGCCGTTCGACCCCGAGGAGTACGTGCGGCAGCTGGCCGAACTGCCCGGGGACTGGCCGGCTCCGTAGAACTCCGGGCGGTCAGTACAGCCAGCGGTGGGCGGCGACCGTTTCCTCCGGGGTGTGGTCGGCGGCCCAGGCCGCGTCGGAGCGGCGGACGGCGGTGAAGGCGCCCAGCAGCGGCTCCCCCAGGGCGGCCGCGACCGCCGGGCTGGCCAGCAGGGCGCGTTCGGCTTCCTCCGGCGTGGACGGCAGGAGGGCGATGCCCTTCTCCGTCCGCTGCGCGTCGGTCCAGGTTCCGGGGTCGTCCTGGACCGGGGGCGGCAGCGGCGCGCCGTCGTCGATGCCCGCCAGGCCCGCGGACAGCACGGCGGCCAGGGCCAGGTACGGGTTACCCGACGCGTCGGACGCCTTGAGCTCGACGTTGGCGCGGCCGGCGCCGAGGAACGGCGAGGACGGGACGTACCGCAGGGGCGCCTCCCGGTTCTCGACGCCCCAGAACCGGTAGGCCCCGGCGAAGTAGCCGGGACGGCGGCGCAGCAGCGACGGGACGCTCGGGGCGCTCACCCCGGCGATCCCGGGCAGGTCCCGGACCAGCCCGCCGAGGAAGCTGGCGCCCTGACCCTCGGGCACGCCCTTCCCCGCGTCGGCGAGGAGGTTCTCGCTCCCCCGGCTCACCGACACGTGCAGGTGCAGGCCGTTGCCGACGCCGTCGGCGGTCACCAGCGGGGCGAAGCTGACCCGCAGGCCGTGGGCGCGGGCCGCGGCGTGGATCGTCTGGCGGGCCAGGAGCTGCCGGTCGGCGGCGGTGACCGGGTCCGCGGGCGCCAGGCTGACCTCCAGCTGGGAGGGGCCGTACTCGGCGTGGAACTGGCCGGCCGGCACGCCGTTCGCGGCCAGGCCGCGCAGCACGTCCGCCGCGAAGTCATCGACCTGCAGCAGCGCGTGCGGGCTGTAGGCGGGGCCGTCGTGCGCGCCCAGGGGACCGTCGTCGGACAGGGACACGAAGAACTCGAGCTCGAACCCGGCCCGGACCGAGAGCCCGGCGGCGGCCGCCCGGGCCACTTGCGCCTCCAGCCGGGTCCGCTGGTCATACGGCCACGGCGCGCCGTCCGGGCCGGCCTGGCGTCCCGGCACCCACGCGAACGCGGGCTGCCCGGCCAGCGGGGTGACCCGGTCGCTGTCCGGGATCAGGCGGATGTCGCCGGACGGGTTGGGCAGGCCGTCGTGGGCGAAGGTGATGCCGTCGTGAGAGTCGAAGACGGCGAACAGCGGCGTGATCCCGACCCCGTGCCGGACGGCGTCGCCGAACGCGGCCGCCGGAACTGTGCGGGACCTCGGAATGCCGCTGTTATCGGCCCAGGCGATCGTCACCCCGGCGACGCCGGTGTTCTGCAGGCGGGCCACGTCAACGGTCATGCCATTCAACGTAGGTCGCGGTTCCTGGCTCGTCCAGAAGGAGAATGACCCGGGGGAATATTTGGGTGACCCAAGTACTTGTCCTATACAAGTAAGCTCGGATACGGGCGAGGAGGGGGGCCGACCATGGCGAACAGCGCAGAGGCAGCGTCGGTCGCGGAGTCGTTCATCGATCTCCAGCGCACCGTCCGCCGGTCGAAGGCCCGGCTGCTGGCCGCCGCGGGCCGCGACGTCGACTCGGCCGTGCAGGTCCTGCTGCACACGGTGGCGGCCGAGGGCCCGATGCGGGCCAGCGCCCTGGCCGCGAGCGTGCAGGCCGACCTGTCGACCGTCAGTCGGCAGGTCGCCGCCCTCGTCGATGACGGGCTGCTGGAACGCCAGGCCGACCAGAACGACGGCCGCGCGAGCGTGCTGGCCGTCACCAGCGCGGGCCGGACCGCCATCGCCGACCACGAACGCGGCCGGCGGGAGTTCTTCGAAGCGGTGCTGTCCGACTGGGAGCCCGGGGAGATGGACCAGTTCGCCCGGCAGCTGGAGCGGTTCACCGCCGCCTACGAGCACGTACACACCACCTGGATGAGTTCGGAGAAAGGTCCTCACGCATGACCACCGCCACAACGACGCGTCCCGTCAGCGCCCCGCCCGACGGCGCGCTGTCTCACCGGCAGATCCTGACGATCCTGTCCGGGCTGGTGCTGGGCATGTTCCTGGCCGCGCTGGACCAGACCATCGTCTCGACCGCGATCAAGACGATCGGCAACGACCTGCATGACCTGACCGCGCAGGCCTGGGTCACCACCGCGTTCCTGATCACCTCGACGATCGCCGCGCCGATGTTCGGCAAGCTGTCGGACCTGTACGGCCGCAAGCGGCTGTTCATGCTCGCGATCGTGATCTTCGTCCTCGGCTCGGCCCTGTGCGGGCTGTCCACCTCGATGTACGAGCTGGCCGCGTTCCGCGCGTTCCAGGGCATCGGGGCGGGCGGCATCATGCCGCTGGCCCTGGCCGTCATCGGCGACATCATCCCGCCCCGCGAGCGGGCCCGCTACCAGGGCTACATGATGGCCGTCTTCGCGAGCTCCTCGGTCCTCGGCCCGGTCCTCGGCGGCCTGCTGTCGGGCACGAACAGCTTCCTGGGAGTCTCCGGCTGGCGCTGGATCTTCTACATCAACGTCCCGATCGCCATCGTCGCCCTCCTCGTCGTCGCCCGCGTCCTGCCGGCCGGCTTCAACCGCCGCGAGCGCCGCATCGACTGGTGGGGCTCGCTCATGATCGCCGTCGGCCTGGTCCCGCTGCTGATCGTCGCCGAGCAGGGACAGTCCTGGGGCTGGACCTCCGCCCGCTCCTTCGCCTGCTACGGCATCGGCGTCGTCGGCCTGGCCCTCTTCGGCTGGATCGAGCGCCGGATGGGCGACGACGCCCTGCTGCCGCTGCGGCTCTTCCGCAACGCCACCTTCTCCGTGGCGTCGGCGCAGGTCGCCGTCATCGGCATGGCGATGTTCGGCGGCATGTCGGTCATCCCGCTGTACCTGCAGATCGTCAAGGGCGCCTCGCCGACCAAGTCCGGCCTGCTCATGCTCCCCATGGTGCTGTCCATGATGGTCGCTTCCCTGGGCTCGGGCCGGATCATCGCCCGCACCGGGCGTTACAAGGTCTTCCCGGTCATCGGCTCGGTCCTGATGGCCGCCGGCATGGGCCTGCTGACGACTCTGCACGCGGACTCGGCCCTGTGGGCCACCGACATCTTCATGGCGGTCTTCGGCCTCGGCCTGGGCATGAACATGCAGAGCCTGGTGCTGGCCATGCAGAACTCCGTACCCGCCAAGGACATGGGCGTCGCGTCCTCCGGCTCGACGTTCTTCCGCTCCATGGGCGGCACGCTGGGCACCGCTATCTTCCTGTCGATCCTGTTCTCCGAGGCCGGCACGAAGATCGGAAAGCAGTACGCGGCCGCCGCTCACAGCCCGTCGTTCCTCGCCTCGGCCCAGGCGCACCCGGCTCAGGCCGCCTCCCTCCGCGGCAACATGGCCGGAGCCCTGAACAACACCTCGTTCCTCTCCTCGCTGCCCAGGCCGCTGTCCCACCCGTTCTTCGTCGGGTTCTCCGGCGCCGGCGACGTGGTCTTCGCCGTCGTGGCCTGCCTCCTGGTGATCGCGATCATCCTGTCGGCCTGCCTGAAGGAGGTCCCGCTCCGGCTGGTCTCCGGAAACCAGGCCCGCCAGGCCGACGAGGCGGGTATCCCGGCCGGCATCGAGGGCAGTGCCGACAGCATCGCCGCCGTCGAGGAGGTCACGGCCGCGGCGGAGGAGATCACGGCCGCCGCCGCTGCGGGGGCGCTGGTCGCGCCGGCCGGCCCGCAGGTCACCGGCCAGGTCACGCGGGCGGACGGAAGCCCGCTGGCCGAGGCCAGTCTCACGCTCATCTCGTCCGACGGCCGCCAGGCCGGCCGGGCCTGCGCCGGCCCGGACGGCGGCTACCTGATCGGCGTCGGCGAGCCCGGCAACTACACCCTGATCGTCCAGGCCGACGGATGCCAGCCGTACGCGGCGCCGGTGCGGGTGCGGGCGGGCGACAGCCCGGCGTACGTCAGCGTGCGCCTGGCCGGCACGGTCGTCGCGGCCGGCTAGCTAGCCAGCACTAGGATGACCGGGTTTCCCCGAGTTAGGAGCGGCAGGCCATGACGGAAGAGACGACGCACGCGGAGACCTACGAGCGCGGGCTGGCGATGCGACGGGCGGTTACCGGCGACGCGCACGTGGAGCGGTCGCTGGCGCAGGCCACCGACTTCTCCCGGCCGATCCAGGAACTGGTCACCGAGTACGCGTGGGGCGCGATCTGGAACCGGGAGGGGCTGGACCGCCGGACCCGGAGCCTGCTCAACATCGTGATGCTGACCGCCCTGAACCGCAACCACGAGCTCGGGGTCCACATCCGGGGCGCGATCACCAACGGGGTCACGGTCAGCGAGATCCAGGAGGCGCTGCTGCAGGCCACCGTGTACGTGGGCGCGCCCGCCGGGCTGGAGTCGTTCCGGGTCGCGGAGCGGGTCCTCACCGAGATCGGGGAGCTCCCGGCCAAGGACTAGTTCCGCCGCCCGATGAGGTGGAAGACGCGGCTGAGCTGGCGGTAGGGGTCGCGGCGGCTGGCTTCGAGCTCGACTTCGGCCTGCGCCGCGACCGCTTTCGCGTCGGACGGGTCCAGGCGGGCGCCGCTGAACTCGAGCCAGTCGGCGAACAGCCACACGCCGTACCAGGCAACGGGCTCCGCGTCGCGGGCGCGCAGCAGGTCGCTGAGTTCCTCGACGGTGTCAGCCCGGGACGGCGCGCCCAGGACCCCGGTCTCGGTGCGCGCGCCGAAGGACGCCAGGGCGTCCTCCCACCGGCGTTCCAGCGCGGGGCGGACCGCCATGGCGTGCGCGTTCCCCGTCATCACCGACACGATGCCGCCGGGGGCGGCGCAGCGGCACAGCTGGGTCATCAGCGGCTCCGGGTCGCCGGCGTACCCGAGGACGCCGTGGCACAGGACGGCGCCGAACGTCCGGCCTCCGGTCACGGCGGCGGCGTCCTCGCCGTCGGCTTCGAGGAGCGCGACCCGGTCCCTCGCGTCGCCGGGCAGGCGGGCCAGCCGCTGGCGGGCCTTGTCCAGCATCGCCGGCGAGGAGTCCAGCAGCGTCACGTCGTAGCCCGCCTGGGCCAGGGGAAACGACTGATGTCCCGCGCCGCCCCCGACGTCGAGGACGGAGGCAGGCGGCGGGGGCAGGTGCTCCAGCAGCTGCCGGTGCATCACGTAGGTGCGGACCATCCCCTTGACCGAGGCGTAGGCTTCGTCCGCGAACTGATCGGCCAGGCCGGCCCAGACATCATCGTCCATGTCCCCCAGCATCCCGCACGGCGGCCGGGTGACGGTGCGGGGTGGTGTGCAGGCCGCCGTAGTTGGCGGCGCCGAGGGCCACGACCAGGGCCAGGCCGGTGCTGGCCAGTACCGGGACGCGGACCTGGGCCAGCAGGCGGCGCTTCGACGGCGTCGGGATCCGGCCCCGGCGCGCCGCCCGCACCGCGTAGTACCCGACGCACGCCACGAACAGCGGCGTGCCGACGACGATGAAGATGTCGGCGATGTTGTAGATGTAGCTGCCGACGTGGATGAAGTCGACCGCGCCGCGGACGCTGCCCGGGGCGGTCCAGTAGTGCAGTCCCAGCCGGTCGAGCAGGTTGCTGCCCCAGCCGCCGGTCATCAGGGCGCCGGACACGGCGACGGCGGCGGGAATCCGGAACCGGGCCAGGGACGAGACCGCGACGCTCAGCAGCCCGAAGTCCAGCAGGTCGAGAACCGCGCCGCTGATCCGCCCGGAGTACCAGTCGCCGATCGAGGAACCGGTGAGGATGTCGCCGCCGGCGTTCATCTGGGCGTCCGGGACGTGCCGCCAGGCCCACCACTTGGCCGCCTGGTCCAGCACGATCACCGCGGCCAGGAGAACCAGGACGGTCCGGCTGTGCCGTCTCGCGGGGCCGCGTCTGGCGGGGCCGGAGGCCGGGCGGGGAGACCCGGCGGGCGACACGGGCATGGGGCAGGTAGGTGGGGAGATAGTGGGGGTCACGTATCTCGATAATAACTCAATTGTCACGTTCACATCACAAGGTATTGACTTAATGATCAAAACGTGCCATGGCATATAGTTCCGATTTGCCGGTACCCTTGATTCTGCGGGGAAGGACGGCCGGGGAGCCGTCCTCAGATCATTTCCGGGGGGATTTCCGCATGTCACAGCCCACGTTCCAGCCGGCGGACTACGCGCTTCCGTGCCCGCGCTGCGCCGCGGCGGTCCGGGTGCCGCACAGCCCCGGGCCCCGGCACCGCACCACCTGCTTCGAGTGCGGCTTCCTGCTGACCCTGACGTGGACCGACGAGACGATCCTGCTGGCCTCCTACCCTCCGGTACACACGCCGCCCGTGCCGCGGCAGGCCGGCGCGCCCGCCGGGCCCCGGTTCGAGCCCCGCCCCCGGCCCGTCGAGGACGGCCGGCCGGACTGGGAAGGGGCCCGCCGCCGGGTGACCCGGGCCATGAACGGCCTGCGCTGACCGCACCGGCTCCAACGGAGGAGTCAGTAATGATCCGTTCGGCGGAAAAATGGTTTTGATCTACTAGTGTGGGCTGCCACATCAGGACCGGCGCCGGAGGAGCAGACTGCATGGCTGGGAAGAAGACGCCCTGGGGAGAGCCGGGCCAGACGGGCGTCAGCGAGGACGGCATCCCCTGGGAGGTGCCCGAAGCACAGCCCAGCACCCGGGACCGGATCCGGCGCTGGCTGTCGCTGGCCCCGGAGACCGCCCCGGATAACACCATGCCCGCCGGGGCCCGGTACATCCCGGCCCGGACGGCGGACGAGGTCCGCGAACGCTGCACCCGCAAGTTCGCGGGGGGCATCCGGGATCTCGACATCCTGGAGAAGGACGAGACCCTGGCCGGGTTCGCCGACTGCGGGCTCGACCAGAACGTCCCGCTGCCGCCCCAGACCGGGATCGACCAGAAGGCGCCCGCCGGGGGCTGGTGGATGGGCGGCGACTGGGACAGCACCGCCGGGAAGCTTCTGACCAGCATCAACATCATCCGGACCAAGGACCAGAAGATCGTCAGCGTCCTGTACCGGGGCATGCTCTGGGTCCGCACCAGCCGCCGGGTCCTGGTCCTGACCGGGAACATGGAGACCCCGGCCGCCTCCGTCGGCGAGTACAGGCTCGACCAGGTCGGGCTGCGGCCCGAATGGTCGGCCGGCTCGGCCGCGGAAGCCGGCACCCCGTACCGGGTCGACATCGCGTTCGCCGACGGGTCGTGGCTCGGCGTCACCGGGCTGACCACGCGGGTCCCCGGCGGCACCGAGGGCTACCCGGACCGGGAGCTGTTCACCGAACTCGCCGGGAAGCCGGTGCGCGCGGAGACGCTGCCCGCGCTCACGCTCAAGTAGCCGCCGCGGTTACCAGATCTGCCGCAGCTGGGCCGCTTCCCGGCGGGCGGCGAGCTGCGCGGCGCGCTCGGCGGGGGTGACGAAACGGGTCTGAGGCGGCAGGTGCCGGGCCACGTCGGCGACCTTCACCTTTGTCACGGTGGTCTCGGGATGCTCGCTGGCCTTGTAGAGGCGCATCTGGATGATGCCCGAGGGATACCCGGCCTTGTCCAGCCAGTTCCAGACATGAGGATCCCGCCGGGACACGACGGCCCGGAACTTTCCGTCGGCATCGACGTGGGCCTGGGCGTCGTTGAGGCTGGACTGGCGGTTCACCCAGTCGACCGTCGCGAACCGGTCGTCGGCGACGAGGAGCTGCCAGTAGTAGCACTCCGCGGGCAGCGGCACTTCGACGATGAGGGCCTCGTCGTCGGCGATCTCGTGGACGCCGTCGTAGTACGCCTGCTTGGACAGGCCGCCGACCGTCTGGATCCACTTCGACTTGGTGAGCACGTTGATCCCGTGATGCTCGCGGTAGTAGCGGACCAGCCGGATCTCGTGCAGGATCCGGCCCTCGATCCACTCGGCCAGGTCCGCGAAGCGGGCGGCGAACTCCCCCGCCGTCATGTCGTGGCCGCTTTCGTCGAGCCGGCTGATCGCCACCCGGGCGTCGGTCTCGTTCTTCCAGTCGCACGCGCATTTCCGCATCAGGAGCCGGTGCGCCCGGGGATCCAGCCGCCACCAGTCGCCGTCGCAGGATTCGGGCCGCTCGGCGCTGAGGATCACGCGGAAGGAGCCGTCGTCGCGAAGCGTGAACTCGTCCAGGTCCTTGGTCTCCCGCAGGGGCGGTCCCTTCGGCGGGTCCAGGGTCGCCCGCGAGAAGTCCGCCGCCTGCTGGGTGATCTCCACGAACCGGGAGGTGCCCCGGTAACCGGTGATCTGGTAGGTACCGCCGGGGTCGACCTGCGCCGTGGAGTACACGTAGTCGGGGTTGGGTCCGCCCTGCCGGGAGGCGTAGTTCCACAGCGGCGCGAAGACCGGGCGGCTGGCGTCGGTGTAGGCGTGGCAGTAGTAGGCGGAGGCGAGGGTGGACAGGGCGTACTTGTTCATGTCCTGGATCTCGTCCTCGGTCCCGCCGCCGGGGCGCCACTCGGCCATCAGCCGGTCGACGACGCCGTCAAGCTTGGCGAGCTGCTCTTCCCAGGTTGGCAGGGTGCCCATGGCCTATCCCTCGATCGTCACGTCGAAGCGGCGGATGTAGAAGTCGTAGTCGGAGCGGATCCGGTCCGCGGTCAGCCCGAACTGTTCGGGGGTGTAGCGGTGGACGCCGGCCGCGCCCATCTTGTTCCGCTCCTGCCAGGACAGGATGTCGGTCTCGACGGCCGGGTCGAGGTCGTAGCCCAGCCACTCGTAGACCCGCCGGACGGTGCCCTTCGGGTCGCGGACCAGGTCGCGGTGGTGCACGTCGAGGAACCGGTCCTCGCCGATCCTTTTCCGGGCCGCGATCGCGTTCTCCATTCCCGCCCGGAGGTGCTCGGAGATCTCCTGCCCCAGGCGTACCGCGTCCCGCGTCCCGGCGGCGGGCGGGAGCACGGTCAGGGCCAGGCTGGTGTAGGAGGGCACGACCTTCGCCGGGTCCCGGTGGGTCATGATGAACCGGATCTCCGGGTAGGCCGCCGCCAGGGCCTCGAGGTGGAACTTGTGGTGCGGCGCCTTGAACAGCCACAGGTCCGGCGGGGTCCGGGACCCGATCAGTTTCACGACCCGCCGGTGGTATTCATACGTCTGCGTCAGGTCGGCGGAACGCCACCAGGCCCGGTAGCCGGGGACGGGCAGCGGGATCTGCTGCCCGTGGAAGGCCATCCCGAGCAGTTCGGTGTCCTCCATCGTGGCGTCGACCTCGAACGTGTGCATGGCCTTGTGCTCGGCCGACATCCGCTCCCGGGACCGGATCGACTCCGCCCGCCGGGGATCGGCGGCCTCCTGTCCCGCGACGGGCGGCGGGACGGGCCGGTGCTGCTCCCACCCCCGCAGGTTCCGGAACCGGGGGTCGAGGGAGAGCATGTCGGCCAGGGCCGTGGTGCCGGTGCGGGGCAGGCCGTTGATGTCGACCGGGCCGCGCACCGAGACGTCCTCGACCTCGGGGTGGGCGGCGTACCAGGCCTCGACCTCGAGGCGGTTGACCAGCCGCCGGCGGAAGCCCTCGAGCACGGCCGCGTCGGCGGACGGGTCCAGGTCGCCGTCGCGTTCCAGGCTGTCGAGAAGGATCGCCAGTCCTTCCCGGAAGTCGCCGGGGCCGAAGTCGTCGAGGCCGGCCGCTTCGGCCGCGTCCGCCAGGAGCTGACCGGCCGACGGGTACCGCGCCGTCACCGCCGCGCCTCCCCGGAGACCCGGTCCGGGTAGAGCGTCGCGGCCATCCGGCGCAAGCCGTCCCGCCAGTCCACCCGGCACGGCCCGGTCAGCGCCGCGCGTTTCGCGGTGTCGCCCACCGACCCGAGCGAGGCCCCGTCCACCGGTTCGACCTGGACCGGCGCCGGGACGCCGAGGAGCTGACCGAAGTAGGCGCACCAGTCCTGGGCGCTGACCGGCTCGTCCCCGCACCAGTTCACGATCGTCGCCGGGACGCTCGCGGCGGCCAGCAGCGGCTCGATCTGCGCCGTGATGTCCTCGTAGTGGATCGGGCTGTAGGGCAGCGGGTCCCAGCGCAGCCGGGCCGGCTTCCCGGCGGCGATGGCGTGCAGGTGGTAGGAGGGCAGCCCGCTGCGGTCCCCGTAGGCGGAGCCCATCCGCGCGATGGTGACGGGCAGGCCGAAGGAGCGGGCGCAGTACCGGGCCACCGCCTCCTCGGCGATCTTCACGATCGAGTACGGCCGGGGACTGGGCAGCCCGGCGTCCCCGATCGGGTCGGCTTCGGTGAACGCGTGCCAGGGATCCGGGTGCGGCCGGTAGACCGTGAGCGTCGACATCACCAGCGCGGCCTTGGCGTTCCGGCAGTGCTGGAGCAGCAGGCCGGTGCCTTCCGCGTTCACCCGGAGGCCGCGCTCGTAGTCGTTGCCGAAGTCGGCCGCGATGTGCAGCACGTAGGTGAAGTCCGTCGGCAGGTCGCCGAAGTCGCCGTCACCGAGGTCCACGGCCCGGGTAGTGACGCCGAGGGCCTCCACGCCGGCCCGGGCGGCGGGGTCGGAGAACCGCGCGATCCCCCACACCTCGTTCTGGCGGGCCAGCTTCTTCGCCAGGCCGAACGCGATCCGGCCGGCGGGACCAGTGATGAGAATCTTCTCGCCGTTCAGCATTGAAAGGCTTTTGATCTTTGATCCAAAGTCCGCATTGCCTGATACTAACCCTATGGAGCAGACCACGCATCAGGCTCTTCGGCCCGCTTTGCTGGCGGGGCTCGACGGGCTGCTCGCCGTGCTGGAACCGGAGCGCGCCGGTGATCACCGGTTCCGGTTCGCGCCGGATCCCGACCGCTGGCCGGACCGGGTCTTCGGCGGACAGCTGCTGGCCCAGGCGATCGTCGCCGCGTCCGCCACGACCCCGGGGAAGGTTCCGCTGTCGGTGCATGCCGCCTTCGTCCGGGCCGGAACCCCCGGCCAGGCGGTGGAGGCAGTGGTGGACCCGGTGCGGGACGGGCGCACGTTCGCGACGCGCCAGGTCACGCTGCTCGAAAACGGCAGGACGGTGCTCACCGCGATCGTCACCGGCCACGCCGGCGGCGAGCCGGAAGGCGACGCCGTCCCCGACGACGGGTCTGTCCCGCTGCCTTCGCCGGACGACACCCCGTCGATCCAGGACTGGGCCCGGCGGCTTCCCGGCGACGTCGCCGGGTACGGCCGGCACTGGATCGAGCGGCCCCCGGCGGTGGAGATCCGGATGGCCGAGGCCCCCTGCTTCCTGGACGGGCCGCCGCCCGGCCGGGCCCGCTCGCACTGGATGCGGGCGCCGCGCGACCTCGGCCCCGACCCGGTGCGCAACGCCGCCGTCCTGGCCTACGCCAGCGATTTCCTGCTGATGGACATGGTGTTCCACGCGCACCCGGCGGCGGGCGGCGCGGGCGGCTGCAACGGCCTGAGCCTCGACCACGCGATCTGGTTCCACCGGCCCGTGACGTTCGGCCAGTGGCACCGCCACGCGCAGGAGGCGGCCGTCATCACCGGACCCCGGGGCCTGGTCAGGGGCACCGTCCATGACGCCGGAGGCCGCCTGGCGGCGACCGTCGCCCAGGAAGTCCTCGTCCTGCCGGCAGGTACGCGATGACCGGCCTTGAGCACCGGCTCTACCAGCAGCCGTGGCCGGAGGGCGAGTACCGGTTCTTCCAGCTCGGGTTCCTGGTAGACGACATCACCGAGGCCGCCGGGCGGTGGGCCCGGGTGTTCGGCGTCGGCCCGTTCCACGTCATGCCCGTCTTCGACGCGCCCACGATGTACCGGGGCACCGAGACCTCCATCCGGGCCCAGGTCGCCGTCGCGCAGGCCGGCCCGGTGCAGATCGAGCTGATCCGCCAGTACTGCGACACGCCGAGCGTGTACCGGGACTGGACCCGGAACGGGGCGGCCTCCCTCCACCAGCTCGCGACGGTCACCCCTGACTACGAGGGAACCAAGGCCCGCTACGAGGCACAGGGCTACCAGATCGAGGCCGAGAACATGTCGCCGAAGATGCGCGTCGCCTATGTCGACACGTCCGCCGACTTCGGGTTCTACACCGAGGTGGTGGAGCAGACTCCCGGGTTCCTCGCCAACCTGGGCAGGATCTCCCGGAGCTCCGCCGGCTGGGACGGCACCGACCCGGTCCGCCAGCTCGGCGAGCGGGGGCGGGCCCGTGACTAGGGACGGCAACCCGGCCCGGGGCCGGCCGCGGGCACACCGCACGAAGACCAGCAGCGTGGTCGCCGACTACATCCTGGAAGAAATCTTCGCCGGGCACCTGAAGTCCGGGGACCGCATCGACTTCGACCAGATCGGGCAGGCGCTCGACGTGAGCCGCATCCCCGTCCGGGAAGCGCTCCTGATCCTGGAACGAGACGGGATCGTCTCCACGCGCTACCACCGGGGCGTGTACGTCGAGCCGTTCACCGCGGAATCCGTCCTCGACGACTTCGAGATCCTCGGCCTGCTCAGCGGCATCGCCGTCCGCCGCCTGGCCGAGCGGCCCGACCCCGAGACCATCGACCGCCTGCGGACGCTGATCGACGAGCTGCGCGCGGCCGACGACGGCTCCGGCGAGATCCTGCCGCTCGTCCAGGAGATCCTCACGGTCGAGCACCGGGCAGGCGGGTCCCGCCGGCTCCGCGCCGAACTGCGGGCCTTCACCGGTTTCCTGCCCGCGGCGCTCGGCATCGGCGCGCGCCGGGGACGGATGGCTACCGCCGAGGCCCACGGCCAGGTCGTGGCGGCCATCGTGGACGGGGACGGCGCGAAGGCGGCGGAGTACCGGATCCAGGACTTCCGCGCGGCGGGGCAGGAAGTCGTCAGGGAACTGGAACGACGAGGCGTCCTGACCGACAATGAGTGAACGCTCGCAAATTTACTAAGGAGAGCGATGCCTGACCCGGTTATCGTCAGCGCGGTCCGGACGGCCGTCGGAACGGCCTTCAAGGGAACCCTCGCGAATACCACCGCCGAGGAACTCGGCACCGTCATCGTGAAGGAGGCCGCCCACCGTTCCGGGCTCGACCCCCAGTTGTTCGACGACGTGATCCTCGCCGACCCCGGCACCATCGCGCGCTACGCGGCCGTCGCGAACGGGATGCTCAGCGTCCCGGGCCAGTCCATCGGGCGCTACTGCGCGGGCAGCCTCGCGGCGGTCGGGAACGCGGCCGCCACGATCAAGGCGGACATGGACCGCGCGATCATCGCGGGCGGGGTGTTCAGCGCCTCCACCACCCCGAGGTCACGGCGGCGCAAGCTGTTCACCAAAGACGAGTGGGAAGACTGCTCCGCCCAGCTCAACCCGGTCTCCGACGAGGCCCCCACCTTCGACATGTCCATCCTCGTGGGCCACAACACCGCCGTCGAGGCCGGCATCACCCGCGACGAGATGGACCGCTGGGCGCTGCGCTCGCACCAGCGCGCGATCGCCGCGATCGACGACGGCCGGTTCGCCGGCGAGATCGTCCCGGTCAAGGCCACCACCTGGGACGGCTCGGTGACGGAGTTCGCGGTTGACGAGCATCCACGCCGGAGCACCACGCTGGAGAAACTGGCCTCGCTCAAGGTCCTCCACCCGGAAATCGAGGGCTTCGGCATCACCGCCGGCAACTCCAGCGGCGTCAACGACGCCGCTTCGGCGGCCGCGGTCGTCAGCGAGGACCTGGCCGCGGGCGAGGGACTGACCCCCGTCGCCACGGTCCGGGCCTGGGCGGCGGCCGGAGTGCACCCGGCCCGTACCGGCTTCGGCGCGCTCGACGTCATCGGCAAGCTCCTGACACGCTCCGGCCGGCAGGCGAGCGACATCGCGCTGTGGGAGATCAACGAGGCGTTCGCGTCGGTGCCGATCGCGGCCTGCCGGGCCTTCGGCCTGGACGAGGAGAAGGTCAACTTCTCCGGGAGCGGCTGCAGTATCGGCCACCCGATCTCCGCCTCCGGCACCCGCATGATCGCCACCCTGGTCCACGAGCTCCGCCGCCGCGGCGGGGGCCTCGGCGTGGCCGCCATGTGCGCCGCCGCCGGCCAGGGC
>Ga0131853_10013110_pt1 | contig 15185 bp, 5 predicted proteins | sample TergutLab28metaG_FD_92764 | JGI IMG/M metagenome (GOLD analysis project Ga0131853, IMG submission 92764) | Labiotermes labralis P1 segment gut microbial communities from Petit-Saut dam, French Guiana - Lab288 P1 (version 2) (version 2) | ecosystem: Host-associated > Arthropoda: Insects >...
CACCACCACCACTACAATCAACTTCACTTCCAATGTCCAAATGCTTTATCAGAAATATAAATCCTACATATTTCGATTATTACCTTCATATGGGAGAAACAAATGATTGCAGGCAGAAGCCTTGCGTCCTGTTCCTCATTCTACATAGTTTATGCTTCTACAGATTTACCCCTGTAATTTGTTTTGTGTGTGAACATATTTTGCACAATTACGAATTTCATACAGTCCTGCTTTAAGTGTTCGCCGTCATTGTGTTTGCAAACATTCGTTTACATTAACACTTCTTACACAGTCAATGTGTAGATATGTTTACGATGTGCCACCGTACCAAATTTCAACATCCTCTTTAGTAATTTCCGAGGGCTCCTTCAGTGAGAGTTAGGAGATTGGTGAGTGAAAGAGAACCCTCATCCTATCAAGCGTCAAGGTTAAGAATTCATTGAGTTTTATATCCATTCCCCAATATGATTTAATGGTGTGATGTTTAACAATGCAAGGTGGTAACTGCGTCTTATCTCAACAAACAAATTTTAAATGAAATTCATCATTATTGTACATCTGCGTTCTTCTGTTCTGTTAAGCAGTATGTAGTGGTAATTCGTTACTGACGTTGCAGGACAACCTATCGGTAGGATGAAGTCTCTTCTTGGATTTCTTGAACTTTGAAGACGGGAGGGATAGGTTATCGTGAAACGTCCGTAAGGTTTTATCACTATAAGCTGCTAATATCCCAAAGGAGCGCAGATTTAATCTACTTTGCGGCGGAAACCTGAAATAATCATTAGTTGTAAATACAAAATGGAAAAAAATACACTGCTACGCAGCCTCATATTGTTACTTTGTTTCTGGCGCAACAGCCCCCAGTGGGCCAGGGCCTCCTCATTCATGAGGTTTCTAGATCACACACGACTCGCCACAGTCGGTAGGACTCCTCTGGACGAGTTATCAGCTCCTCGCTGATACCTCTACATTATAACACACACAAGAGTCACAACAGACATACGTCCATGCTCCCGGTGGCAATCGAACCCACAATCTCAGCAGACCTATGCCTTAGCTCGCGCGGCCACCGGGACCGGCAAATTGTTACTTTATAATCTGCAATAATATTTCATTAAGGAAAACTGCGATATTTCCAAACGTCTGTCAGCAGACATAGTTGCAGTGGTACTGGCTTTTCCTTTCAGTTTCTCCAAGAAAAGGGCAAGACAATTTTTTTTTAAATAATTGCGGTCCTTGACTCTCATTGCTCTTCAATTTCGCTATAGAACATATCATTTGAAAAATTAAAGATAACCAGAACGGACTGAGTTTGTGTGGAATGCTGAGGATGTACGAGTGCATGGTCTTTACGAAAACGTTTGTACCTAAGAAGGAGGCGGAGCTGAGGAAATTTAAACTGTGCAGCTCATAATTTGTACTCCTCGACAAATATTATTAATTCTGTAGAATTCGTCGGGTGGGACACAGGAGGCATTCACTGTATAAAACAGAAAACTTGCATTATTTTAGGCGCAAAGGCAAAGAATGAGAAAATTTTGAAAGGAACTTGGTGGAGTGGAAAGAACTGATTTTGACATTCTTAGGATACGGACAGCAGGCGGGCTGTTTTACAAGAGGAAGTAAATATTCGGGCTCCATAAAACGAAATGAATTTCTTGACCAACTCAACATCTGTTAGGTTTTCAAAGAGGCCTAAGCTTCTTCGAGTTACTGTACTTCACTTTTAGTCATCATTTTGGCTTCGTATTCATCAGAACCACTTTCAACTACTTCAATTGTCTGTGTTTCCCCTATTTTTCTGAGCATAACTTAGAGTAGGCCACGACATGTACCTACTGTCCGCTGGTTTTCATATTCCATCATCATCATACATTTCTGTTTATATTGTGTCTTTTGTGTTTTGACTCAATGTTTATTTGCCCTATTGGTACTTCTCCACGGTAGTTACATACACCTTGTAGATACATGCGTTGGATCCCTTCTGGCAGAGTACATTGTATCAAACACAGAAAACTCATATCTACAGGAACATTTTATTTAAAACCGTGCCAGTTATTAATGTAACCATGAAATTGCTATAGCTGCTAGTCTTCGCAATCTCACCGCAGAGTTCAAGGTTCTGAAGCAGAATTTGGATTTGAATTCCACGAAGTGGTCTTTGCTTCACCGAATCGACACTTCTGATAATTCTTGTTATCAGGAGTTCGTATTGTAGTTTTATATATGTCGCAGTGCCAATAGGCTCACTACTACCAAACGATTTTCCTACACCTATTATTCAGTGATGCCCAATTATTTGACGATTACAAACAGGTGGGACGATAATCATGCATGGCTAAGTATTTGAAAGAGTCTGCCATGTCTCAGAATTCGGGTGGACAACACGACGAAGGCAAAATGACGTAAAATGCATACCGCTGGTAGCCAGAAATAAATTCACTTAAAGTAAAGTGTGAAGAAGTTATTTCTCAAATTGAATACCTCATATTTTTTTTATCTTATATCGCTTTGGTCATTGTACATTGACTGAATCATGTTTCATACAGTGATATATTGATGCTATTTATACTTCTTCACGCATTTTGATTATCATTTTATTTTTCGGTATTGAACTTTAGATTTTTTAATATAATCTTGTACAGTAACTGCTAAAATATTTAAGCTGCCTTTCTTCCACCCCTCATTACGCCTTCCCGACTCTGGGTGTAAAAATGAAGGCCTTAGTTCTAGATGTCAAAGGTACCGTGACTATTTCTTTGTTTTATATAGTAAAAGTGAAAAGTGTTTAAATATATATACCAGTCTTAACCCTATGCAGACATTTTGTATTCGTTTTGAAATAGTGTCATAAAAATAATTCAAGTAATGGCTATTCTGGTATCGTAGATTCCAAATTACATATTCAAAATTGACTTTTATAGAACCGGAAAAAAAACGAAAAATCTAACTTTAGAAAATGTTTTCGAGAAGGTACAATGTTTAAAGGACTTTACAAAATATAGCGGATTGCGAGTGGGCAAGTTTTAAAGTATCCATTTACTTTGATGAAATGTTCTTAGCTTTTATTAAACACAGATTTTGAGCGCACAGTTCCTTTGAAGTTGTAACACACACTAATACGATTGTAATTAACTTACTGAAAATTTGTGTTGTATTTTAATGACATGCGCAGTTATATTCATAAAACTAATTTTGTTTTGAGAACAAGAACCAAATTCTTCAAAATCTTAGACAATATAAAACAAATGATTTTCTGTCGTATGAATGTGCACAATCATATTTTGGAAGTAAACGTTTAGTGATATATATCGGAGGTGTTTTTAAAAGCGTGTTGGTTACATATGTTCTTCTACCAGGAATATATTAGAGCAACTCTATTAGCTGTAGCTCTCGTTGTATCTTACCACCACTCAGTTTAATGAACATACCGGTAACCAGTTCTTTATTTCTAATGTTGTAACCGGAGTATAAAGTATTCATGCTCATGCTCATAATGTATTCATGCAGCTCTACCAAACGTGATCTCAAATATATACTTTGCATGGATTATGAAACTTACTTTTGCTTAATAAATGATTATGCCTCCGGTCATACATCAGTAATTCTTTAACGCGTTATTAAATAAAAAAATCAAAGTAATCCTTGTGTTCAACTAGGCTACCATGCCGGTACAGTGCGGATGTAAGGTGTCCTTTGAAATGTGTTCACTATACTGATACCCACTTTAGAGGAAAGCGAGTAGGTCACAGATTCATTCTGAACGTAACGGTGAACAGAAAAATCAACTGTCTTGCGAAGGTAAGAACTCGTTATCTAGTCGTTTGGCGGTCACTTTAGGACTAACGTGTGTGAGTTTGTGTGGGAAATGTTATTAAGTACTGCGTAATTCATAATTTATAGGCCTACATACTGTAGTGCCGTAATTAGAAAAATACATACATGCATACGCGTACATATGAATGAAAATCATCTAAAAAATTTGCGTTTATTGATACATTTTATCAGTGTTAATTTCGGTAGCAGTGTCTTACTGATATATGCCGTTTAAAGGCGATTTATTGCTCCAAAAAGCCGTCAGAGAATACCCCTAAGTTTTGTCAAATGTTGTTGATTGATGTCTGTACATATTACCACCGTCATTTTCTCCCCCGGGTGAATGGGTTTGTAGCTCATCTTCTGTCGCTCAGTGATCCTGATGGTCTCATCTCAGGGTAACTTTATTTTGAGATCCCTGCAAGGGACGCGACTGATTACTCCGGCTAAAAAATGTAAACAACACTTAGTGCTGGGGGGGTTCTTTATTTATTGGCAGATGTTCGCACTTGGTTTACATCAGCTATCAGATTATAACACATTAGCGGGTGTATCTACGGCACTAGCACAAACAGTTACATGTCAATTTCTAACCAAAAATGTATATTACAAAAGTCCCAAACTAATCGAGTACACAATTTTATGTACGCACTAATCCAGCTGTCAAAAAGGAGTATCTCCTGCTCGCTCCCATCTTCTACACCGTCCAAACCAAATAACCCCTCTGTACTGATATGATTCCATTGGACGAAGTACAAATATAGAGAAAACTCAAAAGCCGAATTTAACTTTTGGAAAGCCTAACCTTACGTTAAACTTATGTTAAACGAACATTTAGCTTTGCTGCCGACTGGGACTTGCTACTGAATGAATTACGGCTCAAAATGTCAAAGTCTCGGTTTTCCAATCAGAAACACCGAGCTGCAAAACTCCTTCCAACTTGACAGTTGATGGATATTCTCCCCAGGCTCAAGCTTTTGAATGCCTTAACTGCACTCACACCCTCCTGCTCTCTTCCTAGTTACGTTATTGACAGCCAAGGGATTTATCTCCAGGAAGGCTGTTCAGGGTTTGAACCTCAATTGCCGGTCCATTGCAGGACTTGAACCTGAAAGTTCGGTAACAGACCTCTCTCCCACCACCTTGTTAAAGGGCTCCCTGAGGGACATAATCAGCACGACATTCCATGTGAGAACGCTGCGTGAGAGTTAAGCTGGCTGCTTCCAGCTATTGAGATAGGGGCGAGTAAAATAGTAGGTCTTTATGGCATGTTTGATAGCCACAGACAGCTGTTCACTACAGTGCATGGTGCGACTTGGCGTCTGGCTATCGCGAAGTCTTCTTGTAGGGTTAACGTAATGATTATGGTGCTGTTTATGGGCGGCTGTCATACTGATCGTGGGTCACTGTGATGACGTGTCGGTTGATTATTTATTCTTAGAGAAACGAAGATTTATTTGTACTTACTGGGCTGCTGCTCTCTCGTGTGTTCTTGCACTAAGTGCTCGTTGCTCAACTGTTTCTTCAGCCTCAGATCGCAGTTAACAAACAGCAGGGGCTCTCAATTTCTATCACAAACATAATAACAGATGTGTGGCTGACTGACGCAAGGGTGTTAAATATAGGGAGATATTTATTTTTGGTTCTCATAGCTTTCAAATTATACAGTACTAACTAACCACTTTAGACAGGCTCTTCACTCCAAGTTCCACGTCAGCCAAAGTAATCACAAAAAATCCAGTGGTAAATCGTACTTGTTGCGCGTTTGGAAGTTGGTAATTACAAATCAAAATTTGATGATATGCCTAGAACTTAAGAAACGTTATATGGATGGGCAGCGTGTCAGATGCAAATAAGACTTACAGAAGTTGGCGGTGCATTATACTGGCTGTAGTGGAAATGGCCGGAATATTTTTCTGTTATTTAGTCCGCCGATCCCAGTGACCACATTTTCTAAGATGTGGGTCTGCGGTCGCTTGTTTACAGGAATTTCCGGTTAGAATCTCGGGGTATGAATATCTGTCTCTTGTTAGGGTTTCGTGTGTGTTGTAAGGCAGAGGTCTCTGCGACGGGCCGATCGCTCGTCCAGAGAAGTCCTATCTTATACAGTGTGTCGGAGTGTGATCTCGGCACCTCAACAATATGGTCTACTCCCACGAGGGCTATTGAGCAACGAAGAAAAGTATATAATCCGTTACCTTAATTAATTTTACACAACTATTTTCAGGAATTGACTATTTTCTTTTGCCATTCCACGAAACCAGCTATATTCCTGTTATTGTTCTATGCAGTATTCCATAAGACCATGTTTCACGTCTGGTATTTTTTCAGTTCCTTATTTCAAGTGGCTGTCTTTTATTCATTTTTGGCATTTAATGTGTACCTTGGCATTGCAAAACAAAACAAATACACTTCTAACTGCTTTAATGAGAATCACAGGTGCACTGTACAGAGCAGTTTCATGTGTGGCTAAGTTTCAGAACTCAGCGCGAATTATCTCACATTCCCGATTGCCTAGACGAGTCTGTATTGGCATAGAAATTTTCCGCTATTTATTCAACAGTGAATTTATTTTTTCCTGCAGTTTCTCCTGTAGAATTTGCATCTCGGATAATTTCTCTTGAAACATGCGCAAATCCTCTTGAATTTCCTTCGATGTGTCCTTCTCATTGTTTTCCTTTTTCTTTCTGATTTTATCTATAAAGATCGAACAGCAGCAGACCCAATTCTATTCCGCCGGTTTGGATATATTACGAACATTTCTTCTTTCAGTTCTACAGAAAGTTTCATGCGTTTCGGGAGTGCATTTACCAATCCTTCAATTCTAGAAATCAATTTTGCTCTTGCCGCAAGACTCAGCCTTTCAGCGTCCTTTCTTATTTCTCCTGTATCATTTACGGCCAGACCGTTCAACAAGTTCAATAAAACAATCGCCACGAGGACAACAAATAATAAGAATATCACGTGACTTGTGAACGGAAAAGTATGAAAGGAGAGATCGGAAGCTTCGAATTCACCTGTGAACATGACGATTGTTTTTAGTAAGGAGACGGGTGGATTGTCGAACATTTTAGTGCCGCCTTGTTTTGATGTTCCTTTGAAAAGAATGTAGAAACTGGAGGCGAATGCTATCAGCAAGGTAACATAACCCGCCATGAATCTCAAGAATGTGAAGCAGACTGTTCTGAGCATCTCATGTTGTACTGACAGCAGCGGCAGTCGGCCTGACAACATCAACAACTCGGACCATCCCAGAAAAAGGGCGACGGCGGAGAAATGGAGTTTCAGATCCGCACTCTCCACCACACCGGAACAAGATATGAAAGTAGCAATGATCAGCAATATTTCCAGCCAGTTCTCCAGTGACTTTACGTAGACCCGTCGATGTACAATCAGCTGCTGCATCTCTCTTATAGTTAGAAGTATCAATGAGATCATTAGAAAGATTTGTAGGAAAAGTAGGCTGCTGCTGCTTAGTTGAGATGTGAAGTTGCTATCATTTGTACCAGACGTTATATTGCTAACGTTAGAACTGAAAGGGCCGGTAGTGTTGCTGGCAGCACCTTCGTCATTTCCTGTGTTGTTAGGTTCAGAATATAGGATGTATACGGTCAAGAAAAACAGGAATATAACATATACAGCCACATCTAGAAAGAAAATGAATCTGACGTTTTCCCATTTAATGGTCAAGAAAGTTAACATGACCGGATGTGTCAGTAAGTCCCTATGAAGTTTACTTTCAGCGATAGGAGGAACCATATTCATAATCGACTGATAATTCAACTGTAGTTGCAGATCCTTACTTGTTAGAAGTTTATCGTTATGCTGCAGGCAGTCGTCAAGAATCTCATTCACTATTGACACACTGTCTGATAACAATATTTTACTGCCACTTTCAAATACCTTGACGTCAGCACCTTTACTTAGTAACAGTTTTGCCCTATCCCGGAATCCACTTTCCACTGTAATGTAGAGTGGACTGTTCCCCAAACTGTCCAGATCGTCGATGCCCTTTTTCCGAATATAGGTCGAATCCAGAAGAAGATGGAAACATTTCTCAATTTTCTCCTTGTCACCTGATTTCCTTTCATTTACACCGGCCAACCAATGGAGTATTGTCCGTTTTTCGTTATCTTTAAGACTTGCATCTATTCCTTCCTTCTCCAGTAGTAATTGCAGTACCTCAAAATTTCCACTCCTAACTGTCGCATGTATCAAAGGCATGCCGGTAACACGATTCTTGATGTTCGCATCTGCACCTTTGTCAAGAAGAATTTTGACAAACTGTTTGCGATTCTTCATCTGGCAAGCAATTTCTAGTAGAGATGAATGGTAAGGTTCATCGTACCAAGGGTTAGGGTTAGGTAAATCAGGAATATTTTCTTCAAAAATGTTATATTTATCGTGCTGAAGTGCAGCAAGTAGTTTTTTGTCTCTGTCAGATGAATCCAGGCTCTCCATGATAGGCGCCGTTAGCAGTGACTGTAGGTCTGGGTAGATGTCGACTATAATTTCCCTCACCGTAGATTCTCTGTCTCCTGGGCAGTAGTCAAGGTAAAGGCGGTTAGCTGAACCATGCCGCAACATATTTTTGATACACGTCTTGTGCAGTGCATTTAGAGCATACCCTATTGCAGTGTAACCCTTCTTGTTTGGCCTGTTTACTTGCATCTGCTCACATTTCATCAATACATCAATACATTTATAGAAACTATCGACCGAGTAATCACCCATGCGACAAGCTGATGCCACAGCGTGGTGCAAAGCTGTATTTCCTTGACTGTCGACGGTGTTAACTTTTTTCATGCAGTTGGTGAGCAAATTAGAGAGTGCTTTGTGATCACCACGTGCTACCACATCAAATATTCGTGGAAAATACGTCTGATATCGTGTAAAACCCGTATGATCAACACCTACTTCTATTCTTTCTTCTTGGAGTGGCACATTTTCTCTACTTGTCAAGTGGATCGACTCTGTGTGTTGCTTTAAAGTATCACCTGACAGTTGGCTACATAATGCCGCTGATTCTTCCTTACCAAAATTTTTGTGGTCCACTGGTCTCGAAAATTCACCAAGTGCCTCGGTATTTGACTCGTCTCCCATTTTCAGCTGCTGCGAAAAAGAAAAATACAGATATTTAACGGCAAATTGAGTAAAGAATTGGTTTATTTAGTATGTAATTAAATTTTAGTATTACTATTAGTAGTAGTAGTAAAATTATTATGTCGTGAACAAACACAGCATTCAAAATATTAAGTTTCTCGGTATATTTTATTTTATACAGGGTTCACTTATCAACAGAGTGTTTAAATATATGATAAGGACGGCCGTAACAGGACTGTTGTATTGAAGAGGGTGTTTAATTGTCACAAACAAGTCAGCTACATGTTTCGGCGTTATATCAATTAACCTATCTTCACCCTGCAGAAAAAAAATTGTACAAGAAAATCACGTATAACTGAATGCTTCTATATTAAATGGTATTATGTCTTGGTATTTGTCAAGCGTTCTCTTTGAAAAACTGGTAAAACAAAATATAAACGTTATAAAATTATTACAATTGAATGATAGAGTAATAAGTTCTTTTAAATCGTGATTTTATAATACTGACGTCCGAGCTCTTGTTTCTCTTGCTTGTGGTCATTTAAATAGCCCGATATATATATATATATACATACATATATACATAAGTTAGCAGAATGCCGCATTTTCTCCGTAAAATTCTAAACGTCAAACATCGACATGGATTCGTCGCTAGTACCGAAACCGAAGAAATGACTACAAAAAATGAATGATATTATTTATGAACATTAGTTTTATAAGCCAAAAATCTCCTCAAACTGACAGTTCAATATATTGTGTTAGAAATTGTGTAGGAACGGAGTTCTGAGGAGAATTGTAGAACATCAGAAATTTAACAAAAGTGGACAGAAAGAAAATTACGTATTAAATAATTTCAATGCTTGCTCCCCTAAAATAATATTATTAATGTTGTTCCGAGTTTGATGTGTCATGGGGTACATGAAACATGAATATTAGAGGAATATGTAGAATTTTTGGTGGGACTAAGAGGGCAAACAGACGTGGGAGATACAAAGTTTTAAATGAAATATTAATATTACATTTATTAGGTAAATACCGGTAATGTAGGAGTGAGTTGGGGTGGACTGTTTGAGAGTCGGCTATAACAGAAGGGTTTTCAAAACCTTCATTTTCGGTTGATGAAGTCACGATATTTCGAAGTTCATTTTTTTAGGTTTTGGATACTTTTTATTTCCTGTTCAGTTGCGTTGGGAATAAATAAAAAAACTTCCGTAACAAATGTTAAATTCTGGCCAACCATAATATTTTAGGCTAAAATTATTCTGTTTCTTATGTGCTTTTAATAAATTCAAAGTTTTTATTTCATTGCCACATCGCAATTTATTTCAACTCCACATTAACCCCTCAACATCACAGCTTGCTGTTTGCTGTAGTTACAAAATTGCTGTGTTGAATGTGCCATTTAAAGCAAACAGCTGTGTTTGTGCACTGAATTGCTGTCTATAGAGCGCTCAGTTCCTCTCTATACAACACACATTTCCTGCCTATAAAACACTCAATTCCCTTTTCACAACACTCATTTCCTCTCTATATAACATTCCACTCCTCTCTATACAGGACCCAATTCCTGTCTATACAACACACAATTCCTGTCTATACAACACACAGTTCCTCTCTACGTAACATTCAGTTTCTCTCCATACAACACTCAATTTCCCTCTATACAGCACTCAATTTACCTCTATACAAGACTCAGTTTCTCTCTATAAAAGACTCAATTCTTGTCTATAAAACATACATTTCCTCTCTATAAAACACACATTTCCTCTCTACGTACAGTTAATTTCTATCTATACAAGAATCAATTCCTATCTACACAACACACAATTCCTGTCTATACAACACAAAATTCCTCTCTATAGAACACACAATTCCCCTCTATACAACACTCATTTAATCTCTACGTAACACTCAATTTCTCTCTATACAAGACTCAATTCCTGTCTATACGAACACAAAATTCCTCTCTATACAACACTCAATTCCCCTCTATAAAACACTCATTTCCTCTCTATGTAACACTCAATTTCTCTCTACACAACACACAATTCCTGTCTATACAACACTCAATTTCCCTCTATAAAACACTCAATTTCTCTCTACACAACACACAATTCCTGTCTATACAACACAAAATTCCTCTCTATAGAACACACAATTCCCCTCTATACAACACTCATTTCATCTCTACGTAACACTCAATTTCTCTCTATAGAAGACTCAATATCTGTCTATACAACACACAATTCCTGTCTATACAAACACAAAATTATTCTCTATACAACACTCAATTCCACTCTATAAAACACTCATTTCCTCTCTATGTAACACTCAATTTCTCTTTACACAACACACAATTCCTGTCTAAACAACACTCAATTTCCCTCTATAAAGCACTCAATTTGTACCTTTACAAGACTCAATTTCTCTCTATACAACATTCATTTCCTCTCTATATAATACTCAATTTCTATCTATACAAGACTAAATTTCTCCCTATACAAGACTCAATTCCTGTCTATTCAACACTTGGTTCCTCTCTATACAACACTTATTTCCTCTCTACGTAACACTCAGTTTCTCTCTATACAAGACTCAATTCCTGTCTATACAACACAAAATTCTTCTCTATACAACACTCATTTCCTTTCTATATAACACACAATTTCTCTCTACACAACGCACAATTCCTCCCTACACAACACTCATTTCGTCTCTATATAACACTCAATTTCTCTCTATACAACAAACAATTCCTCTCTATACAACACACAATTCCTCTCTATACAACACTCATTTCCTCTCTATATAACACTCAATTTCTCTCTACAAAACACACAATTCCTGTCTATACAACAATCAGTTCCTCTCTATACAACCCACAATTCCTGTCTATACAATACAAAATTCCTCCTTCTACAACACTCAATTCCCCTCTATAAAACACTCATTCCCTCTATACGTAACACTCCATTTCTCTCTACACAACACACAATTCCTGTCTATACAACACTCAATTTCCCTCTATACAACACTCGATTTCTCTCTACACAACACACAATTCCTGTCTATACAGCACTCAATTTCTCTCTATACAAGACTCAGTTTCTCTCTATACAACACTCAATTCCTCGACTCAGTTTCTCTCTATACAACACTCAATTCCTCAATATACAACACACATTTCCTCTCTACGCAACACTCAATTTCTCTCTAAACAACACACAATTCCTGTCTATACAACACTCAGTTCCTCTCTATACAACACCATTTCCTCTCCATATAACACTCAATTTCTCTCTAAACAAGACTCAATTCCTGTCTATACAACACTCAATTTCCCTCTATACAACACACAATTTCTTTCTATGTAACACTCAATTCCTGTCTATGCAACACACAATTCCTCTCTATACAACACACAATTTCTCTCTATACAACACTCAATTCCTGTCCTTACAACACTCATTTCCTCTCTATATAACACTCAATTTCGCTCTATACAAGACTCAATTCCTTTCTATACAACACTCAATTCCTCTCGATACAACGCTCAATTCCTGTCTATACAACACTCATTTCGTGTCTATATAACACTCAGTTTCTCTCTATAGAATACTCAGTTCCTATCTCTACAACACTCAGTTTCCCTCTATGCAACACTCAATTTCTCTGTATACAACACTCAATTTCTCTCTATACATCACTCATTTCTTGTCTATACAACACACAATTCCTGTCTATACAACTCTCAATTTCTCTCTATACAAGACAATTTCTGTCTATACAACACACAATTCCTGTTTATACAACACTCAATTCCTCTCTATACAACACTCAATTCATGTCTATACAACACTTATTTCCTCTCTATATAACACTCAATTTCTCTTTATACAAGGCTCAGTTCCTCTCTATACAACACTCAATTCCTCTCTATACAACACTCATTTCCTCTCTATGTAACACTTAATTTCTCTCTCTACAAGACTCAATTCCTCTCTATACAACACTCAATTCCTCCCTATACAACGCTAAATTCCTCTCTATACAACACTCAATTCCTCTCTACACAACACTCAATTCCTCTCTATACAACATTCAGTTCCTCTCTATACAACACTCATTTCCTCTCTATGTAACACTCAATTTATCTCTATAGAAGACTCAATTCCTGTCTCTAAAACACTCAATTCCTGCCTATACAACATTCAATTCCTCTCTATAAACACTCAATTCCTCTCTATACAACACTCATTTCCTGTCTATACAACACTCAATTCCTCTCTATACAACCCTCCATTCTTTTCTATACAACACTCAATTCCTGTCTATACAGCACTCAATTCCTCTCTATACAACACTCAATTCCTGTGTATACAACACTCAATTCCCCTCTATACAGCACTCATTTCCTCTCTACATATCACTCAATTCCCGTAGTATTTCTCAACATAACAGAAGGCCTTCTCTTTAGATTTTGGTTTCATTTCGCAAAAGCTGTAGACGATTGGCTTCATTCCGTGATCGCTCAAATTTTTCCCTTCATCCGCCTTTTCTAACAAACTAAATTAACGTAAAATGATCTAATTAAGGGGAGATTTCTTGTGGACATTTCATCAGTTACCTGCGCGATTTTAAACAAAAAATACTGCATATCTTTAATAAATATAGGGCGATTCTGAGACAACTCTTTCCCTTGTATTCTTGTTTCTTGTAATCCATTTTTTTAAATCATTAATTTAATTTCCTTCATTTATCTCAATTGCATCATTTAGCTCTATATCCATCACTGGATCGTCCTAATATTTACATCTTCTGTGGCAAAAATTCACCGAACATTGACTGAACTTCTAACACCTTTTTTTCTTGCATCTAAAATAATGTGTACGTACCGGCAAAATACCGTTTATGTATTATCATTCGTGATACTGAAGTGTCGAATGGGTTGTGGGAACCTCCGCCCAGTTTATATATACCTTTTTTGCCAGATTTCTTCACAATATTATTTGCTGTTCGGTCTTTCTCCCCTTTTATTTTCTCCAACAGTTTTCAGGCACCGAACATAATCCTTGTAGCATTTCAGCGATTTATCCTTTCCGCCGCGTCATACTAGATTCCACACTATTAAGATTCTAAACTTTTCCTTGTATTTAAATTAGCAATAATATCATGATGGCATGTGGGGGGAGTTGGAACATACATCCACGCACTTTTAATTGCTTTAGTACTGTAAAATGAGTGGTCAGCCTCTCCCCCCACTGCGATTTCATCATGGCAGCTTTCGGAATTTCCAAATGATCAGCATTCCTCCACTCTGCCTGACCGAACTCATACAGGCCGGAAGGTTATATGTCAAGTTCTGTCACCCAGAGTTTATTCGTTGTTGATACGAACGCTGCGGAAAATACGGGAGAATATTAAATTGAACATATAATCTGTTACAAATGCAAAGGGCGATTGGATTAGTCAATGTACCGGCATGCAAAAGTGCTGTATAAAAACCATTACAGACCAAAGTCAGTCAAAGCTGAATTAGAATTTGATTTATATGTTTAATTTTCCGGGTTAACATATTGGCCTGGAGACTGGTACACTGGATGAGAATTTTTTTATTGTTTTCCTTCTTTCTTTTACAAAAATTTTGGGATTAATATCTCTGTAGTGACTATTGGGGTTGTGTCCACACCTATGTCACTAGTTGTAGTGCCTCGTTGGGAGAAGGTCCTGATTTCGACTTGGTCCCTACCCCAAAGGGGCACTACCTGATAAAGTAACTTTGCAGACTATCGTTAGCGTCGTCTTAGTCTCATCAAATTCGGTAACGTTGCCACCAGTCAGTTTCGGGTTTCCTTAGCAGAACACTGACAGCTGCTTCGTACTGAATTATCGTAATTCGAAGTGGTTACGGGGTAGTGATCCCTCCCCCGTGACCACGTAACACTTAGTTGAGTGAACTCGAACCACTATACCTACTTAGCATTCGCCAAGACACGCTAACCAAACATTACTATAAGTTCAAATTGAACATAAAAGAAATTATGCAAACAAACACAATACCATTATTTTACTAGTAGCTATCGTGAGCACTGAGCGTTTAGTCAGTTGTGGGATTATCTTCTACCGGACCGATCTGCTGGGGATTTATCACCATCTTTAGAAAAGTTAAATCTAGCACAGCCTTCTCATTTCCACGTGTGAAACATTTCGGTGTACAACTTACCTGTCTAGGTATTATATTAAAAAATAATTCCCTCAAATAAATA
>Ga0131853_10013111_pt1 | contig 15185 bp, 11 predicted proteins | sample TergutLab28metaG_FD_92764 | JGI IMG/M metagenome (GOLD analysis project Ga0131853, IMG submission 92764) | Labiotermes labralis P1 segment gut microbial communities from Petit-Saut dam, French Guiana - Lab288 P1 (version 2) (version 2) | ecosystem: Host-associated > Arthropoda: Insects >...
GACAGACACACACACACACCACACACAGACACACACACACACTCACAAACACACAACACACACACACACATCACACTACACACACCACAAACACACACACACACACACACACACCCACACACACATCACACTACACACACACCACAAACACACACACACATCACACACATACTCACAAACACACACACACCACACACATCACACTACACACACCCACACACACACACACGCCCACACCCACACACACACACACACACACACACACACACCACACACGCGCACACACACACACACACAGCTACAAAGTACTGCGTTTAGCTGTATACGTTTAGATACAACATATTTTATTTCATATCACATTTCATACTGATTTTGTGTATGAATTCATATTAAAGTTTGAAATCTTTACTACATTCTGCAGTCGTATGGCAGCACTTTTTATTTTCTTCTGTACAGCCCGATGATGGCTATTAGTATAGCCGAAACATGTATCTGTTTACATAGTAAACATTTGTGTGTCATATTTTGCAAAAGGCTATGTCTGCTTAACACCGGGTAGCTGTTGATATTCTTTACAATACCTGTTGTGTTGACGAATTATTTGTTCGGTTTACTGGCTCAGAATACAACGGGGATGAATCGCCTTAAAGATAAACATACATCATCTCGGTTACCAAACCCATCATCTATAGGGAAATAATAAATAGAAAAAACATACACATCGTGACAGTGCAGTTTCCAATTGACCTTGACAGAAGTCTGTGTTGGGGAAAGCCGACAGTCCCTTGTCTGTCCTGTGACCAGTAACCGATATATTCCACTTAAAAATACATTGTGATGTTGAGTTTTGTGCGTGTCAGGTAATATAGTTATTTTCTCTTGTGTTCTATGTGGTTAATTTCTCCTACAATCTCCCCAGTTTTAAAGGCCGAGAAGCTGAGTCGCCGACTAAACTACTGGACCTGAGGTTTTCCGTTCCTTAATGTTATGACGCCGCGTTCCTGGGTAATCGGTTCTCGACGTTAAGAAAACCTAGTGGTCTCGAAACGTCAGGAACCGAAGTTTTTTGGATCGAACCCGCATTCAAATGGTGATCTTTTTTCTTCTTCTTCGACATGACGCGGCGTCATGTCGAAAAAGTACGGAGACCTCAGCTTCACCACAGCCAAAGCCTAAAAACTTGCTTCAGCACTTCTACGTGCCCGCAGATGCAGGCGGTACTTCATGAACAACACTAACGCAGGAACTCTGCATCAGCCCACAAAGTGAGTTTATGTTCTTTCGTATGATTCTCACAACGCACAGCGATTACTTTCCCCACACAGGATTAATCGACTTGTCTTCGTAATACAGGCGCAGTGTGAATTCTGTGAGGTAGGGAAGAATTCTTGCTACGAACTTCAGACCTCCTTCAGTCACGTAGCTGGTAACTAGCCTTCAGCTTCTCCTTTATTCCCCGATACATAGAAGCATCCCTTGCCACCCAGAATAACTGGTCCCACTGTTCAATTTTGCCTTGAAGATGGATTCAGCATGTACCTCCGAAATGTCTGTACCCAATCACAGCACCCAACAGTGTCGAAACCCAGAAGACAACACTAAAACCGTACACATACCCTAAAAATGTGTGCACTAAATCTTACGTACCATTACCCTCAGGTTCTAAAGACGAGTGTGTGTGTGTGTGTGTGTGCGCGCGCGCGCGCTCATATATATCTTCTATTAGTTACTAATATTCGATCGCAAGTCCACTACCTACACAAGACAACCGAAATACTGACAAAGAACGTACACATACGTGCACACCCCGAGTGGAATTAGAACCTAATCTGCAACCCCTGTTCCGAGCGGTAGAAGACAAATCTTGGACCATGCGGGCAGTATGATCGACACATGCGTGAAATTATGTATTAGGCCACGACTGTATCCTTCCAAATCATTCCAAATTCATTAATCATTGATTATCACACTAATTAACCCTCTGCGATACTGTCAGGGACACCGACAGCGCCTTAAATGCATTACACTTACACAAATAAAAGTGCCAGGCCTCGTGAGTGTATTTCTTACTTGGAAGCGTGTGGAAAGCGCCGCCCTGGGCAGCACACAAAACCGAACAGGTAGTTGCATGGTGTCAGATAAGACAAGCCGTCGTGGCTGCCACGTCATTAGTCACCAACGACCTCTATACACACAGTCATATCAACAGTGGAGTTGGGATCGATTCCTGGCAGGGGAAATACATTTCTTCCCCAAAGAGCACAGACTGGCGCTGAGGCCCTTCCAGTTTATTTATTGGGTCCACAGGGGCTATGCCCCGGCGGTAAAGCGACTGGGGCTCCGAGCTGACCACTCACATGTAATGTAGAGATTAAGAATTGGAGTTACACCTTCACTTCCACACAGCCATAATTAAATGGCGTGGTCCGTAATCAAACACAGGAACTTCATGGTAACAGACCGATTGCGGACTGGACGATCGAGTTCCGAAAGAGTCCATCATGTGCTTATTAGCCCATGTAGCGTTCAGTCGCGGAGATAATGCAGCCGGAGTGTAAAGGCCACTACTCACCTTCAATGAACTTTCACACCTATGTCAATATTTGGCGGTGTGATGCAACAGCGCGAACGAAACAACGTAAAAATCGACGATATGTCTGCTTCTTTCCTATACAGCTTCTAATCTTCCCATTCTGTACTATTATTTCCTCTCAAATGCCCTTTCCTTTCATTACCTCCTTTTTTATCTCCTGCTACAACCCCTTCCTCATACTTCTCTGATTTCTCTTCGTTCCTGCTCCTTCATTTTCTTCTTTTCAACATTCCCATCAGCAAAACTGACAGTTACACTTCCCAAACGATATAATGTACACTGAGAACCCGCACAGCTTTATCGGCATTCCCCATACACGCCTTTGTACAGTGCAGAGACGCAGGTGTCACTTGTACTCTATTTATGGTAATTTCATTGTTCTTTCCCCCTGGTCAATATATCTAATCAGAATTGAGTGCGCCTTGTCGGTAGTGAGTAGATGTGCCAGAAACTTTACCTCCACCCCTCATCTTCGCCTACGTGACGCAAACCGGAAAACTTCACTGAGCCATGCATACCCTTCATAACCAGAGTGTTTTATTTCATACACTAAACTTGCATAAGCAGATTAAGAGCTGGGACAGTCCAGTGACTGCGGGGATATGCACGGTGTCCGGGACCCGGTGTAGGAAGCAAGGATTATTCTTGTCGACAGCACGTTGAGACAGTATGGGTGATTCACCCGGACTTGGGTGCCATGATAATGGAAGCTCCATCCCTGATGTACCGACCGTGCAACTTACCATCCAGGTTTAAATTACTTGGAGTTTTACTGTGCCATTTAAGCCCTTTAAGTACACTGCGGGTGAAAAAGCAGACTAAATGTCGGAAAGGTATAAAGCGCCAGAGCAAAGCGACAAATTACAACATAATGGGTCACGAGGCCTCAATTCAAGCGACTGTTTGAAAGATCGAGACGTAGAGGGAAGAATACTATTAAAATGTTTAAGAACAAAACGTCTGGTAGCAAGAACTACAAGTAGATCAACTACCTAGTACAGTGACCAGTAGCTGAACAGTCTGAACAATGATTAATATTTTGGATTCAAAACAGTAAAGGACCTGCTTCCCAACACAGTAAGTATCGTAAACAGCTGAACCAGTTGCAGACTTTACACTGAAACGGGTGGAAGCAGGGATAGCTCAGCTGGTACTGTGACTAGGGCAACGAGGTGGAAGATCCGGAGTTCGATTCCCGGTAGAAGCAAGAGATTCTTTTCTTCAAACTTACACACCCACCCTGTCATCCGCCCAGCCGCATATTCAAAGAGTACAGGGAACCCTTTCTGCGGGGGGTAAGAGACCGCTCAACCCCATCTGGTGCAGAGGTTAGGAATGCCAGCAGATATATTTTCACTCCCTCACATTCCTTCGTGGCGTGGACAGCAAAAATCTTACGGTTTACATTACTTCGCGCCACAATAAATCGGTTTAAATTATGTCTCCGGTTGTGAAATTCGACGCTCGGGGGTTGGTGTACTTCAGAAAATAGGCTGATACCCGCACCGGGGCGAAAAGGGCCACTTTTCATACTTTCGTTATGTGGCAGTGCGGATGTAACAATTTAAGACACAAACCTAGTGCTAGTAGTAACTGCCAACTTGGCGCCGTCAGACCACTGAAACTAAGAGAAAAAATACTGAAAAATAGTTTTTAGGCGCACTTCCGTAATCGCGGAAAGCGCTTGCTGGCTTCTTCATGTCCGTCCATGTGTCCGCATGAATCAGTGCGGTTTCTACTGGAAGGGTTTCCGTGAAATTTGGTTTTGAGAACTGCTATGAAAATCTGTCGAGATAATCCAAAATTGGTTATAATCGGGCATAAATACCTGGCACGTTACATTAACATCGAAGTACGTAGTACGTGTTGTTGTTGCCGGAGACAGTTAATCACTATACAGCTTTCTCTTCGTCTAAAATGATAACAGTACGTGCCCTTCTGTCTATCAGTCCGTCTACAAACATCAGCGCGGCTCCCAACGGACCGATTTACGTCAAATTTTGTACTGGACACTGGCATGAAAATGTGTCAAGAAAATCCAGACTTGTAATAATCAGGCAAAAATATCTGACACTTTACGTGAAGACCGAAGAAAGTTGTATTGTGGCCGGTGACATTAAAACGCCACAAAAGCTCTCTATAAGAGTGGAACGGTATCAGACCGTTAGAGCAGCCGAAATGGCATAAACATTACGCGAACATGCCACAATGTTACGTTATACCTACAATGTTACAATGCCTATCTTGTCTCTTCTCCATTCAGTAGTGCATGCTACAATGATTTCATGGGTAAAATGGGTATTTAATGTCGCGGCACATTTCAGTGTCTTACGCTCCGGTCCAAGGCAGCACTGCCGGCTGTTTCACCGCTCGATTACTGTCCCACCGCAAGATGCTGCTCTTACATTTCTGCTTGATTTACGAATCTGCCCTGGCGGAATCAGGTCCCATCACACACTACAACTTTTATTTTAAATATTTTTGCGGTATGCAAAATATACAGTGGATAGAAAATAAATTTCTGACTCCCTACAGTGCGCCTAACAATAAGACTGTTAGTGACTTGTTCCTCTGGCTCATAAAGCTGTTCCTTAAACTCACACCCTATGGCCACAAGAATGGAGAGGGGAGCGTTCATTTCTTTGGTGCATTCGATCATGGATCAGCCATGATAAACAAGACCCTACATTGTTATTACTCCAAACGACAATAAAACCAACAAAGTGCAAATGAGAAAAGATTCCATCACTCTTGAGGTACATTAAAGTGCTTGCTTTTCTTAAATTGATACTACCGAACTTCCAACCAGCTGATACATTCGAAATTTGTGACTCTCACAGAAGCACTGAAGACTGAAATCTCCTGAGATGTTACGCACTGTCGACTAGTAAATAACCACCGACGTTTCGTATGAGCGTGACGCCTTCATATTTAGGGTGTTTCTTCAGCTGCTAGACTGCGTATGGAGGCAGTACGATTCTCCGAAACGTCCGTAACTACTTACCAATGGCCACGGTGTGACACCACATACGACATGGATCTTCAGCTGGTTATGTTTTAGGAAAGACATTAACATAAAATCAGTACAAAAATAAAATACCTGAACATAGAATTTGATAAATCATTTGAATGGAACAGACAAAAGAATGTAAAAACGTTACTATTCACAGGCAATGAGTGGTTATAACCGGGTTTGTATATTAAAATTAATCTTCATACGAGACAAGCCACACCGTCTAACCCTTAAAAAAAAGAGAAGTACGAAAAATAACGCCGTAATGAGTGCATCGTATGCTCACTCCTTCGTACCTCGAGTCATTTTTGGAAGTAAGTACTGAAGTCGGCAAAATCTGCAGACGGATTTTTAAGCTGTGTCACCTCATAAATGGATCATCAAAAGTTAGCAAACAAGAAATGAACACGCATATGAGTACGTGCAGGAAAAAGACGGTAAGATTGTGAATGGACTGTAACAGTACACATTTCCTAATTTGTTGATAAATGTGGTAACGCTGATGTGGATTATACGATGAACTGATGAAAGAGCACATGTGTACTCTGTGGCAGCGACGTTACTGCCATGACGTTGTTATGCAGTTGAACCAGACACAGACTTTATTGCGACACGAAAGCTGAGCGCTCACGGCGGTGAGCAGTAAGAATACGCTCTTCTAGGATGTGACCGCGGGTGGTGTGGTAGGTGCTGCCCCCATAACTTACAAGTGAATGCCAGTTCAAGGTAAAGGTAAAGGTAAAGTTGTCTCTGTCAACGCCAGGAAGGCATATTGGTGGAAGAGGGGCAGTTCCACTTATTCCTAACTTCGGCGCTGCATGGGGATGCGGTCAACTTCAACTTGTATCAACTATAGTACCCCGGTTCCAGGAATGCCATTTCCAGAGAAATGTAGTAGTAGTAGTGGTAGTAGTAGTAGTAGTAGTAGTAGTAGTAGTAAATATCGTAGTAGTAGTAGTAGTAGTTGTTGTTGTTGTTGTTGTTGTTGAAGAATGATGGTATTTTATAATTCCTCTCCTTACAGATCAGGTAATTTAACGCTGTTACATCATTTAAAATGTACGTAATCTGCTTAGGTTTTATTTAACGACCAGTTTCACACTATACAACGTCCGATCTTTAGACGAATAAGTGAATAATGTATGTTAACCGATGTAGAAGAAGGCAGTGGTGGCTTAATTTGATGCGCATGCATGGAAGAAAAAGGTAAACGGGAAACTTCACCTTACAACCTGCCATTAAGGCACTGAGAGGGAGTAGAACTACAACTGTATTCTTTCTTTACCTTCGGTGCTAGATGGGGGTGGGTGGTGGTTAATGCTGGTTTACACCCGGGAATGACCGGTTACCCACTGTATAGATGGGCGCATGGAAGTACTGAAGAATATAATAACAGTATCACGATGGTCGGTCTCCTGGCCGAGTTTTGACCCTGAGGGCACCCCCTACCCACCCCCGAAAAAATAAAAGGAGTTCCAGCGACACGGTCGTTTTTAAGGCTGATATGAAGACAACGTGTTTCTTGTTATGGACTGTTCAATCCTTTAAAGACAAAAAAAGTGAAAAGTGCTTTTATATCCAATGCTGCCCGATTTCCGAAAGAACACTGCTTCTGCAGGTTCCCAGGCTTCGCCCACTTATCCTAGAATAAAAAATGTGTAGATGAAGATGAGTATGGTGCACTGGTGGAATAATACTGAGAGGGAAAAACCGAAGTTAAAAAGTGACTGTAGGCTATTTTTCTATCCAATGCTCCCCAGTTACCGAAAGAGCAACGCTTCTGCTAACAGCGACATGTAGATGAAAATGAAAAACTACGGAGCACTGGTGGGACAATACTGACAAGAAGTCTAGTCTACGGAAATCTGAAGATTTAAACCCAGTTATATTTAAATATTCAGCTCGCACCGCGCAGTAAACACTCGCTGCTTCTGTTATAAAAACTACGTAATTAATGCTCTACTAGGTAATAATCTCCAAGCAAAACATGTAAATGTGTTATAGCCAAAACGTAGAATTTTTTAATGTTAAACCTGGTGGTACATGTAGCAACCACTGACTTATCAGAAACATTAAATGGGTGAGGTGTTATAAGTAATGATGTAAAATTCTCAGGAATAATTTTCCGCGAGAATTTCCTCGAGAATATTCCAGAGAAATTTTGAGAATTATCTGTTTCCCAATTAGAAAACACCGAAACATATTATTGTGCATATTACCATTGCACACCTTTCTTGTTGGGCTCTGAGAAAAATAAAAAGATGCCAGTAAAAGTACAAAGAATCGAGGAAAAGAAGAAAAACAGAAGAAAACGTGCGATATACTGCATTAATCATGTTTATTTGTTTTGTGCATCCATTACATTGCTATGTTACTTTTACACTTATATTTATCGGCTTCACCGTTAAATTTTTGTAAATACCTGCTTTACGTAAAGAAACTTCTTTCCGTAGCTGCTGAAGTGGGAGGCTACTTAGTAGAGAAACTACAACTTATGCTAATTTTGAATCATCAAACACTCCTCTCCACCAAACAGTCGGGCCAGTCCCACAGGCAGGTTTCAATACAGACGCTTTTCCGGAAAAAAAAAAACTTTTTTGCTGCGATATTCTGCGAGTTCTGTTATCACATCGGCTGAATGCACAGTACCCAATTTTCTTGATGCTATTCTATCGATGAAGTTTTTTTTTTTAATTCGCTCATTTCTACTGAGACATTCCCCATTGAATTTCGGATCAAGGATGTGTGGAATAATAAATATCTTTCAAGGCCACGTCCTTCCGTGTCCTGAGACTCTTCATAACAGCTTGGTGCTCCTTTCCTGTCATAAGGCTTCTTGGAAGGCACTTGTAAAATGGTCATTAAGTTCCTTGAAGCACTGTGGAACTCTGCCAACTTTAGCATTTTCGGATTCAAGGAGAAAAAGCAACTTGACAATTGGATGTACCAACTCACGGTGTTTTTTCACGTAAATCCAAACCATATCGTCATCTAAAACGGAACTTCCTAGACGTCTGCTTAAGTTCGTCTCTTCATTGTTCACAAGGCGTTCCATCATATTTTTTTGGATTTCAGAAGCCTGATCAAACAACGTAAGATTGAGCCCCACCTAGCAGACACCGGAATTTTTAGACAGCAAATCTGACCCCCTTCTTTCTGAAGCTCTGTAAAGCTGGCCTTCAGTATTTGCGACTTATTGATTTCTTTAACGATGCACGTGCAAGTGTCAATTGTGTCCTCAGCTGATTTCAATTTAGTTATGTCATCAATTATAAGATACAGTGTGTGAGATGCGCAAGTATAAACAGCAATATGATTGTATTTTCCTGCAAATATCGACAATGCTTTCACCATTATTGATACACTATCGGTAACAGCGGCTCTAAATTTTTCGATTCCTATTTCTGTTACTACGTCCTCCATTTTAGTTGCCATATATTCAGCAGTGTGGCATTATGCTTTATGTTGAAAAAAAAAGCTCTGGAGTTGTTACAACGAAATTTAGTACTGACTCATTCCGTTGGTTACTCCACGCGTGTCCGAAGTGCAACAAGTACAGACGCTTCGGCGAGTTTTGATTTGACGAACGCTTCAACACGTTGGTACTCTTACTCCGAGAGCTTGTTAGACAGTCTGGACCGTAACGGTAACTAGTAACGTAGGCGCAGTTTTGTTATGAACGTCATTCAATTTTCATTTTCAACGGGTTAGAGAGGCGATACTGACGAAAATACAGTTCTCGTCAAGAGTTCATCTAGCTAGTTGTTTTCAATCTGATACATTGAATAGAAGGTACGATCTAAAGTTCGTTTCAAAGTTGAAGATTTTCCCCTGTTTAAGGTTGATACTGCGGCTGTTCAAAGAGACGTATTCGTACGTTCATTGCACTCACCAACCACGATACTGGTTTCAGTGTCCGCAGAAGCTGATGGCTCGCTTGCTGCTGCACTTCCAGCACGTAACGCGGTTGCAGCTTTTATGTAGCCAGGTGTCTGTGCAATTGGCAAGACTTTTTTTTCATTTTTGTTGCGTTTTACACGTATTCTGTCCCGCTGTGCTTGCAGTACACGCCAAGGAAAGCAACGGTATACACGCTACCATACAGTCAAGCGAAACCAATACGTTTTGTGAAAAGCTGCAGCGCGAGAAATATTCCGAGTTTAGCAAGAGATGCCGTAAATATATCTTCAAATACATTCTAGAAGTAGCACAAAGTGACCAAAAAAGGACTGATTTTTGACAGTACATCTTTGCATCAGAGGGACAGACAACAGCACGAAACAAAAAGAAAACTAGTTTGAACTACAAGTGCCCTAATGCTACCACCTTGTCTACGCTAGTCTAATCCCGTGGCAATCACAGCGCACGGTTTTCAGGTGAGACATCCCCGCTGTGTTCAATAATCAATAGAATATATATATATATATATATATTTCGTTTACATGTTATTAATATACATTATGAATTAAAAATAAATGTAATTTCAAATATAAAATAACATAGGTAATGAGGTTAAAAGTTATAAGTAATAACATTTAAAATGTAGTGAGAATAATAGTGTAATGTTTTTAGAATTTTAAGTTGTGATGTTAATGTAGAAATATTTTATTCAGATAAACGTGATCTCTTACTCTATAAAGCATTGTTAAATGCATATAACACTTCTTAGACCTCAGCCTGAATATGGCTCTATAAGAGAAGCCGAAACATGTTGCTGTTATAAATGACTTAATTATCTTTTAATTGTAATGACTTCATAAAAAGTTGTCATAGTCGGTATAGCGAATGACTACGGGCTGGACGGTCCGAGATCGAATCCCGGTGGGGACGAGATTTTCCGCCCATCCAGACAAGCCCTGGGGCCCACCCAGCCTCCTGTAAAATGGGTACGAGGTCTTTCCCGGGAGTAAAGTGCGGCCGGGGCGTGCTGCTGACCACTCACTCCCTTCTAGTGCCGCGGTCACGGAAGAGTAGAGCTATACCTCTACCCACCCTCTGGGCCACACCGGGCCTGTAACGGGATCACTTGACCGTTTACACACACACACACACACATATATATATATATATATATATATATATATTCTATTGAAAGCGCACGGTTGTTCCTTCCGGACAGGAGACAGCCTTCATAAACAGTCGATTTGCACGACAACGCAAGAGTAAATGCGCTGCTACTGTAGCCCTAAAATATTATAAAGAATTCGGCCGGTACACATGAGATACCTACATACTGAGATATGAAGTGTTCGTTTCTGAGAAAATTCTCAGATAATCGCGGAGAATAATCTTTCGGGGAATATTCCCACAATATGTTCAACTCACATCTCTAGTTATAAGCCGATCTGATGATATGGCGGCGATGTTTCACATTACGCTCTTCTGGGTAACATCGTACAGTCCAGACAGGGCTAGAAATATTTAGGCAGAACATACTGCCTCCACCTTCAGAGTATCCCGCGCACACGATGAAGTTGTACTCGTAGCAGTCCTATTTCACGCGTGGGTGTTCGCAGGCACATATCTGGTAACGGATATCGGCTGTTCGGACGCTGTCCGTCTCTTTCCTCAGCCCAGCACCAAACTATACGAAAACCTACCACGGTTGTTTCCTTTCTAACCCTTCTCAATTCACTAATTTTCCGTCCAACTCACCTTACAGCACCTCAGCTACTATGCAACTAAAAAAATAAGTTGCGAATTTCCAAAGATCGAGAAAGTATGTTCTTCGCAAAGCCTGTTACCACGTCACATTACACGCCGTCATAACTCTGAACACTCAACGTTAAAGGAGACATACAAATTCTCCCTTTCTTACATGGAAAGTCATGTAGATCTCCTACGGATTTCACCACTTATATTACGCTTGCGATTTTGTCCGTCGTGTGTCCATTAGTGTTTTACTATCACTTGTTGCCCTGCCGTCGAACAAATTTCTGTCAAACCCCTACACAGCGCCATACTCACTTAGCTCCCATGAAAGTCTGTGAACATAAATTCCCTACTATACCGCATTTCGATTTGCCGCCGCCCTCAACATACCGTCACAAATTGCAGTGCCCAAACAGGGGCGCTGTACCGGGGTTCGACTGTACATTCGGAGACATGGTCTCAATCTTGGCCCACAGAACGGCTACCCTAACAGAGATTTTTAGTTCCTTTCCTCATCTCTTCCAATAAAATGTCGGGATAAGAGAGAATGTTATTACGCCACGAAGTTTCGTCCCTTCTTCCTCCCAGAGTTTCAGTGGCAGCGTTTTTAGAGAACTACATATAAAATAAATAAATAAATATATTGCTCTATTGTCTTCCCGTTTGTGGCGCGCGCATTACGTCACGAAAATGATTCACGAGGCACTTATCTCGTTCCGTTAGATAAATCTAGTATGGCGTCTGTGAGCCTCCGCACTTGACTGCGTAAAATGTGATAAGCACAGTCATGCTGCGCTCAAAGTGCTTGCCTTATCTTAACAGCAAATGCAAATAAGATCGTCTGTTCTTCGCATCTCTTTTTTGTAGGTTAGAAGTTACATTCGCCATTTTATACCCATTTACTGTTTTACAACGGAAAGTACTGCAGTCTCAACACAAGCAAGAGTCATGTCTGAAATGCTATCAGCTACACGACGTCAGCAGGAAACATTAACTGCTTACTACGTTTTATTTCCAAACATGAAGCTTAAACTGCAAAACCATAATTTTACCTGTTGGGTTAATACGGGTGCGGAACTTGGTCTCTTAGAGCATGGGAAGAACACAGACTAAGGATGGTCAAGCAATTACTGCTATGGAAGACATCCGAGCGTCAACTAAAGTTAGCAGGTGGCTGGATAAAACTGTACAAAGAGAAGCTTCTTTATTTGTACTCCTCACCAAACATCATTAGGATGAGATGGGGGAGGCATGTGACTTGCATTGGAAAAGAAGAGAAATGCGTAAAGCGGTTTGGTGGGGAAACGCGACGGAAGGCGACCTCTTGGAAGACCTAGGCGTAAATGGGCGGATAACAAAGTGCTTCTTAAAGAGGGAGGGTGTGGACTGGATTTATCTGGCCGGGGACAGGGAAACGCGACAGGCTTTTTTTAACACAGTAAAGAACCTGTGGTACTCACTGAAATGCGGGTGATTTACTACGTGACATGCAGGCCTCTCCAGAAGAACTCTGCTGCATGTAGTTAGTTTTCTTTGAGCGTGACGACAATCTTGGGCTCGGCCAGGGACTGCCAGGAGCACAAATCGTTACGACCAGAAGTGCACAAGCAAATTTCGTATGAGATGTAACGGATACATAACGGCGGCTTCATGTGCACTAGCATCCCTGAGGAATGCCTGCCTGTTAAACCACTCATCCATATACCTCTCCGTCTGCATGTAAGAGTGACGACCCACTGAATGCATTTCACCACACTTGTTACTGTACTTTCCAATTTTCCAATTTTCATTTGACACTAATAACTACTAACTAAGCGGTAACACAGAGTACATCGGAGCCTAAGCAGCGTATTCGGTATTGTGACTACGCTAAAGGCTGGACGGTGCGTGGTTCGAACTGCGGTGGGGGGCAAGAGTTTTCTCATCCATTTCGTCCAGACCGGCTCTACAGCCCACCGGGCCTCCTATTCAATTGGCACCGAAGTTTTGTCCTGGGCGTAGAGCGTCTGTACACTGCACAGCGAAATACGTTTCCAACAGAAGTTGCGCAGAAAAGTGAAACACTCATTTTATGCAACATACAGTTTTACCGTAAGTCTCACATGCTACATATAAATGAAGAAACTGAGGAGAACATTCTGCGTTGGGCACGACACGATTCCGTCAAGGCCACTTTGAGGGCGTGCAGAGTACATCCATTACACCGGATGAACTGCTATCAGCAGCAGTGGCACAACATGTGCAGCGAAAAGATAGCGAAAGTGACAAAAGCAAGACCAAGCGGGAGCACGCAGAAGAACGATTTCCTTATAAATATTGGTATTTCACTACAAGTCATGTAAATATTACGCGCGATAGTGTATTAAATGACTGGCGTTAAACCTTGGCCTTCTTGTGCAATTACGATGGCAATCTACAGTCATCGCCACACGCTTCAAACCTCATAATGTAATGAAACGTGCAGAACTGAACATCACAGACAATTCGCGTACAATGGATCACTGACGTTCTCTGGTGTAACCACAGGTGCCGTGGGATAACAGGATTACACCCTGAGTGTATGTTTGTAGATTCGGTACCCAACACACAATGTTAATGCGCCATATTGTCATCTGTGGCCTGCACGGCTCTACAATACCGTATTTTTCCATGTTTTCTTATTAAGAGCAAGACTGTAAAAATGTTACTGTATATAAATTGTGGTTTGATTTTCTCTACAACGTTGGTCTCAAACAGTTCTTATTCCAAGAATAACTAAGTGAGATATCATAAATGCACACACGTCTTCGTGTAAAGTACCGGCTATTCTTGTCAGATTTCAGTTAAATATGAACATTCTCGACAGATTTTCGAAAAATAGTCAATACAAAATTATATCATAATCCGTCCAGTGGGAACCCAGTTCCATGCGGACGGACAAGCAGACATGACGAAGCTAACAGTCGCTTTCCGCAATGTAACGAACGCGCCTAAAAAAAACTCCTTAGAGGTACGTACAGCTCCACACAGTACTGACTTATTTCGTCGCAACCAGACTGTGATGTAACATTCCACAAAGAGGCCCCTAGACGGTCAATAATATTGCCTTTAATCACTATTGCGCGACATGTTTCTCTCTAGACGACTCAATATTATTGTGCAACATTTTATTTTGCTTTTGGGTTAGGTCGAGAAAACAAGTTGAGTGAAACTGATGTGGGTTGTGTGACCATTGCTTTAGCCCTGTATTCAATATAGGAAAACAATCGCTGCTGGATCAAAGAGTGGTACAGACGAAAACGAATACCACTACACACGCACGAAAATCTCAAGACATACTTAGTTCTGAGTAAGCCAAACGACAACAAATATTTTTTTTGTGCGATTCGACGGTCCAACATTTGATGGGATACTCAAGACTACAATCGCTAATGAAACACTAACATGCGAGAAGCAGTGAAGCACTGTTAGTGTTTATCCAATACGCTACGCTATTTGGCCACGGGAAATAACTCTAAAGACATGAAATTCATTAGGGTTGCATCTCAGTTGGAAATAATGTTTACTACTCGGCTGACAGGCGGAAACTGAATGAATATTGCGCAGTACTGTCCACAGACTATTCAACATATTGCGAAACCATTTACTATTATCCCTAGACGGTCAATCTGTACAATATGACTGACCGTCGAGGGACGCCTTATGAATATCAGTGTGAAGCAGGCACTAAATGTATCGGATTCCCAACATCTGGCATGTCTCTTTCTGATGATTTCATTTACTTATAAATCCACAAGTTAAGGTCACGTGCCGACATCGTTTCCTTCTGACGTTCAACACGCATCCCCGCACCCATCCCTCTTCCCCCCCCCCCCCCCCCCCCCCATTCCCCCATTTATCCCTTCCCCCCCTTTCCTTTTCCCCCCCCCCCCCCCCCTTAAAGCACAC
>Ga0131853_10013112_pt1 | contig 15185 bp, 6 predicted proteins | sample TergutLab28metaG_FD_92764 | JGI IMG/M metagenome (GOLD analysis project Ga0131853, IMG submission 92764) | Labiotermes labralis P1 segment gut microbial communities from Petit-Saut dam, French Guiana - Lab288 P1 (version 2) (version 2) | ecosystem: Host-associated > Arthropoda: Insects >...
AAGAGTATTTAAAGGGGGAATGGATTTGAACTGTGCGAGTTTGAAACCTTAACGTAAGCAAGCAGTCTGTTTCCTACCCAGGATGTGAGAAGCTGTGTACACGATACCGACGCTAATAGTGCATAGATTTTCAACGGCGCCTCCATACACGCAAGCATCTGTAAACTTTAATAGTCTGGTGAAATAATACGAAGAATATTTTGTGGTGTACAGTTATTTATTCCAGATTTGCTACTTAGAACGCTTAGATTTCCTGAGATTAAGACATGCGAAACGACTGATGAGATGGGTTAGGTTATAAGATGTATTTTGTTTGTCGCAAACTAATCGTATTTGCTACCAGACTACAAAGCGTCACATCTAAGAAGACTGAATTCTGCATGGTTACCGCTATGACAATTTCAAAAATCGCGTGTAAATAGTACTGCCATAAGTTCTGTTGCAAATTTCATGTTGTCCAAAGCTGGAGACAGTGAGGCGGGAGGGTTGTAAGAATGACTGTTTTTGGGCTACTGCCCCTTCAGGTACTTGTGCCAAGGAAGTTTACTGCCGTCTGTCACATCGTCAACATGGATTGGGGCGTCAAAGAAAACCATGTGGCTGTGATTGGTCTTCGCAATTGCGGAAAATACTTTTCTCAAATTTTCAAACTCTTAAAGCAATTGGAAATTTCGTGAATGTTCATCTATTTGGCAATTAAACGCAATAAAGAACTCTGGAGGGTCGAAGACAGAACTTATGGTAAGACTATGCATAGTTGGCTAAAATGACATATGGTGTCTGGGTTTGATATTGGGTGTGCACGTACAAGTTTTAGTAGTTTATCGATTTTTATGAGTGTCATGCAGTTGGAGCTGGGAATGTAATTCGCTGCAGAAAGTCTTATAGTTCTGTAATCTTCTTCGATATAGCGCCTTGCAATCTTGGCAGGCTATCTCCGACGTCTAAAGTCGAAACCTCAGTGTAGTGAATACCTGAGATCCAGACCAGTACTGCCGGTTTTGTAATTGTAGGAATTATACGTAAATGGAAGTACACATACGACAAACGTAAAGTGGTCAAAAGTTTTGTTTGCAGTTCATAGTATTTAACAGTTTCATCTCTTTAATAACTTAGTCTTAGTAATTAACCAACTTGATGCACAAAATCTTGTTTTATAATAAGTTTACTAAATGCTTCTACATGTTTCGAGCACTATGTGCTCATCATCAGGTGGTCAAAACTTTATTATACAGTATATAAGACACTAATAAGACCGGTAGTATCGTATGGAGCGGAAGAATGGATGTTCATGGAGAAAGAAGAACAAACTGTGCTAATTTTTGAAAGGAAAATATTTAGAAGAATATATGGTCCTAAATATGAAAACGGGGAATGAAAAAATCGGACGAATCGAGAACTAGAAGAGATGAGCAAAGGAAAAATATAGTAAAATGCATAAAAGGGCAAAGGATAAGCTGATTAGGTCACCTAGAGAGAATGGAGGAGGATAGGATGCTCAAAAAGATCTTCACTCAAGAACTGGAAAGGACGAGAAGAAGGGGAAGACCAAGGAAAAGATGGAAAGAGGAAGTAGAAAGAGATCTACAAGTGCTGGGAGTGAGAAGATGGAGAGAGTTGGTGGCAGGTAGGAAAAAATGAAAGGACATTGTTCGACAGGCCAAAGTCAACAGTGGGCTGTAGTGCCAATGGAAGAAGAAGAAGAATGGCTGTCTGCTTTATTTGTTCCGACTCAGTGCTGAGAATACTTTTCTACCATTTATGACAGCCGTCCGTCAGTCTGTAGCATATCACACGCTTTAAAGTCTCTCGCGTTGAAATAAAACAGATATCATGATTTTGTGACGATATACAGTGGAACTCGTGTATGACGCTATGAAAGGAACTGAATATTTTGTGTCGTTATAAACGAGTGTTGTTCTGCCGAGGAGTGCAATATTTGGTTAACACAGAGAAATTAATTGGCACCACAGAATACCTGACGCTATAGACTAGGCGTCGCATGAACGATGCCTTTATATCCGGGCTCGACTGCACATCTGATTGTTTTTAGCAAATTTTGCGTATATTAAAAATCTCACGTAAATTCCGCTAGACCGGTGGTTGGGGTTTTAGTCCCATACGTTTCGTATTGTGTATTTCCGTTTATGCTAACAGATTTTTTAAATGCGGTTGACCAGTGCCGAGAATGCGCAACTGAAATTTGCCGAGTGAATGAGGGGATTGAAGCGGATAGCAGTGTGTTCAGGCGGAGGGTCGAATATTTTGTATTTGTGGGCGCGAGATTCCTCGCTCACTGGGTACTTTGACACATTCCTTGATGATTATTTTATTTCTTCTACATCACGTAGACACAGCGGGCTTGGTGTTTCACGCTGCTTCCCTTCCGAAATGTGACACATTCACTCACTGCTCAGCCACAGCCTAGAGAGAGGTACTGCAGTCTTATATTGATTTCTAATTATATCTTATTTTATCTTTATTTCTTGTACTGGATTCTTGATGACGTTGTCGGTCTAATGACAATGTTACAGTCTTGATGATTTCCGGCTGTTCCAAAACCTCCAGTCTGACATGGACCTATGCTGCTGGCTCTTTTCCCGTGATTAAAACGGACGGAAAGTGAAGCCGACGAACCATTCAAACTAGTGTCATGGTCAATAATGAGTGTACCTGTAAATTCATTCCCTCTTAACGCTTTCCCTGTATACACAGGGACATAATGCCTTTGGCGTTGTTGTATAGTTGATTTATTTCAAATAATTTTTTTCGTTTATATGTGGTTTAAAATGAGTTACTGCGTAATGCGATGTTTGATAATGATCGATATGTCACTGCTCATAATCCTGCTTTTAATGTGTAAATACCGAATTTTCCTAAGAGATGTATTGCAGATTCTCTTATTTTGTAACATATTTATGGTTTATTTGGCTCGGATTAGCTCAGTGGGTATAACGATGGACTACGGGCTGGACGGTCCGGGATCGAATCCCGGTGGGGACGAGATTTTACACACCTGTCCGTACCGGCCCTGGGGCCCACACAGCCTCCTGTAAGATGGGTACCGGGTCTTTCCCTGGGGTAAAGTGCTACCGGGACGTGCTGCTGACCCCCTTCTAGTGCCGCGGTCATGAAAGAGTAGAGCTATACTTCTACCCACCCTCTGTGCTACACCGGGCCTGTAACGGGAACACTTTACCTTTTTTATGGTTTATAGGACTAAGTGAAATTCACGTGGTTAGAATATTGGACTATATCGAATATAGCAAATTATAGTTTTAATAGGACCACAGGTACAGATTAAAATGAGCACAGATTTCTCTCGTGGCTTTATATATGATTTCCAAATAAGTGTAACATGGGGTAATATCTAGGATTTGGATGGAATTTGCTGGAATGCAGAGGTCATGTTACCGTTTTACATGTAGGAAGATATTTGATTTTTTAATGTGTTTGTTAACTGCAGCTGGGTTGACACCCAGTGGCAGTAGTGCAGTACCCATTTACGCAAAAACAATACACAGAACAACACAATTAACAACTTTGGTTCGAATGCTTTCTGGGATTGGACCCCAGAGTGGTCAAACTAAAATTAACGATGAACTAACCGCGTAAAAATTATCGCCTAACTGGGAAGAGTGCGGGCCTTGCCCCGTCTTTGCGAGTTATACCCTGGCATTTGCCTTACAATTGAGGAAAAAGCACGCAAAAACTTCAGTCAGGTTAGAAGTGGAAGAAATTCGAAATGTGTTTTACATTCTTGTAAAAGAAAGAAGGATATTTTCATATTGTCTCAACACAATTTCGTTTGCAAGCTGACCATAAACGTTACCCATTCTGTTACTTTGTGAGATTCAGAGTAACGCTTCGTGGAGCCCAGTTAGACGATCCCGTCTCATACGTACGTCGGAGAAGTTGCCGCACTTTCAGGAGTTGTACGTGTATATTCATGTCTAGTTTCAGCATTGCTCAGTTTGAAGTTTACTTACAGCCACTGCTTACTCAGGTTTAATGCGCCTTATTTGACATTGTAGTTCTTCCTGGCCACAGTTGCAGTTTTGGAGTAGTCTATTGTCCCTATATGTTCACCATTTAATTCCTACACTATATTTATTCGTCACTGATTTAGCCCTTTAAAGAAGAAGTGCAGACTACTTTTCTTAAAGACCCAGTCCGTACCGCGCTGTAAACACTTTTCATCTCGGTTATAAAAAACAATCACTTTAGGCTGTAAGTGGCGCAAGTCGCTGTTTGTTTTCAGATAAATACAAAACACATAAATACAGTGAGGGCAGAGCGTACAGTTGTTGAATGTTAAACTGTTGGTGCATCGCCTAACCAATAAGCTTTAAAAGGTAAATGTAGTCATTCTAACCTGGTACACTGCAACGCAGCCCGCAAGGATGAAGTTCACACGTTGCTTTACCTGATTAGTAATGACTAGACCATCCTATAGTGTACATTCAGAACATTTTAACATAGGGTTTCTCAAATTCTACGATTTCGCAACCCCCAAAATATGATAAATGAATTTGTTGGAACGACCGACGATTAAAAATATTGAACCGTTTGCTTTTCATAAATAAATTTTAGAATGTGTTACATACAAAAAAGAGAGGGGCTTACAACTTCATAAAATAAAACCGGTACTTATGAAATGAACAAAAGAACGTCTTACTAAAATCACATTTTTGAATGGAAGGACGAACTTACTTACTTCTGCATAATTCCTGAAATCTGGGCTTCGTTTTCAAGACTCGCATAATTCTTTCCTCATTTTGCTTTTTATCGATATTTGCTCTTTATAGCACCAAGTGTTAGCAGATAGAGTCGCATAAATTGGATCTTGCAAATGTAATAAGTATGCTTACAGCCTCCTTATTTCCGTTTAAAATTTATCAAAATCATCCAAAATTTCAGGGAGACACATTGTAGGGATTTTTTTATGGAGCCACGGAAGAGACACGAGTGATTTTTTTATCCTCTGAGATACTAAGTGTGCCAAATATCAGTTTATCATGATAGTCTTTTTTTTACCAAATTGATGCACAAATTCTTCATTTTAATATATTTATTATACTCCTCTACATGTTTCGAGCACTATTATGCTCATCTTCAGGAGAACAATTGTATTAGTACAGCATCTGGTATCGTCACTTTCTTTAGGTGACTGTTCAGTACACAGGTTATGAGAGGACTGTAACCTGTGTACTGAACAGTCACCTAAATAGAGAGTGATGATACCAGATGCTGTACTAATACAATTGTCCTCCTGAATACGAGCATAATAATGCTCGAAACCTGTACATGAATGTAATAAATGTAATAAAATGAAGAATTTGTGCACGAAGTTGGTAAAAAAAGACTATCATTATATTAGGATGCACTGTCAACAAAACGCAAAAGTATCGGTTTATCATCGAAAGGATTTCCTGTGCAGTTTAATATTTCTACTGCTGCCTATGAGAAATAAATCCCAAAGAGAAATTTGAGGGAAGAAAGGTCAGCTACAATACAAATGTTCACGTCTTCACAAATGTATTCGCCATGGTTCTCAATGAATTGCTGCAAAACAGAGAGCGTGTCCAAATTTGCATTTCACATTCTACTCTGTCACATTTGTACTTTCGAAATAAATTATTGTAATTTGTCATTCAGTTTAATATTATTATAATCTCCACCTATCAGTGCGGTATTAAGAGTCTTTAACACCATAGAGCTACGACGATGGCGTGCGACTGACTCACTCAGTCTTCTTTATTTTGGGCTTCGTTCATTGTCTAAAATTTTTTTGAAAAAGACGCGTCGGAAGCCGGCTCCGTTGCAGTCCTCAGGGCAAGTGACACCAAAGCTGGTGGGTCCTTTAGATCGAGCTGTTTTCGCTCATGTTTTCAGCTTTTAATATATGTCCTGTTACAGCCCCGACGTTACTAGTTCACAGCTTTAACCTTTTAAAGTCTGCTGGTTACGTGATGCACCACCAGTTTAGCATTCAACAACTGTACGTTCTGCCCACACTGTATTTATGTGTTTTGTGTTTATCTGAGTACAAACAGCGACTTGTGCCACTTACAGCACAAACTGATTGGTTTTTATAACCGAAATGAAAAGTGTTTACAGCGCGGTACGGACTGGGTCTTTAAATAAAGCAGTCTGAGCTTCGTCTTTAAAGCCTACTGGTTACGTGATGCACCAACAGTTTAACATTCAACAACTGTACGCTCTGCCCACACTGTATTTATGTGTTTTGTGTTTATCTGAGAACAAACAGCGACTTTTGCCACTTACAGCATAAACTGGTTGGTTTTTATAACCGAGATGAAAAGTGTTCACAGCGCGGTCCGGACTGGGTCTTTAAATATAGCAGTTTGCGCGTCGTCTTTAAAGGGTGAAAGTTGTCAGTAGAACCTGCTGCATTGCTGGGTTCAAATCTTTCGAAGCAAGAGGTTTGCCTGTAAATCATTCAGTGTTTCCGAACAGCGCCAGGAGATTTTTTGGGAGTTAAAATTTTAAGTCCTGTCTGACAAGGAGACACACAGTGTACTCTGTCAGTGCGTTTCCACACGCAGCTTGACCACACTACGAGATCTACGGTAAAGTCGCTATCACCGATTTCAAAAAGGTTCTCAGCTTTACTCGTCCCTGTAATTTCTTTCCACAAGAGAAAATCCTCACTTACTTGGCCTGTCCAACGAGTCTGACGTGCGTTTGTAAACGAGTAGGCGTCGTGCCACTCGTCAGTTCATCTATTCGAATACGTATAACCATATCAGTAGGGGCTGGAATAATTGAATTTTTTCCACTTAGTGGGGATTTTTGCACTGGGCAATTGTGCGTGAAAGTTGATAAGAAACGAACAATTCTGTGCTGACGGTTATGAATATAGCCAGGCTGTCTTTTTCTTTTCTTTTACTTCATTTCATCTTCTCTGCGAACGAAAAAATTCTCGAGGTTTGTTATCCGAGTCTGCGTGACCTGTTTGCATATGTCTTTTCAGTTTGCTCTGTTCCTTAGCCTCGTTGAACGGAGTTCTTTGACAATGCGGAGGTGACATTCATTTCTGATGATAAAAACGCTTTTGAAATCGAAATATATCTATGTAACTTTATTATACTTTCTCGACCTCGGCCCTAATTTACCAATATTGGACATCTGTAGCAATTCTGCTACCATTCGACGAAACCTTTTTTCACTTTAAAAGGTTAGAAATTTAAAATGTCCTGTTAAAGGACTGAACTTCACTAACCCGGACGTCGTACTTTTAGTCACACTTCAAAGACTACGGATGTAGGCACACTGCAACACGCCACACCTGCGGAGACACATGAGTATTTGTATGAGACGTCGAATGTCTGAGGTCAGAGCCAATAGATCGCCAATATCCGATAGCCAGCTGTCACGTTGTAAGTAGGTGCAAGGTGTTAAATTATGATTTTTTTAATTACAGCCAACAGGATGCAACTATTTTTGATTATTTATTTCTAAAAGGCTCAACATGTTTCGGGCGGTTCCTCCGCCCATCATCAGGAGCACATAACTGTACATTCAGCTTGAGGTATTGTCAACTAATACTCCTGCAGGCTGGTATCGTGGATGAGAAGGAACTGCAACTCCATCTCATCCACGATACCAGCCTGCAGCAATATTGGTTGACAGTACCTGGCGCTGAATGTACAGTTATGTACTCCTGATGATGGGCGGAGGAACCGCCCGAAACATGTAGAGCCTTTTATCATCATATATCTGTCATGGAGTTGGGCCACTTGTTGACCCGTTCCGGTCTCACGTATCCAGAATTCTATTCAAAGGTCTACCATGATTCGTCCTGCCAATTGGGGAGTAGTGTTTCATTACCCCTAGGTAATCTATTTCGAGACATTCTATTTACATGTTGTATCCAGCCTCTTTTATATTCCAGCAATTTGTCCAAAATTGGTTTTATTTTTTAATTCCTTTGCAAATTTTTTTTGTAATCTGTCCAATTGTATCCTGCTGTTCTTCTCATACATTTCATCTCAGCCTTTTAGAAATAAATAAGCAAAAATAGTTGCATCTTGTTAGTTGCAATTAAAAATCATACTAACGATTCACGGACACACGAATATTAAATTGTTAAATTCTGCAAATGACAGTTAAGGCCACTTCAACTTAAGCCTTCAAACGCCGAATTAAATCTCATCTGCCATTTGCTAGCGTTATTAGGAGCTCACCATATTCTCCACTTTAGCAGGATAAGGGTTAATTAACATTCCCTCTCATATACTCAAATTAAATACGAGTAAATTACACGGCTAAGTACCTTATCAATATTCTTGATATGATGACGGATTTTAACCTAAAATGTAAACTTTTACATACATGTCTTTGAAAAGTTTAATTCACTCTAACTTTCTAAACACCAAAAGGAATTGAGGAATTTACCTGAATATTGTTGACGAATCGTGTGACACTTTTGCTTTAGCCAAGAAAGGTAAACAACTTCAAAACCTGTTCATACGCTTATAAATACTCAGAAGTTCGAGATTGGCTACAATGCCGGAAGAAAGTAAAAGAATTTGTTTGTAAACCACCACTCCTAAGTTCTCTGCGAGTCCTCTGGGATCATTACCCAACACTGCATCATCTCTTTGAGGTTATGTCTTTTAGAATATAACAACGTGTAACCTGGTAGATATTTGGAAGCATAGACTGTCTTCATCTTTCAGAGAGAATGACCTGAACCTAAGGTAGTATTTTCTTCCGAAACGACCACTAGATCACACGGCGTCACATCCCAGAAGACGGTGTTATTAACAGTCTCTTCCGTGAGAACGTAAATCCCGGCACTTTGCTTCGAGCTATTTAATATCACGTAACTGAATTAACAAAAATATCTTTTGCAAATTCGTGGAAAAGTGTTTTAAAAATTAACCTAAAGTATTATTAAAATTAATCACTGTCTGGACTCCTCACCCCCTTCTAGTGCCGTGGTCAAGAAAGAGTAGAGCTATACCTCTACTTCCCCTGTTAGCCGTACAGCCTGTACAGAGCCTCAGTGCCTGTACAAGGGTGCACTTTTCACTTTAATCACTGTCTCATATGTGATTACAAACTACTCGTTTAATTCCCATTTTAAATTAACTGGTTTTGTACCGTCTGTACCTGTCACACTAGGTGACGATTTCACTGTGTAGGCTGTCTTGGCGACAGGTCCATAACCTCTTTCAAAACCAGTTCTCCAGAGAGCGCAAACTAGCGCTTTATCTTTAAAATTGCAGTGCCTTCTCTTATTCTTAATGTCACGCAGTAGATGCTGATGTATTCTTCCCCCTCTTCTCGTCCCTTCCATCCTTCCTACACGGGTACTGGAAGAAAAGAAACTTCGCTAAAATATATTATGTATTGTCCATACTCCATACTGGATGGATCAGACTTCTTCTTGAGAAGCTAACCGGCTTTCAGCTACTCAAGAAATTCCCCGCATTTAGTGGGACCCGAAGGTTCATTACCGCATTCACAAGTGACCGCCACCTCTCCCTATCCTGAGCAAAATATACAGGATTATTCGAAATGATTGTCGGGGTTTTAACAACTTGTCATACACAATACACTTGAGATCGGAGTATATGCTTTTTTTTATTTATTAGAACAACACTCCAAGTTTCCGTTACATACCTTACAGGTGCTCTATATATTCCCCATCTTCCCGCAAGTATCCCGGAACTGAAGGTACGAATCAGAACCGCCATTCAAACCACCACCTCTGACATGCTACAAACGGTTTGGAACTAAATCGATTATCGTGTTGAAGTTTGTAGGATCACAAAGGGTGCACATATAGAGCACCTGTAAGGTATGTAACAAAATCTTGGAGTGTTGTTCTATTAAAAAAGAAAACATTTACTCCTATCTCGAGCGTATTTTGTATGACAAGTTGTTAAAACCCCGACAGTCATTTTGAATAACCCTGTATGATTTATAACAAAAGTGATGGATATTATTATTTCCCCTTTAGAAACACTTAATGGATGAACAAAAGAAGAATCGCAGTCGTTACTGTCTTCATTCTGCCGTAAAATAATGGTGAATTGTAAGATAAATAACGTAATATTGGAGGATGGAAATGGTGCTTAGCATCATGCTAATCAAAATCATTTGTTAGTTGGTGTTGCATGAAATTTGAAGGTGAAATTTAAAAATGTACCGTAGTATGCGTGTACCTAAACACATAAATTATTGAATAAAGTGAGACCAACTTGATATCACTTGCTTTTTTATTTCATTATTTAATTCTCAACATGTTTCGGATGTTAATACATCCGAAACAAGTTGAGCATTAAATAATGAAATAAAAAATTAAACGATATCAAGTTGGTCTCTCTTTATTCAACTATCAAGATGATGCACGGTCCAATAAACATAAGACCTAAATTATTACTTGCAATTTTATCAATAAAATTGGAAGCGCAATATGACAGAAACCGTCTTAAGTGGAAGTACTTAGTCGCAAATACTTAGTGCTTGTGCAGCACCTATAAAATAATTCAACATTCCTCATTATGTCTGCAGTAAAATATGTATACCTCACAGACTATGTAGAAATAATAATCGAATCTGTATCATCGTTGGTGAATATCTGAGCTGACGACAAGGCAAAAGCAACGTATTCCGTGTAAGCGCAAGGATATTTTATGGAAAGTTAGTTAATTTGCCTCTGGAAACTTCTCACTCATCTCCGTTTTGGGCCGTAATTTTCATCAAAGAGAGTTGCTTATAGGCTCGCTCACGGACTGATACAGTCGATGTACGGCTTAAATTCATATTAAAAGTAAATGGTCAGGTGTTGCTGTTTATAAAGGGACCTGGGTAAATCCATGGCGAAGAGGAATATCTGTTTTGGGAAAACAACAGAAGTTGTGTGCTGTAGAACGTCGGCGCAATGAAGAGTTTGTAGATTCGAGCTACAAAGTTGTATATTTTGTCGTATTAATCCTTATCCTGCTAATGTGGAGAATATGGTGAGTTCCTAATAATGCCAGCAGTTGGCAGATGGGTTTTACCTCGGCGTCTAAAGGACTAAGTACTAATTTTGCTGGTACCAGTGGCCGCGCGGTCTAAGGCGTAGGTCTGCTTCCGCTCGCCTGCTGAGATTGTGGGTTCGAATCCCACCGGGGGCCATGGAAGTTTGTCTGTTGTGAGCGTTGTGTGTTGTCAGGTAGAAGTCTCTGCGACGAGCTGATCACTCGTCCAGAGGAGTCCTACAGACTGGGGTGCGTCGTTGTTTGTGATCTAGAAATTTCGTGAATGAGGAGGCTGTGCCCCGCTGGGGTGCTGTCGCACCAAATTAAAAAATTACCAATTTTCAATTCAGTGTTTAATGTTTAGATAACGCGTTACTAGTGTCACTTATCTACTTCCGTATCATTGTCAAGTCCAGTAGCAAGTAATACTGCTGGTGCAATTGTTTCGGAGTTTGTTGTTATGTGACCATATATAGTAGATAAATCTTAAGTTCCAAAGTCATGAGGCGTAATTAACGATTACAGCCACACGTATTAATATCAGTTCATGACAATTGTTCTTGTTTGTACTTATTGTTGTACTTCCGTGCTTTTATAATTACTATGAAGTTGTAACGTCCTCTTTGTTGGTATTCTTTTTGATCCCTGAAGTTATTGTTAAATTTTAACTGATTTGTAACAAATTTCCAGTTTTTTAAATTTAAGAATAAGACATATATACAAAACTTCGTTGCCATAGTCAATGAACTTCCGTTTGATGCACGTAATAGTGCTTGTTACAGTTATATAACCCCATTAACGACTCAAATTAAACTAATATAGTTAATGGCTTAGTTCGTACCTCGCAGTAAACACGTTCCGTCTGGGTTTTAAAAACCAATCACTTACGTTTAACGATATATAAGGAGATAAATAATTGCTGTTCTGTGAGCCTTACAGAACATGTAAATACACCGTGTGGACAGAACGTAAAGTGTATTAATATTCCGTAATGTTTGTCAGTTGATTTTCAGATTAATTTCTTCGGATGTTGCAGGAAACACCACGTTTTTAACAGTGTACACGCAGTATATTGACAATGACTACTGTCTATCTATGGTATTATGATTTGAAAAACTGTTTCTTGTCCACAGTATTTACATTCTGTCGATCCTACAAAAAAAACCCATTCTTGCTCTTTCCCCCACTTTAGTTCTGTTTTTTAGCCTGATTTTGCCATGTACATCTAATCTTTGATGCGAAAGTACATAAATTTCTCTGTTCATTGAAACTTTTGAGAGTATCTTCCCCACTTCTATTTTATATGTGAAGTGTGATCGTTTGCTGATCGCGAGCTCCTCTATCCACCTCTGCTTTTCTGTATTTTTCAACAAAATATTAATCATGGTGGTATCTAAAGTAACCACTCGACTTTAAAAGGTGAGTTGTCAAATTCGTATTTTAACTGATGAATTATATTTTGGCTGTCTAACCGTAAGATTATCATCGTCTTCCATATATATATTTTTGCAGAATACACATGAATTACGAATTCGGCGACTTCACAGCCTTTGCTATTAAAACTCCATAAATAACAACAGGATTCCATAATTACTGATATTCTGATGTAACCTTTCGTACAGTTCACCACAGAATGATTGAACACGTTGTACTCCATCTTGGTGTTAGATCCCATTGTTAATGCCATCGAAACGGAGATTGAACAATTTTCGACCCCGTAGGCTAATCTAATCCACAACACAGTTTGATTTTTCCAATTTTTTTTCTATACTTTTTCCATCTCCTTCTGCGTCTACCAACATAGTGATTCCAATAATATTCCGTGCCATAATTTTACATTTAAACTCTTCATGTTTTTTTTTCCTTAGTGTAAAAAATGTTAGCTTCTCAACCGTTCAAAATATTGATTAAAATAAACAGTTTGCTTGTGTCCCTTTGGGTGCCTCCTTGCAACGTAGTTATTTTTGAGCATCTTGTAGTAGCTCATAAATTCATTTTAAGGTGTCCGAAGGATCATTCATGTGTGTAAAACAGCTTGTTATGGGGTCACGTCCTGGACCACTTAATTTCTATTTACCATTGCTAACGTTATTTGAAAGAATCCCTTCAAGCTGGAATGTGTTTGTAACATCATGCAAAGTCATTTTTTATTTACGGAGAGTGGTTAGGTTGGTCACCCCCTCCTCCCCCATAGTACCTTACCTGAAGGTTCACCCTTCGTCTGATGTCTGATATTGCTCATTTGTTATAATCGTAACTGTACTCCGTTTCTGTAGGGTGTATACGAGGTCTATTATTTTGGGACCTGAGTGGGAGAATAGTAGGCCAATGGGACGTCATATCATGACAGTTTAATGACACCACTGATATCGCCAGTTATTTGAAATTGATGTGCTTGCTGAGGAGTGGAGGGAGAAAGTTAAAGAACAAAAAAACAGGCGAGCCGAAGTAAAAACGAAAATCTCCACCTAAAGGAGCTGCATTTCTGTGTCTGGGTACCGAGTGTCGACGTCACGTCTGGTTTGTGAGAATTGCCGCAGACGCGACCAGACAGTAGCCGCTGGAAGGCGGTGACGTGCCAACACTTCTGGACTACTTCGAGTTCCCTCAGTAGTTGGCGTCTCTTTTCTTTCCTCTAATGAGTGTTGTGCAAACTTTAGAATATAATAAAGTCATAAAAACTTTCCTGTTATATTGAGCTTATTCTCCTTTTACAATTCACGTGTTTACATTTTATCACGAATGTAATAGTACAGAATTTAAAGAGAGACCTGATAATGTAATACGACGGCGAAACTACAACACGCACGCACACACACACACACACACACACATATATATGAAGTGAATTCCCGGTAGCTCATTCGGTATAGCGACTGACTACGGGCTGGACGGTTCGGGTTCGAATCCCGGTGGGGACGAGATTTTACGCCCGTCCAGACCGGCCCAGGGTCCCACCCAGCCTCCTGTAAAACGGGTACCGGGACTTTCCCAGGGGTAAAGTGCGGCCGGGGCGTGCTGCTGACCACTCACCCCCTTCTAGTGCCGCGTTCATGGAAGAGTAGAGCTATATCTCTAACCACCCTCTGGGCCACACCGGGCCTGTAACGCGATCACTTTACCTTTACCTTTTTATATGAAGTGAAGTGAGTTGTAGATACGTATAGCAAAATGAAGGGAAGTGAAGGGTTCATATGATAAGAGAAAAAATAGAAATAAAGAGTGAAGTGAAGTGAAATGGTGAGAGGTTCTTTAGGGCAGTGAAGGTTTTCATTATTTTAGAAATAAGTTTGGAGATAAGAACTGTACTGTGTCTAGTTTAGTGATTTGAGGTGAAATCGAACGATAGGAAATGTAATTGAGTTAAGCCAAAGTGAAGTGTCGATAAGTATAGTGAAGTGTAAGTTGGATGAAGTGTGGTGAAGTACCGAAGTGTTGCAATATAGTGATGGTCTTAGTAATAAGGTGTTCAACATTATTAGAACACATATAGACAATACGAAGTTGCTACGTGTATGTATTTTACTATTATCATATTCTTTAATATTCTTTAGGTTCTTTTTTTATCAATTCAAGTACGGTTGTATTCCTGTTTAATAGCGTAATTCATGTATTTTTATTTTTATGTGTGTGTATTCTTATTGTATGTTTATGTATCTTTATCGTGCCAGCTGGCACTTTTCGGCTACCCTGACTGAGGTTTTTCCGCGCCTTTACCTCAGTTGTAAGGCAAATGTCATGATAAAACCCGCAAAGACGGAGCACGGTCCGCACTCTTCCAAAATTTTGTGTTGTTCTATGTACTGTTTGTTTTGTGTCGTTCTGTGTATTGTGTGTGTATGTGTAAATTTATACTGTCCTACTGCCACCGGGTGACTACCCAACTGCAGTTAACGAATCATATATATATATATATATATATATGTGTGTGTGTGTATATATATCATATACCATATCATATATATCATATCATATCGTATAATTTCATATCCATATATATATATATATATATATATATATATATACAGGGTGTCCTGGGAGGAATGTGCCAGACTTCGGGAGGGTGTTCCTTATGTTAAAGTATACCGATATAACCCAAAACACCTATGTCCAAAGTTGAACGGTTACGGAGATAAGGGCCAGAGAAGTTTGAAACTTTGACAGCTGTTACACACTTATTGATTA
>Ga0131853_10013113_pt1 | contig 15185 bp, 10 predicted proteins | sample TergutLab28metaG_FD_92764 | JGI IMG/M metagenome (GOLD analysis project Ga0131853, IMG submission 92764) | Labiotermes labralis P1 segment gut microbial communities from Petit-Saut dam, French Guiana - Lab288 P1 (version 2) (version 2) | ecosystem: Host-associated > Arthropoda: Insects >...
AAATGGCTACCATATCGTCTGAATAATAAAATAATGTAAAAATATTTATATTATAAAACAGGATGAATTGCAATTATATTTTGAAAAAATAAAGTTAAACATATGCAAAAGGCAAAATTTTAAATTGTTATACTGAAAGTTCTAAATTCGTTAAAATGAAATGTTGTAACACACATTAAATAGGGAAAAGGGAAGGGGCCTAAAAATAATTTCGCAGTTCCTAACATTTCATTATACTGGCGTTCGTTACAGCGACATTTTACTGTATATCCATAATACTGTCAGTTAATTTCTCATTACTTTCAGTTTTCTTCTGTAAAGTTTTCCAGGTTACCTTACATAATCATGATTATCTAAGCGGACTTGAGATTTTGAAAGAATAATTTAAAACATTGTTGTATTTTTCTCGTATATTGTAACATTTATTAAGGTGCCACATATGAATAATATTTAGTGTTAGCTTTTCTGCAACAACATGTTTTGTATTTATGTCAAAAATAGAAATTGTTTATTTTGTCCATTCTGACAGACACCAGGAAATCATAAAGTACTGCAGAAACGTAGCCAGTCCTTTTATGCCGGAAGTCTGTGTAAATGGTACTTAAAATTTCAGTTTGTACTACACAGAAGACGGTTCATCTGCATTACAAAAACCAGTTATTTAGTCATTGCTTTGGAGAGAAGTAGTTGTTTAATCTGAGATTTGTATGAACCTCATGTGGTAATGGAGGGGGGGGGGGTGTTCAGAATGCAGATATTTTTTAATATTAAAGTGGTTGGTACTTAGTAACAACCACTGTGCTTGAAAGGGATAACCTAATTTCAAATACAAAGTGATAATTAAGAAATAACAAACAGTTCTGCTGTTTACTTTGAGCTTAATCCTGTAATTGCTTGTGTTTACTGTTCGTAAGCACTTTTGGGTTTAGGTTCCTGGAATTAGAAGGGAGGTGTCAACGAGTGTTGATATCATCATGCCTTTAATCATTTGGTGCTGAATGCCATCGTGTATCACCAACATTTCACAAATTATGGGATGGTCTTATACAGCCCTGTGGGATATAAACACCCCTGTATTGGTCAGGGACAGGTGGCAGTACTTGTCAGTGTGGTAACGAACCTTCGGGGTCCATAAAATGTGGGGAACCGGTTAGCTTCTCAAGGACCCTGCTCCATGGAGTAAGTAAGTAATATTGGTCTGTTGTGTCCATGTGAATGCAAAGGAAGTTTGCTTGGTCACTTTTGTTGCCTTCATACTCCCTCACCCCCTTTGGCCTCATGCTGAGTGGTCAGGTGATGTGTATACAGACAGATGAATTTATTTCATTCCATTTGAAGGAAAAATCAAGGAGATGTTTTTTTTAGTAAGCATATAAATGAAAAAATTACACCCTGTAATTTGAATTCTGGTGTTTAGACATAAAATCAGGCGTTTAGTCCCACCACCAAAGGGTTAAACATGACATGTGGCAGAAAAATACAATAGAATGAAAATATTTAACATTGTGTGTTAATGCTGGCAGTGGCGCAACCTGCCAGCGCATGAAAAGCAGTGCTGGGAGGAGAAGGCAGCCAAGGTGAATGAAGAAAGTGCAGCCAAATATGCGCAAGAAGAGGCAGCAATAGCATCAGCAAGCCCAAACAGTGTGACTCCTGCTTCATCTAAACCTTCCATGAATCTGAATAATTGTTCTCAAGATCAGGGCATTGATAATCTGGTGTATGAGTGTTGCTGGGACAACTGTGATTGGCAGTTTGAGGACCTTACCGACTGCATCGATCACTGTATTCAAGAACCTAATGGCCATGTACACCAGCACTTTGCAAACATTCCTCCTCAAGGTAAGGTATTGTAGAGCTGCTTCGGTGGTCTAGCGGCAGCGTGCTGCCTTTAAGTACCCAAGTTTACAGGTTCAAACCTGGCCGAAGCCATCAGGATTTTTCAGGGCGAAAAAATCCTCAGCACGCCTTCCTTCGGAAGGGAAGTAAAGTCGTGGGTCCCATGTCACAGATTTTCGGCATGTAAAAGATCCCTGAATTTACATGGAAGTCGCAATCTCAGGCAAAATTACCGGTTAATTCTCGCCCACATAGTTCCACCTTTCGCTACTAGGATCTCTCGCGTCGTCGTGGACGTGGGGATACCTGACGGCGAACGTGGGAACATCCAAACGGGGGGGGATAGGGTGAGTACAATAAGCCTACTAGGCTGCAGTACATCTGTGGCATTAGCCACAGGCCCAACTGATGAAGAAGAAGAAGAAGAAGGTATTGCAGAATACCAGATATTTCATTCACAGTTCAGATTTCCAAAACAAGGATATGAAAGTGCCATGGAAGTACTTTCAGTAATACAATGTCATTACTGGTGTACGTGTAACCATAGGCTAACTTGTGGCTGGCAAGGGGGTGTAAAAGCACCGCCAATATTTCTTTTTGGCTGCTTATTTGGAGGGGAAAATAAAAAAAAAAAATTTGGTGAGAGTGGGGGAAAAGGGTATGTATGTTAAGGACTGGTTCAAACCAATCTCTCTCATCTTTCTAAATTAGAGTCCTTTGTAAATGAAACTTCCATAGACCTATGGTCAATTTTGCCTTCTCCCCATCCCTCCCTAGTGTTATTAGCTACGTTACGCCATTGTGTGTAACATTACCTCCTTCTGTGCTTTTGTATTTATGCGCCATCAGCAGAACACTCTAGAATTGAGAATGTTACTCTTGCTGACAGTAATAGGCATGTTGCAAATTTTGGTTGTAAATTTTGTACAGTTTGCATAATGTAGTTTCAACAATAACCCTGTCAGTGATAACTTTTGTGAAGTGACTGATTGGTATGGAAGCCTCAAACCAAACTGTCAGTTTTGCAGAGCTTAGTTTTCTCCTCATTCTCCAACAACCACACTTTCAACCAATATTTTCTTATTTCTTAGCAAGTGTTATCCATGTAAATCATCAGACCAGGATCTTGTAGTTGATTGTGGGGTGGATGATCCCAGATTTGATTTCGTGCAGCGGTAGAAAATTTCTTCTAGGGTCTACCCAGACTCTTGTTATGTGGGTACTGGGGGTTCTTTCCCCTTGGGTGCGAAGCTGACTGCTCACCGCTGTCTGTTTCTGAATTCAAGAAGTAGTATAGCTGTACCTTCACTTCCCCCTAATGCCTACCTTTAATTTTCAATGAGACCTTATTTCAACGTAACTAAAACACAAAATGCCTCCAAAGGTTACATATTTTGTGATTTTGTGTTTAAGACTGTGAGTTCCAGTGCCAGTGGCGAGGATGTGGACGGATTAAAAAGGGAGCACCACCCTTCCCAAATGCTCAACGTCTTGCTCGCCACGTGAAAGAAGTTCATATCCAGAAAGGGAATGGACGTTCCATAGCTCCCTCAGATCGCAGCAAGTATGTAGCAGTCTACAGTAACTGTTGTTGCAGTATATATCTGTTGTACAGTAGCAGATTGTGCATTGCCTGTGTAGCTCACCATTAATAAGTAACTCAAACTTATGAGTTGTAGTGGAAGAGTTTCCTGGAATCCACATGGTATTTAAAACAAGTTTTGGGGATAAATCATGCTTGCAGTGAACCACAGGAGTGGATAGACACATCTTGAACATAGTAAATGTAGAAAAGATAATAAAGCTGATTTCTCATTCTCAAGTGAACAGTCATCTTAGAATAACCTGCCTCAAACCCTGGTCTTTAAATTGTGATGCTGGCCCTCCTTGCAATCTACATGCTGGGTGCCATGGTGTTACTCATAGGTGCACTGCATGAACCACAAGGAAATAAATATTTTTGTGTCATTTCATTTGGTGTGATATTGGTTGGTTCTGAAGGTGCCCATTGTCCATACAGGAACATTAAATATGGTTATCTGCCTCTTAGATAATGTGTAATTTTATATTTTGTTTCTGATCAAAGTGTGTGTGTTTCAGGGTCCAGAACACTCAATATGTCACGTTTGATTAGACTTGTGTGTGCACACATGTAACAGACTGGAAAGCACTGAATGAATTGTCCTGAAATTTTATGCTTGGGAGCTTTACTAGACTTTGTGGACACATTCCAGTTTGGTGCAAATTGAATAATAATTGACCATTCTCATGGAGACCTACATGTTTTTCTGTTGGCATCTTGAGCATAACTTATAAAATATGGCTTCAAGTGATCATTGTATGTCTAGTGGTTGTTGAAGTTTACTTTGCAGTACGTGACATGTTGAGGTAACTTGTATGTTTCTGTGACATGATGTCGTGTTGTTTGGTAGATAGGTACCAGTGTTTTGAAGGAACTTGCTGTATCCATCTTCAGGTTTGCTACCCTGAAGGTGAAGGTAGCCAGTTCCTGTGTAAACCAAACCTTAACAGTGTCACAGTGGACAAGTATAGTACTTCAGTCTTCAGGGACAGGCAATGCAAGAACTCTTCTTGTATGGCTTGTCTCTGATACCTGCATTATTTGATTTTGCATCGGTAGATGCCATTACTGTTGATTGTTGCTGTCCTTGATCCTTATTTGTTTTAATTACAGGAACTTTGTGTGCTCACGAAGTGCACCACCTCAGGCCATTGTAACAAATGACAGTACTGGTTGGTTTTGTTGTCATTTTTCTGTTGATGTTGTGCTAGATGGTGCTGATGACTTGGCTGGGAATGATGTTTTAGCCGTGTATTGTTTTTTAGCCATCTTGTTGCCAAGTTGGCAGTGATTTCAGAGGCATGTTGTGATGATGTCATTTTGTGTGTTCTTGAGGAGAATTACTTGTTGTAACGCCACTCATCTTGCTAGCTTGAAGGAAGCATGTGACATTTCTGATTAAGGCCGAGTTCTTGTGCAGATCTTACTCTGGCATGTGTTGTTAGACTCCTAGCATTTTACTGAAGACGAAGTTGCACTTGGTCTCACTGACCTACCCTAATCCATCATAATTGCCGTTTGATAAACGTCTGTTAACCTTTTGACGCCTAATGTCAACTATAGTGGTCGTACCGCACCGCTAACCTCCAAAGTTGCATTTTATGTATTTATTCAACAAATATAAGCACTGAATATTATAAACATGGTATATACTCTATGCTTTTTTCTCTTCAAAATGCAGTTTGTTTCATAATTCTAACGTATTTGGGTCCTGTATTATTCACATTTTATATACAGTGTGTGCTAAAATTAAAAAAAATAATTCCAGCGTCAAAAGGTTAAGCATGGAGGTAGACTGATAAAATTCATGGCACTATAAAGTCTGAATAAAATATTTTGGTCTTTTCGTGTGCTATCTCAGCATTAACTTTTTTATACCATGCATGTTTGTTTGTTTTGCAAGATGGGAGAGTCACTGAAGGGGTGTTGTGTAGAATTATTTCATCCTTCAAGGATGCTTTTCTTAAAATGAAAGCAATTTAACCGTGTGAGAGATTGCAGTAGATTCCATAAAATCATTAGCAGGAACGACTGCCATAGTTGCAATTGGTCATTGTCTCGGCATTGAGACAACCCTTTGTGTTACCTGAAGGCAGGTTTCCTTCTTGTAGGATTAAGTAGTGTGCTGTGTGGTGATAAAGAGTATTTTTACATGGTGTACTGTTTCTCAGCAATTGCAACATTGAATATATTGTTTGGGACATATGGATGTGGGGACAGTTTGTTGTGAACCTCCCTTGTATTATAAAACTTCTGAAAATTCATGTCCTATTATCACACAAAAGTATAATGGCCAATGACCTTCAGGCAAAGTGAGTTACATAAATTAGAATCTCTCTCTGTCTCTTTCACACACACACACACACACACACAATTTATTCCGTGGATCTACATGTGTGTCACAAGGACAGGATGTGGAACAAGTCATAAGTACTCAAATATACACAATTTTTGTATTGTAAAATACTACAAACCTTTTACACAGCAGTATTATAGATCATCTTTGCACATAAAAAATTCATCTACAGAGTAAAAGGAGTGTGTATTTAAGTATTTTATTAAGGCTGCTTTAAATTTGGCATGTTATTCTTGAAGACTGTCACACTAGGTTGTGAACCTCTTTCATATACTGCCATCGACAGTAATTAAACTGACTACATCTGGGGGAAATTAGTATGGTCAAACCTGGCTATGATGACTTTGGTTTATGCGACACCTTGTCTATAGTGTGGTACCAATTAATTCCCTCGCTGTTAAGCATGACATTATGCTGCTAGGTTAGGACGGCACTTGCTGACATTGACACAAAATGTTTAGTTCTTTTCATTGTGATTTCACATCAATTTCTATCATTCATTAGTCCCATTCTAAGTGTATGAAGAATTCCAGTTAGGGGAAAGAAGAATCTGTTTGAGAGATATGTGTATGTTGTTGAAGACATAATAAGAAATATGTTTCGAAAGATGAGTGCAGATTTTATGTAATAAATTCTTATAATAAAAGGCAATGAGATGCACTGTTTCTCAGATTTACGTTGATAAAGAACCCTACATGTTTTGGACAGATCTACTGTCCATCATCAGGAGTCTCAACACTGTATGTGACTGACTGCTAGCGAGGTCAGGGACCTTGCTAGCAGACAGTCAATGTAACTTGCATGACAAATACCTGTTGCTTTGTATACAGTGTTGAGACTCCTGATGATGGACAGTAGATCTGTCCAAAACATATAGAGTTCTTTATCAAAATAAATTTGAGAAATAGTGCATCTCGTTGGCTTTTATTATAAGGATGTAGCACAATGCACGGTCCTCTGAATGTAAAATTTGTGTCATGAAGTTAGAAACTTTCATTTATATGAAGGTGTGTGCTTGAAGCATTACAATCTTGTGATTGTAAATGGTTAGTGTGAAGCTTTTTTAACCCTTATGTGCCAGAATGAAATGCCCATAATGGTCTATAGGAGACTGGAATTTAAATGGGAGCTGCATAAGAGCAGATACAGTTATGCTGCATTCAGCATTTCAAGCATCACACTGCGTGTCACATGTATATATGACTCATAACATCAGAGGGTTAAGAAGAGTGGGTAACGGACAATTAAGCTTGATATATACAGTAACCTAGCTTAATTCTGTGTCATGATACAAAAACAAAGTAACGGGCATTTTTTTTTTTGTGTTTGGTAGAAAGGAGCATGCAACAAGATTATAAAGATATTGACTAAAAACACATACTGCTGGTTATTGAATATTTTGAGGAAGGAAATTTGAAGTCTGTATGGAAGGTATTTAGTTAAACTGACATATATGTTGTAGCCAGATATCAAATTCTAGTTCCAGGCATGCCACCTCTTATTTTACATGAGTAAGGAACAATTATAAATTCAATTTTGACAGTATTATGAGGACAGATGTTTGTCAGTGCACTTGCATCTTCAACCTATGTAGGTTATTCGGAAAGTAAGTACTGTCTGTGTATATCTCTCATGCATCCTGGAGACTGTCACTGCACATGTGCAGCGACTTCCTTTATCAATTGAGAAGCCACAGACGCCATTTCGTGAAATTCGTGTTATGTTTATGTTTGTTCCTGTGCGTTAAACATGTTTAAGACAATTGAAGGGGCTGCCGACTGTGAAATACGGTCTGTAATTCGTTTTTTGAACACTAGGAATGTGTTACCAAGTGAGATTCATCACCAGATCTGTAAAGTGTATGGTGACAATGCGATGAGTGATGGCATGGTTAGGAAATGGGTTCGAATGTTCAATGAAGGACGAGACAGGGTGCATGATGAGGTGCATAGTGGGCATCCATCTTTGGTGAATGATGATTTGGTGCGTAAGGTCAACGAAAGAGTGCGTGATGACAGACGTTTCACAATTTCTGATCTGTCCCTGCACTTTCCTCAGATTTCAATGACTCTACTCTATGACATTGTCAGTAGTCATTTGGGTTATCGGAAAGTGGCAGGTGGCTGCATTCTATGAGGAGGGTATACAAAAACTTGTGCCCCGCTATGATAAGTGCCTCAATAATGGCGGCAAATATGTGCAAAAATAGTTTGAAGAATGCATAATCTGATGATAACCTTACTCGATTTTTTTTTTTACAGCGAAACGGTACTTACTTTCTGAATAAGCCTTGTAATTGGAAACAAAACCATAACATTTCAAGCATCCCTTGTTTCTGTCCAATTGTAATAGATGTGCTATTCATTGCTGGAACCAGGCTCTTTCAGCATTCCTGTGGAGAAAACCAAAACTGGCTTTTGACAGTTGTGATGGGCTGTAAATGTAGAGTACATCGGGCTGCTAACCTTTTGACCTGAAGCAGTGTGTGACTTTTTTTGTTCTTGCTGTTGATGTTTTGTTGCAAAGAGAAAAATTTAAGTAAATTAACCATTTATGATAACATGGTGTTTCCTAAGAATGATTAGTCAACTAGTGACAGAAGGCCCTGTTTTGTTGCCTGACTGGTCACAGGAATCCAACACATTTGTCAGAGATGTCACTTCTCGGAACACAAAGTAGGTGGTGTGTGAGACACGGGTTCACTCTTGGAGTTCTGGTTAGTAGGTCTGAAGGCAGGATTCACTGTCCTGTATGGGGCAAACAAAGTTCTCCATGTGTACAGTTGTTTTCAGTTTACTGTTGTTGCACAACCAGCTGCGCTTGTTGGCCAGACTGCGTGCTAAATGCAAAAGTGGATGGACAGTATTTGTGAATATGTGTAAGATTGTGGTAGAAATCTGTCATCAGATCAAATATTAATTCCACTTGTGCTGCAGAGTGCTGTGTTCCGTTCATCAGCACCTTAATCCAAACTGCTGGAGCGCATCCTGTTAGGGTCTTACATCACTGAGTGTCACTGTGCACCTCAAACTCTCACCCATGTCACCAACCATAATTAACAGCACCCATCCTTGTGGTAGGAAGTGAAGGTGAGGAGGACAGGTAGAAGTCGCATTTGCAGCAGTGGATCATGAAAGAACTCAATGAAGATGGTGACAGTATAGAGTGAAGATTTTCTGTTACGTCTTTTCTTATACATAGTACAACATGTGGCATTCCGGGTTAATTTAGCCATGAAGCTAAAGTGTGAAAGGAGTAGGTTTAGTACTTTCACCTGATGACAGACACAGATACATCTTATAAGTTCACATCTGACTCAGGACACGAATGTTTTTCTGTGTGTTAATCTTCTAAATACTTGGCATTGCCAAAGCAAATGCATGTAGCAAGACACCCCTAGAAATTTTATTTCTTTCTTAGGCTGACCTTTTCTGCCTACTCATTGTAGGTGTAGAGGATTATTGCTGCACCTGATCACACTTGGTGACACACACACACATTCACTACTACATCTCTGCACAGTGGATTGGCCCATCACAGAGAACTCTACCTGAAAACACACAGCACTCAAAAGAGACTGACATCCATGCCCCCCGGCAGGATCCGAACCCACAATCCCAGCAAGTGAGTGGCTGTGGATCCACGCCTTATGCCGTGGGTCCACTGAGATCAGCCCATAGAAATTAATTTTATATACTTAGGCAAAGAGGAAATTTACTGCATTTTGAAAACATGCTGAATAATCTCAGTTTTATATTGTCCACAAAATACTATTTATTTAATAATTGTATATTTTTCTGTTCAAATAATGTGTGTTCCATAAACCGTGCACTAAAATTTCAAGACCCACCCAGTTCGGCTAAAGGTTAATAAAGATTTAGAAAATTCGTGCGATAAAAGAAGCTCAGGTTCTAACTTGGATGTGAAACCAAGGAGATGGGTAATATTTATTATGTGTTCTATCAATTGGGCAGAGTAAGAGATGCTCAGATGGACATGGATGCCATGAAATGTCACGTGACCCTCCCTCAGGTGTGCATATTGGGAACTAATGTTGTAGTTGGCGTGCTGCTGTGCCACCCCCATAGTGTGTTATGTAGCTATTTTGATATGTGTTGTGTGTAGGAACTTTGTGGCTTCGCGTCGACAACCTATGCCTCCTGCCAGAACTCTGGCTACTGCTGCCATCCCTCAGAATCATCTCCAGCATGTTGCACGTGAGTTATGTCAGTGTTTTTGTACGTATGATCACATCAGATATCCCACTAAGTGCTGGGATAAGTGAGTCTTGCCCACCACTTGGACAGACTGAAATTCGCGAAGCTCAGCACTTAAGTATGCTGAGATTACTACTGTCTCCTGGCATGTGGTGTTACATAATCTTGTACAAATTTCCTAACATTTTGGAGGATGTGCTGCCTCCATCTTCAGGGTAGAAGATGGAGGCAGTGTGCTTGCCAAAAATGTCATGTATCTTTTGTTTGGAAAATTCTCATGTTTAATTGGATAGGGGACATGAAAGTTATTCTACCCACAAATCACTTGAGATATTGTTAACAGTACACAGTGAAAACCCTAATTTGTTTCTTCCATGAGGCTGACATACTTTGTTCTTAATATATTTCATGTGCTTTCAACATTGTGTATTTTACTTTTAGTAATTTTGGAAATGTGCCTTTTTTTGTCATAGAATTACTAAATAAATATAAATTTTTTAAACCATTTTCTTCTCTGGGTAATACACCTTGTATGGGAAGTGACAGTGTAGTTCTGATTGTGTTGTTTTTTCTTGAAATGCATTTGTCAACAGAAACATCTTTGTTTTTACATTTTTTGGGGGTTTTTGGTACCGAGATGGTAAGTACATCTTGCACGTGTTAACAATTGCTATATATGTTACTGTTCATGATGTGATTCCCAGTGGGGGCAAGGTTTTCTGCACCCATCCAGACCCAGCCTCCTTTACATTGGTTGTCAAGGCATTCCCAGGGGTAAAGTGGCTAGGGCATGGCATTGACTGTCCACCCCAATCTAGCATCAAGGTTAAAGAAACAGTAGAGCTATTCCTTTACTCCACCTGTGGGCCTTTAAAGGCCTGTTCTAGGATGAAATTCTGGTTCATGAAGTGAGGTTTATTGTTAGTGCAAGTGGCTTATATTAATTAGGGAAATAGAAATCAATGTTTACTTGATGGAACAGTTTGCTTTTGAGTTTCAGTATCAGATTTTGCCCATTGACACACAGAACTGTGTGTCGGCTCCTAACGCTTCCTCCGTATGACACTGTGCAGTTTTTCCCAAAACACATGGACTTCATCATTGTCTGTTGGTTCATAGTTAAACTCCATGTGAGTGCCAGTGTGATCACATGATGCTGCTTTGCCAACTGCATAGAGTCGATACAAATGCCACACCTAGGTGGAGTTCAGAATGATGTTGATGAAGATTCACATCTTCTGGTGCATGATGCCTTGTCAATTGGTAAAGTGTGTGACATCATATCCCAGAAAATTTGATTCTTCAGACCATGACATGTTGCACTAGCATATGCGAAACTTACGAAATGCTGCTTGTAGTTTTTATGTGTTGGAAACATGCTGGTTTATGTTTTGCTGTAGTCAGTAGGAATACATTGTGAAATAACAAGTGACCGTGTGTGTGTGTGCAGGTACTAATCCGCATGGTATGAGCATGTTTTGGTGTGTTGCAGTGGGTTCGACAGTTGGACAAAGCCTTTCTGCATCCCACCAGCCTCACTCTCGACAAACACCTTCGCCTCTTGCGCAAATACCAGGTAACTTATTTCATCTTCAGCTTTGAATGTAAAGAGAAAGTACTGGTTTGTTGGCTTTGTAGCATTAGCAGTTGATATGCTATTACCTAACATACCAGTCTTGCCAAGGGTTCATCCTGTGCCGTAAAGTCTTGAGTGACGACTGAAGTGCGTACGTGGACTACAAACTCGAGTCAGAGTATGTATTCATATGCTGCATAGCCTGTATATTTTGATGCAGGTGTATGCTTTTGCCTGCATGTCTGCTGTGAGGACAGAATGCTCTGCAGTACTGCTGTCTTGTCTCTGCATTTTTTGTAAGTAGATACTATGAGCAGTGGAATTGTGACAAGCCGCTCACCATGAAACAGCAGAGACAAGTAGCAGACCTGTTCTTTTGAAACATAACTGGATACATATGCCTCTATCATATCATGTAACTACATTGCAAGTGCCCAGGTTTTACTACAATGTGACATTGCATCCACCATATGATGTTTTTCCTTTCTTCATTATTGCACACTGAAGTATCCCACATTTTCACTTGTTACATGATGCCCCCCTCTTCCTTTTTTCTTTCCCCCCACCCTTCCCCTAGAGCTGAATGTAGAGTAACCATATTATTTTACTTATTTTAATAGTCTTAGTACAAAATACAAAATAAAAAAATTAAGAGTAACTGTAATTTGTACTACTTAGTAAACCCTCCATCTCAGTTATAAAAACCAGGGAGTTAATGTTGTATAGCTAAATAATCACTGTTTTTTCCTCATGTCCTTACAAAAACACAAATACACACTGTGGACAGAATGTAGAATTTTTAGGTGCATGCTCAAATGGGCAAAAAAGCGACTATTAGCTTCGTCATGTTAGTCCATTTGTCTGTCACTCTGTCCGTCTGTATCGAACAACTCGGCTCCCACTGAACAGATTTTCATGAAATTTGTTATTTGCATATTTTCCTGAAAAATCTTTTGAGAAAGTTCAAGTTTGATTAAAATCTGACAATAATAAAAGGCAAATTACATTAAGATCGATGTACATTTATAATAGTATCTTGCTGAATTCTTCTTGGAATGAGAAATGTTTCAGACAAAAATTGGAGAGATAATTAGAACACACATTTTGTGCTCAGTAGCTTTTTCCCTGAAAATCATCCTGTAATGAGGTAATGTGGAAAAATATGGTAGAGCAAGAAGGCCACAGATGACAATATAATACACTCTTTGCACTTTGCTTGCTGGACAACGATGGTTACATGAATGTGCCGTAGTGTTACTTTATACACACATTGCATGTCTTGCTGAATGCTAAACCTGGTTGTACACAGAAATAAACCACTAGGCTTTGAAAGTTTAATTTTTGAGATGGAATAACATGAACAGTTACTTCCATGCAATAAAATTGGAATTGAGATGAGCAGTGATACACAGAATGGAAGAGGATCTCTGTTGTATGAGTTGTGAAATTACCATAAATTCTGTACTCTTCTACATAAATTTTGTGTTTCTTGGAGTTTCTGTTACCATTCAGTCCAGAATCTTTTTTCTTCCTATTTGTTGTCCAAAAATATAAAGACTACAATATACAGTACTGTAATTTTGCCTTTTGTTTTGTATGGATGTGAAGCTTGATCTTTCACATTGATGGAGGAGTGTAGTCTGAGGCTGTTTGAGAATAGAGTGCTGAGGAGGATATTTGGGCTTCAGAGGGATATGGTAGGAGCTTCATTATCTGTACCTCTCACCACAAAGAAGAATGAGATGAGTGGGAAATGGGCCATATACGGGTGACAGGAGAAAGAGGGTTGTGGTTGAGAAAGGTGAGGGAAGGATACCATTGGAAGACCTGGGCATAAATGTGAGGATAGTATTAAAATTGATATTCCAAAAAAGAGGGTGTGTATGTGGGCTGGATTGATCTGGCCCAGGACAGGGGCAAGTGGTGTGCTCTTGTGAAAGTGTTAATGAGACTTCAAGCACCATAAAGTGCTGGGCATTTAATTTACTCGAGTGTTTCATTTGTGATAAAATTCAAGCATGTGAGGCTGACATTAGCTGTGAATTGTATTTTGTGCTAAGGTTGTGGTTTGACGTCAAGTGGGGCACAGTTACGTCCAGTTGAACCGCTCTTCGTCAGTGTTCCTCCTCGTCCACAGCGACTTCTGCATTCTGAGGCCTATATCAAGTGAGTCTATTCTGAGGGTACAGTTTTTGCGTGCGGGAACGTACATGGGTTTTATACAGGGACATTATTTTGTCTAACAACTCCCATCACTTTTCACTTGTCTCACTTCATGTGGCAGCAGGTAGCACATTTTTCGATGCTCGTTCAATTTATTGTAAGTTCTGGTCAGTGTATTTCATTTGAATGTGTTTCAGTTAATAGTATGCTTTTACTCGCAGATTTAAAGTAGGTGCTGGCAGTGTCATTACTTCAACTCACAGACAAGTGTATATCTAACAGACATGTTTATTGCACTTCAGAGTTATGTAAGTTAAGCAAGCTAATAGGGAAGTGACTAGCAACAGTTGTCAGATAAAGTAATGCCCCCTTGTAAGGGTAAATTTTCACACATCTTAAATACTAGTTGTTTCTTTTAGAAACGAGTTTCATTCCAGGGCTAAAGAATCATTATTTCATTTTACTTGGATCATAATACGTGAAAGTAACCTCATGCAGCATGTTTGTGATGAAAATTTTGGATAAAATAAGACATGTTCTGCATGCAGACAGTAAAACATACAGATGGAGTTCATTGAGCTGACCAGTATTTATATTGCATCACTGCTACATGAACAAATGTGTGTTGCATATTTTAGGTATATTGAAGGCCTGCAAGCTGACAACAAGTACATCTCACACTGGGATAAACATCTGAAAGCAGCACCAGAAAACACAGCTATCCCTGATCCATCTCGTTTACCTGCCCATTGGCTTGGAAATGGTGTAGGGAATCACGGAAATATTGTTAATGCCCTGTGGACACTGCGCGACTTCATGATGCGAGATGCACTTGGCATCAACAAAGTTATATAGAAACATACATTTTCCAATTACTGTTGTTCCTGAATGTTTACGCTACAGTATCTGTGGGAACCGACCGTTCGTATGATAGCTGCTCTGGGTATCCGCATCAGTTCCTGCTGCAACTGGGCTGCCTTCCCTAGAGATCGATACATCTTTATCTATGTCACTACAAACTGTTGCGTGAATGTAGTATTCATATCTACAAAAAAGAACGTAATACTTCCATATTTTAATAATTGAGCGTACAGTGACACGATTTTTGTCAGTCATGAAAACTCATTATAAAATTTATTTGTAATTAACAGTTTATATATATCATGTTATTTTAGGCTCACTTGTTACTTCATTATGAATATCTGAAAATGTTACCTTCTTTCTGAATTACCCACTATTTGTGACAGATATTTCCAGACTGAATACCCAGCAGTGTTTGAAGTTGGTGTGACCATGCATCTCTAGTGCAATAGTATAAACAACCAACTGGATGCAACAATAACAATTTATTAGTAATTTCAATCAGCTCAACATGTTTCGGGCGATAATTTCGCCCATCCTCAGGAGCACTAGACTGTGTTTACAGCTTGTGGTATAATGCACCGAAGAAGT
>Ga0131853_10013114_pt1 | contig 15184 bp, 7 predicted proteins | sample TergutLab28metaG_FD_92764 | JGI IMG/M metagenome (GOLD analysis project Ga0131853, IMG submission 92764) | Labiotermes labralis P1 segment gut microbial communities from Petit-Saut dam, French Guiana - Lab288 P1 (version 2) (version 2) | ecosystem: Host-associated > Arthropoda: Insects >...
GGAGATCCATCCTAATATTATCCACCCATCTACGCCTAGGTCTCCCCAGTGGTATCTTTCCCTCCGGTTTCCCCACCAAGACCCTATACACCCCCTTCTCCTCACCCATACGCGCCACATGCCTAGCCTGTCAGTAGACTAGAAAATAAATAAATAAGTAAATAAATAAATGGGGATGCGTTAGGACATGTAGCGGGCTTGTAGTGAATGAGAAATTCTTGCAGCATGTTGATCAGGAAAAAATTAAGGGAAGGATAATTGGGTCCGAGGCATGCGTGGGGCAGTAATATAATAATGAGTGTTAAGTGAATACTAACTGTATGATAGTGTGGTGTTGAAGGGACCAGTGCGGAATATTTTAAAGGCAGTAGTGATAATGTGTTTGGATTAAGGAAGGGATTTTCTTGACCGGTTGAGCCCTAGCAACTTAACAAAGAGTAAATGCTTAGACGTGTTCAGAGTAAGGTCTGATGAATTTTGTGTGGTGCGGGCAACTTCGGAAAAAAAATTATGTGTATAGTTTTACATGTGTGTTTCTCTGTACGTCGTAAGCAGTAAAAGAGTACTGATAATAAAGGTAAAGGTAAAGTTCGCCCTAAAACAGGCCACGAAGGCCCAGAGGGGGAGTAGATGTATAGCTCTACTCTTTCTTTAACCTCGGCGGTAGATGGGGTGGGTGGTCAACGCCACACCCGGCCGCTTTATCTCCTGGGAGAGGGACCCGGTAGCCATTGTATAGGAGGCTAGGTGGGCCCCAGGGTCGGTCTGGACAGGTAAAACAATTTTGTAGAAACAAAATTCAGTTCATAGCCCATGTTAGGGTGTCGCATCACATTTTTGCATAATGAATTAGTAACTGGATGTATGTCTCTGTGAATTAAGAACTCATAAGTTTTTCAAAATTGCTTCGGTGTTCTATCTCAGACTTGTCAGGGAAAGGGTTAAAAGACGTTTTCTCATTTCAGATCTTTCCGTGGGAAACATAACACTGTGTCTCGAGCAACTTTACGGCCGTGAGCTACGGGTTGAGCGCGCCAGTTTCAAGCTATGTCCGATTCACGAATTCCTTTTTCATACCAATTCGAAAGCTTGCAGGCTACTTTCTGAGTATTATAAGTATTTTAACCCCAAAAGTGTCTTTTCTGGAGCCGGGAAAGCTTAGTGGATACAGTTACTAGGCTACGGGCTGGACGAAGGCGGGTTCGAATCTTGGTAGGTGCAGGAGACTACTCCAAAACATGCGGACGGGTCCTCTGGCCCACCTAGCCTCATGTTGAGTGGGTAACTGAGGTTTTTACCCAGGAATAAAGCGGCTAGGTGTGAAGTTGACCTCCAACTTCAATCTCGGTCGGAAGTTAAGAATGAGTGGAGCCTTAGCTTCCTTACCCTGCATGCCTTTATTGCGCGGACAGAGATAACTTTGCCCTTACGTCTTAAATTGCCGTTTCTTAAAGAGTAAAGAAAGGGAATATAGTGACTAAGTGTGCCCCACTGGACTTAACCATGAAAATGTTCATTCTTAATTTATTTCTTATTGCGGGGCGTAATATAAGGGGCAAAGTGCTGTTCAGTTGTACTCCTTACCCAATATTGTTCGGGTGATATAATCGAGAAGAATGAGATGGGCGGGGCATATTGCACGTATGGGGAAGAGGAGAGGCGTATACACGGTTTTGGTGGGGAAATCTGAGGGTAAGTGACCACTTGGGAGACCCAGACCTAGATGGGAAGGTAATAAGATGGATCTTCAGGAAGTGGGATGTGGGGGTATGCAATGGATCGAGCTGGCTCAAGATAGGGACAGTTGGCGGGCACATGTGAATGCGGTAATGAAGCTCCGGGTTCCATAAAATGCAGGTAATTTCTTGACTAACTGAGGACCGGTTAGCTTCTCGAGTAGGACTCTGCTCCATGGAGTATGGAGTACGTGCTGTTCAGTATATTTCTGTCGTCAGAATGAATGCAGAATTGCAAGTAACGTATTTTAACATGTTTTACTTCCGCTCTTGTGATCTGAGGTTTTGACCATGGTGACTACGCAGGTAGTCTGTCCTTTGCGATGTGACGCTATGTAGTTTGGTAGATGAGTACCGACATTTTGGAGGAATTTTTGCCTCCGTCTTTAAAGAGAAGACGGGGGCACGATGTTTTTCCGAAACATTGGTATTTGTGTAGCCGACTGTACGGTGTCACATTCCATAAGTCATGAATCGTCTTTCCTGCCATGTTACTGCCATGTGTCAGATAGCGCACAGTGTAGCTTAATGCAGACCGAACTAGTTTCTAATTAATTAGCCTTCCTTATATCGTAGTAGCCAACCCCAGCGGCCGCGCGGTCTAGGGCTCGCTTATTGGGATTGCGGGTTCGAATCTCGCCGGGGGCATGAATGTCTGTTTCTTGTAAGTGTTGTGTGTTGTCAGGTATAGGTCTGTGCATCGGGCTGATCACTCGTTCAGAGGTCTCCTACCGAGTGCGGTGTGTCTGAGTGTGATCGTGAAGCCTCGATAATGAGGAGGCCTTGGTCCATGCGAGTTGTCGTGCCATGGGGGGAAAAAATATCGTAGTAAATTTTACTGTCGAAATTCAAAATGGATGCAAAAGTCTGGTCCTGATTTCCGGCATTTCATGTCACTTTCAAAAGTAGGCAAGTTGCGTCATTAATTAACGTTCTTTGATTTCTTGTGACGTTAGATGTAATCGTAGAATGATCACACGTCTCAAGTTAGTTGATAGGAAGCATGCTTGTCGTGGCACATACCGCAGTATTACAGCCCCCAACTGCCTGCTGTAAGAAATGAGCTGATCCTTCTGATCTGACTGCGGTGGTTTCAAAAGCACCGGGACGCATTCATAACTCATACACTGTCGGTAAAATGAATCGCTAATTCAGCAGCTGGAGACGATTCTGAAAGCTCCTGATCACATCGTACGTATGTGAAGGAAAGAACCGCCCTGTCCTACTGGTCTGTAGATATACTACCCCCCCCCTCTCCTCTCCTCTCTTATTTTTGTGGTTTATTTAACGATGCTGTCAGTAACTCGGACTGCATATCGTCGGATGACCGGGTGATGGGAAATAATGACCTGGAAAGGATGTGGAAGGAAGCTGCCGTGGACTAATGTAAGAAACTGTCCCGGTCTTTGTCTGGAGGGACTGAGAAGATATAAGATAATGTTCAATGTGTGTAGTCAGTATCTTTCCCGATTTTGAACCAGATCCCTCCCGAGTACCAGTCAGAAGCGCTGCCCGTTTAGCCATGTGTGGGATACGGTGGTCACTGACCAGTGTCGCTCAGTATTTGGCCTCAGCGAGCAGTTACAGTTTCACAACTGATGTAGTTTTAGTTTCATCTTATCGATTTTGCAGTTCATTTTGAATGCTGCTAATTTACTGCACCGTCTGATCACGGAAACCCTCGATGGCCATGTGTGTACACGAGACCTTGATGCTGCTTGTAGTGTTGTTTGAGAGTGAAACGTGGTGCCTCACATTAACGGGATATTGAACGTATTCGAGAAGAGGGTGCTGAGAATACTTAACTTGTTAGTCTTGAAAGAGAGAAAAAGGTAAAGTGATCCCGTTACAGGCCCGGTGTGGCCCAGAGGGTGGGTAGAGGTATAGCTCTACTCTTCCATGACCGCTGCCCTAGAAGGGGGTGAGTGGTCAGCAGCACGCCCCGACCGCGCTTTACCCCCGGGAAAGACCCGGCACCCATTTTACAGGAGGCTGGGTGAGCCCCAGGGCCGGTCTGGACGGGCGGAAAATCTCGTCCCCACTGGGATTCGATCCCGGACCTTCCAGCCCGTAGTCAGTCGCTATACCGACTGAGCTACCCGGCCCACCTTGAAAGAGAGAAGGGTGAAGAAAATTGCATGCACGTAATATGATGCAGCTCACTTACCTTACCAGGTAATATTTCAGTGATAAAATCTAGGGACCTGCGATGGTAAGGTATGTAGTACGCAGGGGAAAAATGCGTACAAAATTTTCATTGGAAAACGTGCTGTGGAAATGAGTGGATAGTATTAAATTTAACGTTTTATAAATAGTTACTTGATTGCGGACTTGATCATGCTGGTTGAAGATAGTTACTGTTGGTTAGACTATGTGAATGTGGCGATGAACCTTCGGGGTTTATAAAAATGCGTCTAATGTCTTCTCAATATGTGTGGCTGTTGGTTTCTCGAGGACTATTTTCCTTGAATTGACTGAGCTGTTTACTTATTTGTTTCGTTAAGATCATAACGTTGTTAGGCGCGTTCGTCCAAGTTGCGACAAGCGATTTATTAGCTTCGTCATGTCTGTCTGCCCGTTCGCATGGAGCAACTCGGCTCCCACTGGATGGATTTTCATGAAATTTGACGTTTTAGTCTTTTTCGAAAGTCTGTCGAGAAAATTCAAGTTTCATTAAAATCTGACAAGCAAAACGGGTACTTTGCGTGAAGACCTGTGTACATTTATGACATCTCGCCCAGTTCTTCTTAGTATTAGAAATGTTTCGGATAAAAGTTGTAGAAAAATTTAAAACGCCCACTTTATGCTCAGTAACGTTTTTCCGAAAATCGTGTTTTTTTTTCGGATAATGTGGACAATTATGATAGAGCCAGACAGGCCACAGGGCGCATGCGCATTGCGTGCTGTGTAACTAAGGCTGCAGACACGCTCAGACCGTAATAGTTATTGATTTTTCACGACAACAGTGGTTACGCGAACGCGCATCGCTGTTGCTATGTACGTGCGTTGCCTTTCATGTATCATCTCATTAGCTCAGAAGGTGAGCCTAGTTGCCACTGACTATTTTCGTTTTGTATTCACGTAAGGACACTTAGTTTGTATCATTGGACCATAACATTTGTCACATTTTCGCACTATGTGAGTCAACTGCGATTCTCTTTTTTCCCGCTATATACGTGCCTTATAATTTGGCAATATCCGGAGCAATATCCGGAAAAAAGGCCGTGGGAAGACCTGGACTACAATACTTAAAACAATTGACCAGAAACACAGGAGCTGACAGTTATACAACAATGAAAAGAATGGCTTGCAACAATTCCAGTTGGAAGCTGCCAACGAATCAAAAGACTGAAGGATAAGAAGAAGATAATTCGGCGGATTTCTGGAAAATTAAACTATCTCTTGTATTGACGTTCGTTGTCTGAGAAGTTATTCTGTGCGGTTTAGTATGTTTGTGTCAACTTTTCGGACCAGCTGGCTTCCATCTTTAGGGAAATTCACTGAAACTACACAAAAACCGGGAGACTGCTAGGAGAGCTTCATGTCTCCCCTGCGTTTCTTTAGCTTTAGTAAATGGGTCTCCAATCCGCGGCCCGCCAGGTTGTATTATGCGTCTCGCGGCCACATTTTTAAATTATATATATACCATAAAATTACACGAGATTTTAAGCGGTGACGTGTACCATTTAATGTTATTTTTCGTCTTGTGGCCTCGAACCGGCCCACAATAGCTGTTGTGAGGCCCTCAGCCATAAAAAGTTTGGACTGACATAGTTTTTAGTTAAAAATGTGCAGTGCTCTTTTTGGGCGCGTTAGCAAAATTGCGAAAAGCGAGTATTAGCTGCCCATATTTCTGTCTGTCCGTCCGTCCGTCCGTCCGCATGGAATAACTCGGCTTCCTCTGGACGAATTTTTATGAAATTTGATATTTGATTGTTTTCGAAAAGTTATGGAGAAGGTTATAGTTTCATTAAAATCTGACAAGAATAACGGGCACTTTACATGGAGATCAATATACGTTTGTGATCGTCACTCTCTCTGTCTCTCTCTTATTTCTTCTTAGAATGAGAAGTGTTTCACACAAAACCTATAGAGAAAATCAAAACACACATTTTATGTTCAATAACTTTTTTTGTTCCGAAAATCGTGTGTGTGTGTGTGTTTGTGTGAGACAATGTGGAAAAATACAGTCGAGCCGGACAGGCTACAGATGTCAATATGTTGCCAGCGCATTGCATGCTGGACGCGCCTCAGTGTTACGTTTATACGTACATACATTGCTGTCTTGCTGCTATTTTTATTGCCACATGAATGAGCCAGTTTTATAGTAAAAGCAGACACGGGGTAGATGTGTTAGTAATAATTGTACTGTACTGTACAATGGGAGGTAGAGTGCCTGTCCTGGCAAAACCCATTACACATCTTACCGGTCCCTAAATCGGTAAACATGAGAACCTTTGGCCTGGTCCTCTACAGGGGAGAGAGGAAAGGGGAAGGGAGATTGTCGGATGTGGTCTGAAATGCTGAATGTCATACGTGACGTGGTAACAAAGAATGGTTAAGTATGTTTGGTGTTCAAATTACCGCCCACCCTACCCGTTGTATGAAATCTCGCAGTAATAGTCACTTGGTTTGTTCCACTTTGACGTCACGATCCCTGAACGTGTTCTGGGAAGAATGGTAAACAGGCGTGTGTATTAGGTGACATTTTTATTGCATAGGCCCGCCACAGCATGGTAAGTACAAGACCTTATATTTTTCTTCCCGTGTTTTACTGGAAATAACAATGAAGCCAATCGCGCTAGATTACGAACAGGAAATAATGCTAAAAGCAGTTTATACGAATGAACACTGAATCGTGTAATGAGCCGTCAGGAACTTGAATATCAAGTAGCTTTATCTTCTTTCTCATTAAGGTCATTGTGGTTGATTCAGCATTGCCTTTACTACTGTTCATGTGCCAATAAATGTATATGTATCTGTGGAGATAATTGCCAGTGGGAAATGTGTTAAGTAGTGTACAGCGTTGTGTTACACGACTTGGTGCGTCTGCATTTTGAAATGTTGGAACAAGTTAGGTAATTAGGAAATATGAAGAAACGCGTGTTAAAATAATTTAATTTCCTCAACTTAAATACCACAACGTAAAAAGTAATTAATTTTACAGGTGTATATCAGTACGAACATGGCAACTTACAGTTCGAGAGCCATGATGTTCAGTCGTTATGGTGACTAGGCTGAAGATTGAGAGATCGCGGTTCGTTTCCCGACGGGGGTAACAGAATTTTTGTTCTCCGAAACGTTCATACCGTCTCGGAGGCAAAGCGGTGGGAGCGTGATATTGGCGACTCAGTTCCGTCTAGTGTGGACATCAGGAACGAGTGTGACTGTACGATTTCGTGGTGTGCACTGGGGCATAGATGCCTTTACGTTACGAAATTCCCCAAACTAAAGTATATTGGAGCAAATTGCTGAGTACATGTAGAAGAGAAAATAACGGAAGGACGAAGGAAGTAAGTTACTGACTGGGTCGTAGTGTGTACGTGATGTAGAGTTTCATTGTCAGGTTGATGACGGTAAAGAGGATGAGATGTGTGGGGCATGTAGCATAGATGTGGGAGATGAAAAATTATGGAAGATTTAGTCCAAAAGTCTGGAGGGAATACTTGGGACACCTGAAGGATTGTACAAAAATAAGTTTTAATGAAGCACGATGCGGGAGGTTGTGTTTCGATTTCTTATGTCAAATTTTTGTTGCATACTCTTGTTACTAAAAATGTGTAAACTCGTCGAGCAGTTACAAAGAATTACAATGGGAACTACATGACCTCCTCTGCTTGCGTTTGTAGCGTGTAAGGTACGCAGTAACGAAATCTATTTTTTAAGGGTAAGATTATTTCTTGAAAAGGATAGAATAAATATAATCATTGCGTAGTACATAATACGTTTATTGTTTCCAAGAAATCCCGACCTGCATTTATGTTGGTCGTCATATTCTAGATCCAGTCAGTTTACAGCGGTAACTTGCAATACTTGATGGAGCGGTATACGTGAACCCCCTCCGAACGCGGCTGCAGTCAGTCCTTCGCTAATTACGCACTCCAGCAGTCAGCCAGTGGGTTCATGCACTCCCACCCGTGGCTCGCTGTAATGACAACGGAATTTCACACCGGATTTAATTAATTTATTGCATATTCATCTTGTTTGTGACGTGGTACATTATGTTGGGTGTCCGACAACTCATTAATTACAATCATTACCAGTTACCACACAACATTTAATCGCACGCCACTTTGACCTTAGATCACTTGTTTCGCTTAGACCTTAGTCAAATAATCTGAAGTGCAGTGCCGGTACGAAATATTTTGTGTTATGAGAACTGAGCGTGTCGTGACGGTACTATAGAGTTTACTGTCTTGCGGGATCTGACAGCTTTTTAAGTGTGCTGTTTAATGACGCCGCCAATTGCTACGATTATGTAGCGTTGGTAACAGATGAGTCATTGAGTGGAATGATACCGACAGGTGAAAGCCGAAGTACACGAGGAAATTACCTGTCGCAGTGCCACTTTGTTTATCACAAATCCTACGTGCACTGGTTTGGGATTGAACCCGAGCTTCTCCGGCCTACGATGGTGCGCTGTGTATTCTGGAACCAAGAAATCGCATATCAGCAAATCATACAGACAGAAGTTGCACATATAAGTCAAATAGCCGGCCTACCGCCGCGTTCAATAATCATGTTATTAGAAATGAGTTTAAAAATGTAATTCACAAAAGGAGATCCATATTTTTAACTTTTCAAAAGTGTTGGAGTCCTGCATTCGTAACCATTCACGAATAGCAATTTTCATTTCCTCATTCTTGTGGAATCAACGACCTTCCAAATGTTGCTTCAGCCCCCAGACAAATGATTGGTCGCGAGGCTTGATTCTTTAGCAGGACGTTGCAACCCCACACAAAGCACGTCGGACACAAGAGTGGTTGCAGTCATTTCACTGCTACGTATGGACATTTCCACTCTCGTGTTTGGACAGCTGAAACAACACTTCTGAGGTCGCCGATTCCGCAAGACGGGGAAGTGAAAATGGTTATTCGTGAATGGTTCTTTATGGTTCTGCAGCCCGATTTGTGCCTCGACTTATTTTTTAAGCTCTCGCCATTATGGAACAACTCTGTCATTGTGCTTGGGTATTATGTTGCAAAATGACGATACTTCGGTAGGATAAATGAGACACATTGAACATTGTAGTGACTGTTAATTGCAGTTTTGTGACGTAGGAAACTTAAATTACGTGATGACTATTGTCCGAAGGTTGGTATTGGGAAATTTATTTGTAAATGTGTGAATTGACTGGTGATGAACTCTCAGGTTTCATGGTGGGAAATAACTACCAACAGTTGGTAATAGTTTCTCATCAAATATTATAGACCTGAGCCCTTCTTTAGAAACTGATGATTGCTCTGCAAATATCCCACTTTTTCTGGAACTTAATCCTCCATAATCGTCTTCACAATATGCCGCCTCTGGGCTCCATCCTGAGTTAGACGACCCGTGTGCATATTGCCACACCTTCTTGCTTGAAGATAAAAGCAGTATTATTTTTGTTCCTATTCCTACGTCTCCGAAATGGTTGCTCTCTTTCTGGAGTTTCGATCAAACTTTTCTGTGAAAAGAAATTTCTGTCCCATGTTACTGTAAACTGAGTTTATTATGTGAAGTACCTTATGTCGCATTACGAAACATTACACCCGCCATTGAATTAAATGTGTATCCCACAGTCAGTGGTAACGGGCGTCCGTAGATTGCTGCACTATGGATCTAATTAAATGAAGAATTTAGAATGTCGTACCACGGAACAAGGCACGTTACAAAGCTGGGCAGGTTCATTCCAACGTTTTTCTGTTGTGATCGATCAGTATGGCACAGTGGTTACCGTGGCCCCGCCAGAAGCACCTCTTTTAGGCATGGTTTTCGACGTGTTCTAAGCAGCTCATTCTTTTCGACTCGGTAAGTTTTTATCAGAGTCATCGTCGGTAATCTGCTGGTATTCAGTAAACCCACGGGCGCAGATTGTTCCCATTTATCCGTCCATCCCTTTTTACGGCTTTGTTTCTTTCCGACACTTCCTCCTCTTCTTTCTGTTGGCAGTAGGATCAGTGGAAAATATAAGGCCATTTTCTCTTTTCATAACTTTCTAATTATTTTTATCCACCGTTTATTTTTTATTTTTTCCATGTTCATTGGCGCATCTTTATACCGGAGAAGATGGCCACCAGGTGTTGCGGGTGGCTGAGAAAATTCTGGGAGTTTTTCATGGAAGTGAGATTAAACTGTACCGTACGAATTCTTGCTTAGAACCTCGTACTGTGAAGAATTTTTTCTTATGCCTTATACAACGTTAAACGGATGTGACAATTGGAATTTGGAATGTCAGGGGTCTCTGTTCAGTTTTGTTTATTTTTGTATGTACCTTCGATTCTGCCATTGCAAGAAGAACATATATTTACGGTGTTTAAAGACAGATTTCTAAGCGAAATATTTGCACCTAAGACTGAGAAGAAATAATGTTGAAGAAATTTCCATAATAAAGTCTCTACACCCTTCACTATAGATTAATCTTCATTTTGTGGTCTGTCTTACGACAGGTCCGTAGCTTTTTCCAAAGCGAGTTCTCCACAGAGTGCGAGCTAGTGTTTCCTCTTTCAGTTTACAGTGCCCTAATTTTTTCCTTGAGGTCCTACAGTAGCTACTTACGTCTTCTTCCTCGTCTTCTCATAATGTCTATATTTCTCTCTATCTTCGCTGCAATAACGTGCTTTAGGTGGCAGTTCCTACGCAACATCTGACCAGTCCAGGTAGCTTTCCTTTCTTGTTGTTGTAGGATATTCCTGTCCTTGAATTTATGTAATACTTCATTTCTTACACGATTGGTCCAACTAATCTTCTCCATCCTCCTACAGCACCACATTTCAAAACTTTACAGGTATTTCTGATCTTCAGCAGCATACAAAGCTATGCTCCAAATATAGTACTTGACTAGTTTCTTCCTTAAATGTAATCGTTGTTATTAGAGTGATGAAGTTAAGGAGGGTGAGCTGGTGGTGTTGGTGGCACCAATAGGAGATATGAAAAACTTACCTACTCTTTAACTTAGAAAACCTCAAGATGAGGTCCCACTTTGAGCACCTAGAGGTAAATGGAAACGCAGTAATGAAATACGATTTACAGGCAGATGTTGGGGGTGTGTGGCTTGGATTCATCTTTTATCACCACCTATTAATCAGCGTCACCAGATGTTCGTAAACAGTCAGCGGATTTTACACTTTAATGCCTCTCAACATTTCGGAAGCTTTATTAAGGTATCATTGATGTATCAGTTCGCGGTGTCTGTTTTCGAGGAATTCACTTACTTAGTGTTCGTTATTTACCTTGCTAGTCTAGCTGGAAGTGGGTTAGTCTTGGTATGCGCAATGTCTGGAATAGGGGGCTACCGTGACTAGCTGTGAGAACTTGCTTCTCTGTTTGTGCTTCTGAGTTTTACAAATATTTGTCTACTTACATTCATATGTGCTTGTATTTAGTGTAGGTATCGTGTGTTCCTTATCAACAAATATACAAGAGAGAACCAAAAGAACTAATGTAATAACAAACTATTGAAGAATTTCTACGCTACAAGGGTCTTGGAAGGACTTGCTGATTATTAATTTATATGACGACGCTCCTACAATTGCTTAAGTTTTTTTTTTTTTTGCGTCCAGTTGCAGAGTGACGGAATATATTTAGTGGACGAATGCCTCTACAAATTATGTCGCTCCTGATTATGTAATTTACTTGCTTCGTACTGAGAAAACACCTGTAGAGACCTAGGGTCTCTGTGATGTTGTGTAACCTGCTAGAAGTTTTATTACGGAAGGATGTTGTTATGTTCTGCCTAGAACCCCGTCTGGAGCTCCCTCACATGCCAATTGTCCGCTTCTGTTTTTTTTTCAAGTGAGGATCCCCGTCGTGTTGTAAATGATCAATATATATATATATATATATATATGGTGTAAAATTATTAAATTATATAGTCTACACAACTGTCAATATATTAGAAGTATTAGTTGTATTTCCAGCTACATGTTTCGGCTTGTATACAGAGCATAGAAAACTTAAACGAATACCGTTTAAATGCCATTGCCACCACGGCGAATCTACATTGACCACACAAAGAACACCTCACCCTCAAAAAGGTGATATCAACAGCATCTTTCAACCAACACGCAAAGCGATTATATTATGTTTTATACTCAATATGTAAAATATCATATCTGAATTTTATCTTAATAATATATTTTGTATAGAATTACCACGAATATTTTAACTACTATTTATAATACGAGATCTCGTAACTTTCAAAGTACCAACAATTGTACATATAAACCACTCTGAAGACTAGCCTGAAGATGGCTCTGTATACGAGCCGAAACAGGTGGCTAGAAATACAACTAATACTTCTAGTAAATTGAGAGTTGTGTATAACTATATAATTTTATAATTTTGCACTACATATATTGACCGCTTCTGTTTATTCAGTATGAGACAATTGTTCACACATATGTGATTATAGTTTCCTGTTCCTTAATATTGGGTGAAGAGCACAAAGTATTAAGCTTCACACTTTATAATTTTCTTCGGTTAGAAGTGAAGTATACTTAATAATATATAGTAAACCCACGAATGCATTTTGGTAAAGGTATATTTTATTACAAACTGCATATTATATATGCAGTTTGTAATAAAATACATTTGACCAAAGTGCGTTCGTTGGCTTACTGTATATTATAGTTTAATGCACGGGTGTGGGACATATGAAATTAGTACTTAACTAAGTTAGATAAATTTGTTTTATTTCTCTCATACGGAAATAGGAAAGTGTAATTGAATAACTTAGTAAAAATGTTTTCATGGCTTTCACAGCCAAAACAATGAAACGGACTTAGTAAAAAAAAATTGTTATAAGTGGGGTTTTAAGTTGTATCTCAGAAGTATGAATTTGTTATTAAAAATACAGGCAACCCCTTGGTACTTCGCCACCCTTACGTAGCGCCCATGAATGTCTGTGAACAAAAGCGAGTTATCCACAGTGTGCGATATAGTGCTTCCTCGTTCTCTCTCTTCTCGTGTACGGTCATCCAGTAGCTGCTTGCATCCTCTGTCTCACCTTTCCATCACTTTTGTCCTTCTTTCTTTTTTTAAATAAAGTGTTTTAGAGGTTTCCACGCAAGATGTGTCCAATCCAGTTAGCCTTCCATCGTTGTATTATATGTAGGGTATTCCTTTCCTGTTTGACTTTATGTAATACCTCTTCATTTTTCACATGATTGGTCCAAGTGATTATCTCCATTCTTCTCCAGCACCACATTTCAAATCTTTCAAGGTATTCATGTTCTACTTCTTGAAGTGTATCCTTGATACACCGCCACAAACTGCGGTGAACAAATAGTGGCGCATTATCGGGGTTTGTATTTAACCCTTACCCTGCTAACGTGGATAAAATGGTGAGCTCCTAATAATGCCAGCAAATGTCAGATGGGATTTAATTCGGCGTTTAAAAGTTTAAAATCCATTTCCTACCTTTCAATAAAGACTCTTCTATGCCATTACAAAATCCAGGAAGTTAATGCTGTCTAGTGAAACAATCGCTGTTTGCGAGTTTTTTGGGTTTTCGCAGCAGTGTGGATGGTTTGATCCGTTCTTCTGGGATGTGACGCATGGGACATGGCGTTGCGTCACATCCCAAAAGGACGGATACATAGGCGCTGTTTCTGCAGGGAGTCACATGATGCAGAACTGGACGGCTTTCGAAGTGAAGCTTGTTAATGGTACATAAAGTAACCGTTGTGTTTTAAAGGGTTACATAAACTTTGCAAGGTCTGCGTCCACATAATCTACTTGGCACCTTGTTCTGAAGTTCCTTTTATTCGAAAACTGAAGATAAGAACGTGTGGATAGGAATTATATTTCCGGGTCCTTCTCGCTCGTCGCTACGTATTAATTTTAGAAAGATAAGATAATCCTCGAATGTGATGAGAAACATTAGCCCAATGACTGCAGTAGAGCCAACTTCCGCAAAGTTTTGTATACTTTTACTGGCATAAACAGCTTTGTATAAACACTTTTAAAATTTCAAGTGATTGATAATGATCAATATATTAAGAATATTGTTTGCGTGTCATGAGAAGTCACTTGTCTTTTAAAACAAACTTTGTCAAAAATGCCGAATCTGCGTCAAGTTGTTTGCGATCCATTCTGATACCTTACTAACGCACTCCTTGGCTCTACGATCCTCTGAGAGCCTTGCCTCCTTAATTACAGACACCAATTCTTTTCTGTCCGCTGCTACCTGTAGCCATCTGTTAACCTTCATCTCCTGTAGATCTCTTCATCGTCTTCCAGCCTTCTCATTCTAGGTCTTTCTATGCTTCTTCCTTCCGGTTGACTCACATATTTTATTATCTACACTTTCATGATCCATTCTTACTAATGTCCTATCCATTTCAGTCTACATTTGTGGTAAGGCAGTGAACGTTTTGCCAGTGTACGTTTTAGTGCTGTTTATTAGTGTCATACTCTCAATCTGTTTGCCATTTGCTAGTATACGTGCTGACACAGGCGTGAGACTTAATGTTTTATGTGCAATGAAGGTTATATTAGATAAGGAACAATGCCAATCATAATAGTGGCATAATGAGTTAATATCATCATCATGTAGCTATCATTGATTTGGGCCCCTTGTTGACTCGTTCCAATCTCACATATCCGGAAGTCTCTGCAATGGTCTTTCCTGGTTTTTTTTCTGCCTTTTGGTGTGTAGTTTTTTTTATTAAGATTTAAATATGCAGTGTGGAATATTGGAGGGCTAGGAGAAAAGAAAGAATAATTAGACACAATTTTAAACGAAAGTAATGAGTTAATATTGCCACAAAACCTTGGGTAATCACGTATCTTTGGCAAGGAATGTCCTGCTGTACATTTCCATAAGTAGACCCTATTGTTGGCCATTATGTGACACATACAGATTCTTGTTTTAAATGAAACGGAAACAAAGTGTTGCGCTAGGAAAGAAGTGCCTGACATACGTGGTATCTCCACCAAAACGAATGGTCTTGGTGGGCTGTGCTAACAGACACAACGGTGAAGTCATAGAGCAGCGCATTATGTTCAGTGAATCGTTCCGTTTCTTGTCACATAACCTTTCGCCTTGGTTGGCATATAGCTTAATCACAACACACACACAAACACACACACATGTGTATATGTGTGTTTGTATGTATGTATATTTTTATATTGTGTGTGTGCGTGCGCGCTACCTGGGGGCGGGTCAACGGCAGGTCCGACGTGCGTTTTGCTGCTGCTCGCTCTTAATTGCTACGATGTCTTCATTCACACACACACACACACAC
>Ga0131853_10013115_pt1 | contig 15183 bp, 12 predicted proteins | sample TergutLab28metaG_FD_92764 | JGI IMG/M metagenome (GOLD analysis project Ga0131853, IMG submission 92764) | Labiotermes labralis P1 segment gut microbial communities from Petit-Saut dam, French Guiana - Lab288 P1 (version 2) (version 2) | ecosystem: Host-associated > Arthropoda: Insects >...
GCGCCTGGCCGAGCTGGTGGCGGACAAGGATCACACCATCGCCAGTGGTTTCGCCGCCGCCCACCTGGTCTGCGACGCGTTGGTGCGTACCGGGTCGACGGATACCGCCTACCACCTGCTGTTGCAGACCAAGTGCCCGTCCTGGCTGTACCAGGTGACGATGGGGGCCACGACGGTCTGGGAGCGCTGGGATTCGATGCTGTCGGATGGCTCGATCAACCCCGGTGACATGACCTCGTTCAACCACTACGCCTACGGCACGGTGGCGGATTTCCTGCACCGCGTGGTGGCCGGGTTGGCGCCGGGGACGCCCGGCTACGCGCAAGTGGAGTTCGCCCCCCGCCCCGGCGGTGGCCTCACTCACGCCGAAGCATCACTACAGGTACCGGCGGGCCTGATCCGCAGCGCCTGGCACCGCGAGGGCGAGGTGTTCACGCTCACGGTGACAGTTCCCCCTGGCCACACCGGCATCGTGTATCTGCCCGACGGCTCCGCTCCCATCAAGGTCGGCCCCGGCATCACCGAACACACCTGCCCCTGGCGGGCAGCCTCGGCAGACCCCGAACGCCCCCGCAAACTAGACATGTCCAACCCCGAAGACCGCGCCGAATTCTTCCGCCGCCAAGCCGAAGGGACGCAACCCCTGTGAGATCGGTAATCCGGGCTGAGATCGGTTGGTCTCCCTACCGATCTCAGCCCGGATTACCGATCTCACAAGCATCCGACCAGCACCATAAAGGAGCATCATGACCACCGTATCTGCCCGGAGGTTCTTGCCGGAGATTGAGGTGCGGCTGCCGCACATCTTGCCGTTTGCCTCGTATGGCGAGATGACGCCGGAGGCAAACGCCGCCTGGAACGCGCCGTTTGGCCCGGCGGACGAGTTTGACCTTGATGTACGCAACACCGCCTTCGACGGCCCGCACGGGCCAGTGCCGGTACGGGTTTATACCCCACGCACTCCCGCTCCAGCAGGCGGGCGCCCGGCGCTGGTGTGGTCGCACGGCGGGGCGTTCTTCTTTGGCAACCTCGACATGCCCGAGGCCGACGTCACCTCCCGCGCCGTGGCCGGGCGCGCGGACGCCGTGGTCATCTCCGTTGACTACCGGCTGTGCCCCAACCCCTTCGCCGGGGAGACCGGGCCGAATGCGGTGCGCTTCCCCATTCCACATGACGACGTGTTGGCCGCGTTTGACGGCGTGCACGCGGCGGCCGAAGAGCTGGGCATCGATCCGGCCCGCATCGCCATCGGCGGCTCGTCTGCCGGAGCTAACCTCGCCGCCGGGGTGGCGTTGCGCCTCTCCGAAGAGGGGCGAACGCCGTGGCAGATGCTACTCATCTTCGGCGTCTTCCATTCACCACTCCCCAAGCCTTCCCCAGAACTCGCCGAGGCGTTGGCCATCGTGCCTCCCGCGCTCGGTGGAACACCGAAGGCGGACGGCCCTGGCCCAATCGAGCTGAACTACTACGGCGATCTCGGCCCCGTCCCCCACGCCATGCCCGGCCACGCAAGCGACCTGTCCGTGATGCCGCCCGCCTACCTGGAGAGCGACGAGTTCGACGCCCTGCGGGCCTCCGGCGAACTCTTCGCTCTCCAGCTACGCGAGGCAGGCATCACGGTTGAAGAACGCCTGGTGCCGGGCGTCCCCCACGGCCATCTCAACTGGATCGGCCTATCCGAATGCACCAAAACCCACGAGGCGATGGCCACCCGCCTGCGCCGCGCGTAATCGACCTGTCGCACTCAGACAACGTTTGTCTACCCAAGGGTAGACAAAATGGTAGATATGGTAGACAATTAATGTATGAGCCTCAACATAAAGAACAAGCGAACTGTCGCTCACATTGATCGGCTCGCTCATCGACTTGGCAGCACAAAAACGAGTGCCGTCGAAGAGGCCGTCGTGCGCTGGCTGCGCGAACTCGACGCGCAGGGGGACACGGACGCGGCGCAGGAACGCCGCCTTGCCAAGCAAGCGGCAATCAACCGTTTCCGGGAGGAGATCAGGATCAATGTTGTCCATGAGCCTGGCCTTCGAGAACGCCTGGATGCCGAAATCTACGACGAGGCAGGGCTGCTGCGATGATTATCGACACCTCAGCAATCATGTCCGTGCTGCTTGATGAGCCAACGGCTGATGCCATCTCGGAAGCCTTGACAGCCACATCGGACGTTCAGCTTTCGGCAGCCTCGCTAGTGGAACTCCAGGCGGTCATAAGCCATCGTGGCGATGTTCAACTGTCCAGGCGCGCGGACGCATTCCTAAAGGTGTACGACGTTGAGGTGGTTGACTTCACCGCCGAGCACGCACAGATTGCCCGGAATGCCTACCGCGACTTCGGGCGTGCCAGCGGACACCCGGCAAGGCTTAACTTCGGCGACTGCTTCTCGTACGCCCTCGCGTACGCCACCGATAAGCCGCTGCTCTATGTCGGCGACGACTTCTCCCAAACCGACATCCGATCGGCCCTTCCGCGCTAAACCGCCTGCCAGGTGGTGAATTCTTCTAGTTTGAGGAAGAAGTCCTCGAAGACTAGGCGGAGGTCTACCTGGGTGTAGATGCGCATGAGGCGGGAGTCCTGCACCTGACGGTAGGCGCCGTCGGCGGTGATCTGCGGGGTGGGACGCTGCACGTAGAACGACGAGGTGGGGTCCGGCTCAAAGATGGAACGTAACGCCGTGAGCAGCACCAACGGCTGGTCGCCCATCGGGTACGTCTCCGAAACCGGCATGAAGTTCGAGATGCGCTGTTGCAGCTCCGCGATGTGGCCATATAGCCACTCCCCCAGCTCACCACGAGTTGCCACGCGCAACCGCAGCTCTGCGTCGCTCATCAAGCACTGCCGGTAAGTGTCGCGGGGAACCTGCCAGATGGTCAGCGCCTGTGTCTCGAAGCAAACCCGCGCCGCAGTTACGTCGATCAATAGGTTGTACTCGATTGGCATCGCACCCACCGGCGGCAGCGCCAGCCCGGCATGTTCTGCCCCACCAATCCACACCAGCGTCAGCCGCTCGGCCACGCGCGGCTCAATCAAGATAGCCGACGCCAGATCGGTCAGGCCACCCCCGGCCGCGTAGAAAAGCGGGCGGTCGTCATCCTTCATGGCCTCCGCGATGATGGCGGCTGCGGCTGCCGAAGGTTGTGGTGTATTCATGTCCGCCAGACCCACCTCGGCACCGGTGACGATCACCTCGGTGCTGGTGATGCCCATCCGGGCGAACACATCACGAGCGACCAGCGTGGCATTTGCGGCCTGCGTCGTCGTCGGGTCAAAGTGGTCGCCTTCCCGCAGGTGTGAGGCCACGACCAGCGAAATCTCCACCGATGGGCACAGCAGGTGGTGTACCAGCTGGTAAAGGTCGTCCGGATCGCCGGAGAAGTCGTTGTCGATGATGACGCGGGTGCCCGGAACGGGGAAGGGGTGCCGACGCCACGGCGCCTCACCCAGACGCCAGGTTTTGGGGTGGGTGATGATCGATTCGGGGGCGGGAACGCGGGTCATGGGTTGGGTGTCCTTTCTGGGTTCTGCGACTCGCTTCGCTCGCAGAATAACGAGGGGGCGCAGGATGGGGCTAGGCGGCTTGCCAGCGGGCGAAGGCGGCCAGTTTTGCGTAGAAGTCTTCCAGCGCCAAACGGGCGTCGAGATGGGTGTACACCCGCATGTCGCGAGCGCCGGGCACCGGCGTGTAGGTGGCATCGAGGTTGAGCAGCGGCTTGGGAATGGTAGTGAACGCCGACGAGCCGGCCTCCATGCCGTAGCAGCCGCGCAATGCGGTCAGCAGCACGAGGGGGTTGTCACCCAGGCAGTACGCCTCACCGATTGGGGCGATCTCCGCGGCCCAGCGAGCCTGGATGTGGTTGATCTCGTCGTAGAGGTGTTGTCCCAATGGGCCGGTGCGAGCCACCTTCTCCAGCAGCTCGGCGTCGGTCACCTGAAAGCTGGAGTAGGCGTTAAAGGGGCACTGCCAGATGTTCAGCGTCGGGTTGGCGAAACACACCCCGGCGGCCAGCGGGTCGATGCTGAGGTTGTACTCCTTCATCGAGGGCGGAAGTTGCATCTGCTTGCCCAGACCCTCGTGCGGGTGGCCACCGATCCACACCAGGGTGATCTTCTCGGCAATGGCTGGCTCGATCAGCAGGGCCGAGGCCAGATCGGTCAGGCCACCCCCGGCGGTGTACATGATCGGTCGTTCGTCGTCCTTTAGCGCTTCGGCGATGATGGCCCGCGCCGCCGGGGAGTCCTGCGGGGTCTGCGCGTCAACCAACGCCTCCTGGGCGCCCGTAACTATCACCTCGGTGGAGATCAGGCCCATCCGAGCGAAAATGTCCCGCGCGACCAGGGTGCCGTTATTGGCGGTGTTCGGGCCGCGATCCTGCCAGTCATCCGGAGGCAGGTGCGAGGCGACAACCAGCGGAATCTCCACCGTTGGGGAGAGAAGATGATGAACTAGCTGCGGCAGGTCGTCCGGGTCGGAGGAGAAGTCGTTATCGATAATTACTCGATGCCGCGCCGAGGGGAAGGGCCGCTCCCGCCAGGGGGTTTCACCGAGGCGCCAGGTTTTGGGATGAGTGACGATGGACTCAGGGGCAGGGACGCGAGACATGAATGCTCCTACTGGGTCGATGAGGGGATGGGCGTGGTTGACCTGGCAAGACGTTGGAGGCGTTGAGCGGCTTGTACCCCGGCTTGCGCTCCGACTAACGGGATGGTGACCGCAATCAGCGTAAGCACGGCGGCGGTGACTGTGGCCACTCGCAGACCCTCCCCGGTGATGATGTCGATCACTAGGGCGCCGATCATCTGTCCGGCGATGCCTCCCAGCATCAGCAGCAGTACACCGATGCGGTGCACCACGGCCACTGCGATAGTCGCGGTGCCAATAGCCATCACGCCCCCGAGGTACAGCGCCGGATTTCCCGGAAGCGAGTTGTGGGCGGGGCCGCCGCGGATTAGCAGCGAGACCCCATAGGCGACCGCCATGCCGACGATGGCGAGGTTGAAGTTCATCACGTTCGTGGCGATCACCCCCGCCGAGGTTGAGGAGGGGCCACCGGGAGCCTTTGAGGCCACCGCCCGGACATGTCCGTTGAAGCCCTGTTGTACGGCCTGAAAGAAGCCGACAAATAGGGGCAGCACCGCCAGCCATAGGGCGTCCGCTTCATCGAGACCCCCACCAAGTACCGCGATCATCGCGGCGACCACGGCCAGTATCGGCCCAAGTAGTCGGGGGGCGGTGATTGGCCGCTTGCCACCGGGAGCCAGTCCCCTCGCGTCCACGAACAACGAACCAATCGAGTTACCGGCGACGATGGCCACGATGAACACCGCCACCCCAAGCGCCGAAACCGTCACCCCCTGGCTGATGGCCATCGCGGTGCCGCCGAGGCCACCAATCAGGTGCCACCACCTAAGCCCGCCGCCTCGTCGAACGTTACGCAGCACCTCGCGGATGCCAGCCCGGGCGCGCGGCGCAAAGCACAGAGTGATCCAGAAGATGGTTACCGGTACCGCGGCGGAAAGCACCGCGGCGAAGAACGGATCGCCCAGATCGCCAGCCAGTGTGCCCTGCATGCGCGACCCCAGGGCGGTCAGAATCCCACCCACCCCGGCGAGCAGCACGAAGAACGCCTTGCGACGTTCGGTGCTGCCGGATACGTGTGGAGACATGGGAGCGGTTTTCCTAGCGGTTGGAGAGTCTGAGCGGGTTACCAGACACGGATACGGGAGGTGGGGTAGGCGAGCGGGCCAGCCGGATATGTGGCCTCGTAGTCTTTGCTGCGGCCGATAAGGTCAATGTCGGCGACGATGGGACTGCCGTCAGGGTTCTCGAAGTCGGCATCCACAATGCGGACGCGGCCCAGATCAGCGCCGGTAATCACCGGGCTGATCGGCGCGAAGACGCCCTCGGGTGCCTCGATTTCGAGCCAGACTTGCTCCCCTTCCTCGACTATTCGAACGGCGCCGGGTACTCCGCTGAGATCGAGCGCGCCTTCTTCGCCTACCCGCGGCCTAGCCCCGCCCACGTAGGCATTACGAGCGATGTATGCAGCCTGTCGCTGGAAGTGGAAGCGGGCGTGATCGCCGCCCAGGTTGGCCCTCGGGGCAACGGCTTCCAGATATTCCTCCCAGGTGGCGGGGAACTCGTCATAGATGTGGGTGCCGTAGCCGTTGGGGTCGAAGCCCTCGACAATCATCGGGAGGGGTTCGGTTCGGTTGTAGGCGAGGGTCGGGGTGGTTTCGACACGCTCGCTGCGCTCGCTACTCAACCACCCGGGCGGCGCGCCGATGAAGAGGTTGCCGTAGTAGCGGTCGTCGCCGGGGTAGATGAAGGAGTAGCCAGCCACGTTGGTTGAGTGCGGCAGGTGGTATGGCGTGGCCCGGTCGAGTACGGGTTGGACGCGCACGGCCCCGGCCAGCAGATTGTTGATGATCGCGTTGCCCTGGGAAAACAGTTCCACCGAAATCGGCGAAGCCAGCACGTTGTGATCGACGGTGGTGGGGCCGTGGCAGACCTCGATGAACAGGTCGCGCGTGTTGTTGTACAGCAGATTGCGGCTGATGCGCGTGCCTTGCACCTGCCAGTCCAGCCAGATGCCCAGCGTCGAGGTGTGGATGCGATTGCGGATTATCTGCACGTCGATGGGGGCGTGCAGTTTGATGGCCGCGATCTCGAAGCCGTTGAATTCGTGCTTGGTGCCGATGCGATAAATGTGGTTGTCCTCGATGGTTGAGAACACGCAACCCAGATGCCCGACAATGCCGTTTTGCCCGCAGTCGAAGATGGTGTTGCGCCGCACGATGTGCGAGCCGATGTGTTCCTTGGCCCAGCCATAGTCGCGGGCGGTGAACACGGCCTCTAGTTGGTATTGGTAGCCGGGCTTGTCGCCGCGGTCGGTGGCGTAGTTGTGGCCGGTGGTGATCTCTTTGCCCAGCGAGATGCCGGAGCATTTGGAATCGCGGATTATGTTGTCCTCGATGATCCAGCCCTTGGCCCAGTTTGGGCCGATCAGCCCTGGCTGGTCGGCGGTGGGCGGCGTCCACGGGGTGGCCGCGTGGGCCAGCTCGAAGCCGCGCACGGTCACGTAGTTCAGGTGGTTGCGCTCGGGATAGAACACGGCCGGGCGAACGTTGATCTCCACCAATGCCTCGTTGGGGTCGGCGCCGTGGAAGTTCGCCCAGATGGTGGTTACCTCTTCGGTGACCTCGACGTACCAGACGTAGCTGGACTGGTCGGGGTCGACCAGCGGCACGTTGTGACCCGTCCAGCGGTAATAGACGCTTTCGACCCGTTGCGGGTTTGAGACCGCCGCGCGGGAGAACACCTCGTGGAAGGAGCGGCCGTCTAGGTATACCTCCCCCAGATGTGGCCAGGGTTCGCCACCGGGGCGGATGGTCCAGTCGCCCCAGATGCGCTCGACGTAAGGGTTGAAGTCGCCGAACAGGGAGTTGGGGATGACCGCGCGCCACACGTCGTCGTCCTCCCGCATCCAGCCGGTGATCCGCTCGGAACCCTTGATAATCACCTTCTCCTCCCGCGCGGCCTCGAAGGTCACGCGCCGGGCGTCGGATAGCCCACCGCGCACGGGCCGAACCCATTCGCGGTAGGTGCCCTCGTGGACCCTGACCGTGCCGCCTGGCCGAACCAGCTCCGCGGCGCGCTGAATGGTGCGCAGTGGGGCGGTCTCGGTGCCGTCGGCGTGGTCAGACCCGGTCAGGGCCACGTGGAGGATCATGAAAGGTTCCGTTTCTGAGTGTTCCGTCATCCTGCATTATTCCTTTCGTCATCCTGCGCGAAGAGAGCCCAGCGAACGGAGTTGCAGGACCTAGAGATGACGGTTACCGCCGGGTCTAGGCCCTGCGACTCGCTCCGCTCGCACAGGGTGACGAGGGGCTAAACAACATTGAGCAATTCGGGCAGCGCCTGGATGGTCCAGGTGGCGCCTTCGTGGGCGGTGGCGTCTCCGATGGCCACACAACGCATCCCGGCGGCGATGGCCGCATCTACGCCCGCGAAGGCATCCTCGACCACGATGCAGTCGGCCGGAGCCAACCCCAGCTTCTCGGCGGCCTGAAGGAACACCTCCGGGTCGGGCTTGGAGGCCGAAATCGTGGTGCCGTCCGCGATGGCGTCGAAGGCGTCAAGCAGCCCGATGCGTTTTAGAATGGGCACGGCGTTCTTCGAGGAAGAGCCGATGGCCTGCTTTATGCCCCACTGCCACAGCACTTCCAGGGTCTCCACGACGCCGGGGTCGGCGTCGCCCGGGGTGAGCCGGTCAAGCAGCCGCACATACTCGTCGTTCTTTTCCGTCGCCAAGGTCAGCTTCTCCTCGGCAGAAAGCTCGACCGGGCCAAGGGAGAGCAGGATGTCCAGGCTCTCCATTCGCGAGACGCCGCGCAGCCGGTTGTTATCCTCGGCCGTGAACGTGATACCCAGGCGCTCCGCGATACCCGACCATGCCTCGAAATGCAGGTTGTCCGTGTGGACGAGTACCCCGTCGAGGTCGTAGATGATTCCCTTGATCTTGCTCACAGCCGAGTGTCCCAACGTCCCAGGAACGGGTCGGTCGGGGCGGTGCCCTGGAATTCGGCCTCGCCGCACAGCGCCGCCATCAGGTGGTCGAAGACGTACGGTGAGGAGTTGTACGTGTTGATGAAGGTGCGCACGCGCGGCACGTCCAGCAGGTGATATGGGTTCTCCACCGAGATGAACACCGTGGGCGTGGTGGTAATGAACTCTGGCACATCGGCGCCCATCGGTTCCTTCCAGACGATCCGCACACAAGTCTGGTTCGACTTCACCGAGAGGTTGGCCAGGTAGACGATCAGGTCGTAGTTGTCGGTCACATCGGTGGTTGGGATGGTGCGTCCCTCCCAGCCCTCGGCCGGCTCGAACTTGGTGACCTCGTGGCCAGCCTCGCGCAACCGCTCCATAAAGCCGTCCAGGATGCCTTCGCCCGAGATGCCGTAGCCCCAGCCATCGCCCTCTAGCCCGTAGAACAGCACTCGCTTGTACCGCTCGGGGGTAATAGGCAGCACGCCCGCTTCCTCCTTGACCAGCGTCACGGAGCGGGCGGCGATGTCGCGGGCGACGGCCACATGCTCGGGAGTGCGGAGCAGTTCGGCGGCGTTTGCGGCAGGCAGGTTGTCGCAGAGGTGCAGGCCAAGCGATGCCTTCAGCGCCAGAATGCGGGTGATCGCCTCGTCCAAACGCTCGGGCGTGATGGTGCCGTTCGCGATACCCTCGCGCATGTAGCCGTAATCCTCATCGAAGTTCTTGGTGAAGAGGAACATGTCGCAACCGGCGGCGATGGTGGCGGGCACGGCATCCTTGCGGGGCAGCACCTGGGCCATGCCAGACATGGTGGTGGCATCGGTGACCACCAGACCGTTGAAGCCGAGGCTGCCGCGCAGCAGATCGTTCAACAGCTCCTTGGCGACGAGGCCGGGCAGCACATCCTTGTCGGCCAGACCGGGGCACAGCGCCTTGGAATATTCGGGGAGCATAATGTGCCCAGCCATGACAGTGCGGGCACCGGCGTCAATGGACGCCTGGTAAACCTTACGGAAGGTGGCGTCCCACTCCTCGACCGTCATGGTGTTCACCGAATTGAGCAGGTGTTGGTCGCGGTCGTCAACGCCGTCACCGGGCCAATGCTTGATCGAGGTCGCCATTCCGGCGGCCTCCATCGCCGTGACGTACTCGGCGCCCATCTGGGCTACCAGATCGGTGTCGCCGCCGAAGGCGCGGGTGGCGACGATGGGGTTTCGATAGTTCAGGTCTAGGTCGATCACCGGGCCGAATGACCAGTTGATGCCGACGGACATGGCTTCGGCGGCGATCACCTTGGCGGCGGTAGCGGCGGTCTTTGGATCGCCGGTGGCGCCAATGGCCATCAGGGCGCCAGTATGGGTGCCCTCGGGAATGGTTTGGGTGACGCCCGCCTCTAGGTTCGCCGCGATCAGCATCGGGATGCGCGTCGAGGTTTGCAGGGTGGTGACGGCGCGGCTTGCCTCACCCACGGGCATGTTGCGGAGCATGACGCCACCGACACGCTTGTTCTTGGCTAGGTCGGCCAGGTACTCGTCGTCGTCGGAGTAGGTGAGCTGGCAGAACAGCTGGCCGAGCTTGTCGTCGGCGTCCATCGTGGCGAGGGTGTCGGTTACCCACTTGATGCCAGTCTCATCGAGGTTGAATGGGGCCTTGCTGAGATCCATCGTCTTGCTCCTTGCGATTGGGGTTGTGGGCGTTCTTGGATAGCGGCGGGCCTGCCCGCGAGGGGTAGTGCGTCAGGCCCGCCGCCAGTCTGGGGTTATTCGAGTGGTTGAGTGGGGCTAATGAGGGAGGCTCTTGTCGAACTCACCATCGGAAGTGGTTTCGACACGCTCGTTCCTCGCTACTCAACCACCCGGGGTTGCTCAACCGGCGGCGGTGGCTAGCGCCGGGGCACCAGCTACTGTGGCCTCCCGAGCGGCCTCCTCCTCGGCAATCGCCTGTGCCGCCAGCAGTTGACGGCGGTCTTCGCGGCGAATTTTCTGCTTGACCGGATCGGCCACGGGGGCGGCCATCCACAGGCGTTGCGTGTAGGGATGCTCTGGACGGCAGGTGACCTCCGCGGTATCACCGGCCTCGACGATCTCGCCCTTCCACATCACGGCAACCCGGTGGGAGATGTGCCGCACCACATCCAGGTCATGCGTGATGAACAGGTATGCGACCTTCGTGCGGTCCTGAATTTCCTTGAATAAGTCGAGTACGCGGGCCTGGGTAGACAGGTCGAGGGCCGAAACCGGCTCATCGCAGATAATCAGCTCCGGGTCGAGAGCGAGCGCGCGAGCGATAGCGATGCGTTGCCGCTGCCCGCCGGAGAACTCCCGCGGCAGGCGATGCATGGCGTCGGCGGGCAGGCGCACCTCTTCGAGCAGGTTCGCCACCCGCTCCCTAGCCTCGGCCTTTGACATCTTCCGGGTCGGTGGCGGTTCGACAAGAGTCTCCTCATCCATCTCGGGCATCTTCTGGGCCGATGGCGGCTGTTCGAAGAGACCCTCCTCATCAACCCTGGGCACCCGCCGGGCCAGCAGCGGCTCGGACAAGATCGCCTCGATGGTCATGGCCGGATTCAACGAGGTGTACGGGTCTTGGAAGACGACTTGCACGTCCTTGCCAATCTCCCGGCGCCGCCTGGCCGAGATGTTGCCGATCTCCTCGCCGTGCAACGTGATTGAGCCCTCCGTCACCGGGGCCAGGCCGAGTACGGCCCGGCCCAGCGTCGTCTTACCCGAGCCAGACTCCCCGACCAGGCCGACACATTCGCCGGGACGGATGTCCAAGCTGACGCCCTTGAGCGCCCGGAACGGCTTGGCCCTAAACCCCTTGATTGGATACTCGACCACCAAGTCCTTGACGGTCAGCAGTGGCGCGGTCATGCGGGAACCTCCTCAAGAAACTCGCTGGGGGCGGGGTCTACCCAGGGTTCGCGTATCTCTTCGGGGTCCAGGATGGCGCCGAATAACTGCTTGGTATACGGGTGTTCGTGTGTGCGGAACATCGTCTCGGTGTCGCCACGTTCGACGATGTAGCCCTCCTGCATCACCATGACCCGGTCGCAGATGTCCGCGACTATGCCGAAGTTGTGGGTAACCATCAGCACCGCCACCCCCATCTCCTGCTGCAACTTGCGCAGCAGTTCGAGAATTTCAGCCTGCACGGTTACGTCAAGGGCCGTGGTCGGTTCGTCGGCGATGATTAGGTCCGGCTCGCAGCTGATGGCCGCGGCGATCAGCACGCGCTGGGCCATGCCGCCAGAAACCTGGTGTGGGTAGCTTCGGAACACCCGCTCTGGGTCGGCGATCTCCACCCGCCTAAGCAGGTCAAGCGCCCGCTCCTTGGCGTCGGCCTTGGAGATGGCCAGGTGGTGACGCATTGGCTCGATCAGCTGCTGACCGATGGTGAACGACGGGTCGAGGTTGCTCATCGGTTCCTGCGGAATGTACGAGATTTGCATGCCGCGAATCTCGGCCATTTCCTGTCCCGAGAGCAGCGCCAGATCCCGCCCCTGCCACAACACGCGCCCGGCCAGGATGGAGCCGCCCTCGGAGAGCAGCCGCATCACGGCGAAGGCGGTCTGGGTCTTGCCTGAGCCGCTCTCACCAATCAGGCCGACAACCTCACCCTTGTTTACGTTCAGGTCGATGCCGTGAACGATCTGCTTAATGGAAGCATCCGGCATGGCGTAACCGATCTTCAGCCCCTCAACGCGCAGCAGTTCGTCGTCGGCCATCTCCACGAGCGTCCCGGGTAGGGCTTTGACCTCAGCGGCCTTGTCCGCAGCGATCTGCTTGCCTACCCGGCGAATGGTGGCCGGGCTGGTGCGTTGCGTGCCGTCCAGGGCGTCGCGCAGGGAATTGGCGATCAGCGTCAGGCACAGGCAGAACAGCGCTAGAACAACAGAGGGCCAGAGCATCAAGATGGGCGCGGTGTGAATGCGGCCAAAGGCATCAGAGACCATGCCGCCCCAGGAGATCATTTGTACGTCACCCAGGCCCAGAATCTCGATACCGGCCTGGATGCCGAGCGCGATCATCATCATGAACGCGGCCTGGATCAAGATCGGGCCGCGCACCACGCGCAGCACGTGGCGGAAGATGATCCGCCAATCGGTTAGGCCCGAGACGCGAGCGGCGTCCACATACAGTTCGTTACGCACGGACTGTACGGTGGCGCGCACCAGGCGGTAGGTGCCAGCCGAAAGCAAGAGGCCGAAGATGGCCATCATCCACCAGATGGAGGGGCCGATTACCGCGCGAGCGGCGAGCAGGATGACCATGCCCGGCAGAGCCTGCAACAGCGAAGCGGTGTTATTCGACAGGGAGTCAAACCACTTGCCGAAGTATCCGGCGATCAGGCCCGAGACCGTACCAATAGCCACGGCGACGCCAACAGACAAGATGGCGCCGAGAATCGAATTGCGACCACCGTAGAGCAGGCGGGTGAGAACATCGCGGCCAGCATTGTCCGCGCCCAGAATGTGTCCGTTTTCCCCCATGCCAGCCAGGTTGGCTTGGAGGTTGGTCTGCCGAGGGTCGAAAGAACTCAGCATCGGGCCAAAAATCACCGCGAGGATAAGGAAGATCAAAATTGCGCCGACTACAACGGCCTGCGGGTCACGCAATAACCGCCTAAATGGACTAGGGGGTGCAGAGGTACTCATGAAACACGCACCTTCGGGTTGAGCCAGCCCTGCGCGATGTCAAGCAGCAGGTTGACGATGACGACAATGATGGCAACCGTAACGATTAGCCCCATGAGAATTGGCACGTCACCCGCGCTTGAAGCGCTGGCCGAAAGTGAGCCGAGTCCGGAAATGTTAAACACGCGCTCGATGATTACCGTACCTCCGAGCATGCCTACGAACTGTAAGGCGATCACGGCCAGACCGGGACCGGCCGCATTGCGCAGCGAATGCTTGAAGATCACGGAGCGGGCGGGCAGGCCGCGGGAGCGCAACGTGCGCACGTAATCCTGTTGCAGCACGTTTATCATCGCCGCCCTGATCTGTTGGGCCGAGGAGGCCACGCCGCCAACGAGCAGCGCCACCACCGGCAGGGTGATGGAGTGCAGCCAGCCGGTAATCGAATCACCCGGCTCGGTGAAGCCGGTGGCATAAAACCAGCCCAGGTTAAGCGCAAAGAGCATTACTAGGCCAATGGCGATCAAGAAGCTTGGAATAGCGGCGCCACCGAGCGAAAGCGTCTGTACGGTGCGATCCATCCAGGTGCCACGCTTTAGGGCCGCAAATACGCCCACGAACATGGCGATAATGGCCGAAAGCAGCAGCGAGACGAGTACCAGGGAAAGCGTCGCCACCAAACGGCGACCGATTTCGCCAGTTACCTCAACGCCTCGGTTGACCCAGGAGTTGCCTAAGTCGCCTCGGATGGCGTTAGTTAGCCAGTCCCAATACTGGACGGGCAGCGGGCGGTAAAGTCCGAGTTCTTGGTAGAAACGGTCTACGGCCTCTTCGGAGGCGAAGTCACCCAGGATGCGGCGGGCAGCGTTACCGCCGGTGATGTAGAGCAGGCTGAACGCGATCACGGAAATCGCGAACACCATCAGGATGCCGTTTGAGATGCGGCGCCCTAGAAACGCAAGCACTTGTTTACCCCTCTTCGTTGAGTGCGACAACCGCTAGTGGCGGGACGACCCGAGAGTGCCGCCCCGCCACTAGTAGGTTGTTAGTTAGCCGGTGAGATTAGGTACGCCGGGGGCATGATGTTAATCATGACCGGGGTGAAGCTAACCCAGTCGGCGAAGATCGCGGTGGCCCGGTTGTAGTAAATCGGGGCAAACCAGGCGTTCTCCACCAGCCAGGCGCTCAAGTCCTGAGCGGCCTGACGGGCATCGGCGTCCGAACCAGTCTGAATGACGTTCAGGTAGGCGGCAACCTCAGGGTCGGTCGAGCTGAACGGGTTAAACAGGCCGGTCGGCACCACGGAATACTGGGCCTGCTGCCAGGTGTCGGTGGTGGACAGCCACATCGGGAAGATCGAGTAGCGACCGGTCTGGATGTCGTTGAACAGTTCACCAGGGGCGGCTGCGGTCAGCTCAAAGGTCAGACCGATTTCGGCGGCCTGCTGCACGATTGTGTCGATCAGGCCCGCGTCAAAAGCGCCACCGGTCATGAAGGTGATGGTGGCACCCTCAAAGCCGGCTTCCTGCACCAGTTCGAGGCCACGAGCCGGGTCGAAGGGGTAACGGTCGAGCAGCGCTGGAACGTAACCGGTGGTGGCCGGGCCGAAGATCTGGTTGGTCACCTCACCGCGACCGTGGTTGAACACGGCGAGAATGCCCGCGCGGTCGATTGCGTAGTTGATGGCTTGGCGAACGCGAACGTCGGCCAGCGCCGGGCTGGTCTCGCCATCGCGGTCAACAAGCAGCAAGCCGAACCAGTCGAGCAGGATGTTCGCGGTCTCAAAACCGGCGTCCTCGAACTGCGGCACTACGCCCTGGTCGCCCCAGACGTTGGCGGCGTCGATCTGGCCACCGAGGATGGCGTTGTTTAGGGCGGTGACATCCTCAAAGAAGGTCATGGTGATGCGCTCGAAGCGATCTAGGTTCTCGGCGTCCCAGTAGTTGGGGTTCGGGATGACGGTGTAGGAATGACCGGGAGTGGAGCCAGCAAC
>Ga0131853_10013116_pt1 | contig 15183 bp, 6 predicted proteins | sample TergutLab28metaG_FD_92764 | JGI IMG/M metagenome (GOLD analysis project Ga0131853, IMG submission 92764) | Labiotermes labralis P1 segment gut microbial communities from Petit-Saut dam, French Guiana - Lab288 P1 (version 2) (version 2) | ecosystem: Host-associated > Arthropoda: Insects >...
ATGTTGTTGTAAACCTTACAATAATTAACCAATAAAATAGTTGTGTTTGACGGTAAGTGCCACGCACATATATTGCCATACTAATTGTATATCACACAACGGGGATGACGCACATAAAGCTGATGATGCATCACGTGGGCCGAAACATGTAGTTATCGAGTGAATATATGTCAGTCCATTAATGATAAAATAAGCCGTGTTAGAAGGACATGTTTTTACATAACTCCATAGTATAATCAAAGAGTAGGACGCAAGATATTAAAGTTAAAATTCAGAGTACTTTTTAATCTTCCATTATTTATGCAATTATGTGTTTTGACTGTTGGGGAAGTGTAGGTTTCTTCTTCTTCTTCTTTATTTACAGAAAAGAAGGCGTTTATTGTGTTCTTATTTTTTCACTTTATAATAATACTTTACCCCAAAATTTAAGGACGTAAAAATTACGATATTAGTAATTATATATTTAAATATAATATTTAAATATTTCCTCTTGATACTTTATATATGAAACGTAATAATAAAACGTGCAAGAAAAAACGTCACATCTTGCTTCTAATCTCGGTAGTCATGCTTTCTTATAAGAAGACCTTTCATCAACTGGTCATTGCATTTATACGAGTACGATAATTTGAATTTTCTCTGCTTGTGAGATACATGTTCTAAAATGAAGGAATGTTTTTAGAATTATATGGAAGTTAATTTCCATAAAATTTTCTGTAAATTTTTATTGAAAATGTTGACAAATTACTCAGATTACTTCGTGTAATGAAAGAGCGTAATTTTGAACAGGAAATTAAATAGCGACGCTGACACAATAAAACAATTACTGTAGAATACTGTAACACCACGAACATTTGTCCTAAAACCTCGCACTCGAATATTTATGCAGCGCACTACGACAGGTCTATAATACGGTTTCTATTATGAGGCAGACACAGAATATTAACAAACAATAGACAATGAAAATGTAATGTCATTCGAGCCACGTGTATTCGTGTTTTTACACGCCAGGTTTGAGCCTAAATATGCGTGTGCGGACGTGAGTGCTCGGAGGTGTAATTGAATGCGTAAACTGCACAGAGCAATTTGAATAGTTCCAACCGACAAGTGGCATTGTCAGTCAGGTGACTGGGCGTAGGGTGTAGGGATGGGTTGGGGGATTCTGTGGAAACCTATGTTTCGATCTGGGAGTGATAAAATTCGCCTCTTCAATTCCCATGCAGCCAAGTCTTACTATAACAATGGAAGGAAAATGGAGTTTCTGAAACCTTACCAATACACATGTAAAGTGTCTAAGCTTGCGTTTGATGACATCGCTCCAGCTTCAGAGATTACACTGTTAAGTGACGTGAAGTAAAATTAATGGTTACCCTAGAACAGGGCACGAAGAACCAGAGGGGGAGTAGAGGTATAGCTCTACTCTTTCTTTAACCTTGGCGCTAGATGAAGGTGGGTGGTTAACGCCACACCACGGCCGCTTTACCCCCGGGAATGACAAGGTACCCATTGTGTAAAAGGCGTGTTATGCCCCAGGGCCGTTCTGCTCTGGTGCTGAAAATCTCGCTCCCAACGGAATTCTCTCCTCGGACCATCCAGCCCGTAGCGTGTCCGCTACTTGTTCACGTGGCAGGATAAAATAAAAGCAGTACTTCTGCATTTAGACATAGGCTCTAATACATCTATGCCGTGGGCTGGTATAGCGACTCGCTACGGGATGGATAGTCCGGGGATAGGATCCCGGTGGGGACGAGTTTTTATGCACCCGTCCGGACCAACTGTAGGGCCCACCCAGCCTCCTATACAATGACTACAAGATCTCTTTATCCGGGAAAAAACGACCGGGGCGTGGCATTGGACAACTATTCTCATCTAGCGTCGAGATTACAGAAGGAGTGGAGCTACACCTTTAACCTCGTCTGAGCCTTCGTGGCTTGTTTTAGGGTGAACTTTACCTTTACCTTTGCTAGGATTGTGCCGCGTTTCTCATTGAGGAAGTGAAGGTACTACAGTATAATAAGGCGAGTGAGCGGACTCTCCGACGACATTAAGCGGGTACATTCAAAAAAATTTCGAATTTATTAGGACACAATGGTTATTTTTTTTTATAAAACATGGTTCTCCAACCCGCGACCCGCCAGACTTTATTATGGGGGCCAACAGCCGTATTTGTAAATTATGTATATGCTATAAAATCATAAAGTACCTTAGGCTGTTTCGTATACAACTTATTGTTGTGTGTCTAAGTGCGGTCCGCAAACAAGACCACAATAACGGATGTGGCTCTTTGCCATTAAAAATATTGGACACCCATGGTACAAAGTGTGTGTATATTTCAAGCGTTATGAATTTTATGTTTATGGTTCCTTGCATCGCTGTTTATTAATAATTGTCCAACTAGATGCAACACAAAGCAGTCTAATTATTATTCTGCAAGCTCACTCTACATGTTTCGGGTGTCAACCACATTCATCATCAGGAGTACACAAAAATGTAACTGTAGCCTGCGGTACTGGTCATATTTTTTGTGCAGCTACCTCCCTCCAACGTGGCCAATCCTAGCTGGTAGCTGCACAAAAAATATGACCAGTCCGGAGGCTGTAGTTACATTTTTGTGTGCTCCTAATTATGGGTGTGTTTGACACCCGAAACATGTAGAGTGAACTTGCAGAATAATAAATAGACTGCTTTGTGTTGCATCTTGTCGGACGATTATTAATATATTTCAAGCATTTCAGTCTATTCGTCCATTAAAAGAGGAGATGTTAGCTGGGTAGAAGATATTAGTTGGAATCTGTGACAGATTGCATCACGTTAGGGACCGAGGTGTTAACGGCACGACAAGTTAAAACACAAGTACACTCAACAGGGGCTTTACGCCCTGGCTGTGTTCCTGAAAAATTGGGCATAAGTCAAAAATTATTTCCCCGTCTGAAATAAGGCGTTATTGTAACAGAACGCACCCAGCCAATGGGCGTTAACTGAAAATGATGGAGGGCAAATTCAGCAGTCGTGTACATTAACCACGAGCTGTAGAACACAAAGGCGTAAAAAATGAGCGTAAAAGAAGGACTGCCTGTATATGAGACTATGAAGCCAGCTCAGATAATTTGCAGGGACGGCGTTTGTGGATAACGTAATAATTTTCGCGTTCTGTATAAGCCGAATATTTGTTCTCTCTTTGCACAATACTGTTTACACCAAAAGTATTTTGCCCTGCAGTGGTGGTTTTCAGACACTTTGATTCTTGCTGTACGCTTGAAATACTCACTTTTTTTCTCTCCGGAATACTAACAGCAGACTCGATAAATAAAACTTGTAGTAAGATTACACCTCTTTTTAATGGATGTTATTAATCCTTTACTTAAAAGCTTGCATTTTATATACATAGGTCCGTGCATCGTAAATCGAATTTAATAACTGTTTTCCAACAAGATGCGACTTATTCAGTTTATTACATTTCTGTAGGCAGCTCTACATGTTTCGGGTGTTGACACCCATCATCAGGAGCTGGTACAGCTGTAATTACAGCTTTTGTTATTGATTAACTGCAATGAGTAAAATACGCTGCTATTAATACTAATATATGATTTAAAATTCTAGTTTGGTCATATTGAATGTCACCAGCCTTGACGAATGTGATATATAAAATAATGGTGGATGGTTAAAAGCAGTATTTTTAAATTATGTACAACAAAAATAGTCTTTACATACCCGGATCTACTACCAGCCGTCCTCATTGTTGAGTTGGAACTGATTCATGTGTACCGTACGGTAGGTACTCATTTATTATGGAAGAGTTATGACGTAAGACCGGTATCGATGGCTAGCTGGAATAGGGGATTTTGTTCGCCTCTGTTTTGTTCTGTTTTGAGATTTTATTGCGCTTTTCCGATAGACCTTAAACATAACCTAAATTATGTATATATATTGTTGTATATTTTATATTATGTTGTACATAATTCAAAAATGTTGCTTTTAACTATCTACCATTAGACCAGCCTCGTGGTCTAGTGGTCAGAGTCTCTGACTACTAATCATAAGGTCCCGGGTTCGATTCCCGGCACTACCGTGGGAATTATCCCTGAAGAGGAGGATTCCCGCGGTGACCATGGTCTGGGTAGGTTGGTAGAATTTAAGTTTAAGCGCCCTCCTGTCACTACATCCTCCTACATCACCACTCACATCATCGGGACAATGTAACTGCGCCTCATGGGCGTCCCAACCTCAGGAGTCGGTTACACTCCTGCCATGCCCATGAGGTAGGACCACGAAGTCCACAAGGACATGTGGTGGCATTGGGGGGGAATCGACCATTATTGTATGTATCACATTTGTCAAGGCTAGTAACATTCAATATGATCAATCTAGAATTTTAAATTATATATTCGTATTAATAGCAGCGTATTTTACTCATTGCAGTTAATCAATACCAGATGTTGTAATTACAGTTGAACGAAACATATAGAGCTGCCTATAGGAAAGTAATAAACTGAATAAGTCGCATCTTGTTGGAAAACAATTATTAAATTAAAAGCTTGCGTTATCTTAAACCAGAAAGGCGATGATTGGTAGATGCAACTCACCCTTTAAGAAAACTAAAAACAAAAAGCACTGTACTTTCCAAACTTCATGTAATAGTGCCTCTCAGCTTAGCAAAGACTTCATTGAACTTCTGCTCCAACTGCCACCCCCCCCCCCACGAATGTTGCATGTGTGTATCTTTGTAATATTTTCAATTTGGTGTTATAAATTAAAACTCGCGGCACACCGGTTTAGAACCGCTTCTGTATGGAGTTGATTTGTTCCACTGAAAACCCTTACAAATACGAACTAATTTTAACCAGTTTCGTAACAAAACTTCTCATTCTGTGTTACGTAATACGATACTTGGTCTGTTTCAGGAGAGATTAATGAATGGCTATTTGATAAAGTGGTAGGGAATGGAGGAAGTTTGTCTTAAATTAACGTTATTAGATTCCTTGAGCCTTTAGAATATGGGTCAAGTGGCTCAGTTAGTATAGTAGTTCCTCATTAAGCCATTAATAGTCACCCATAGTCAAAACATTTGCTAATTCCAGTCGCCGCGTGGTCTAAGGCGAAAATGTACAATCTCTCGCTTACAGGGATTGCAGGTTCGAATCCCGTCTGGGACATGGATGTCTCTCTCTCTTGTTAATGTTGTGTGTTGCCTGGTAGCGGTCTCTGCGACGGGCCGAGTAGTCGGGAGGTGGCCTACCAAGTGTAGTGTGTCTGAATGCGATCTCGAAGCCTCAACAATGAGGAGATTTAGGCCCATTAGGGATGCCGAGCCATGAAGAATTTAAAAAATTGTGGGGTCTGTCATGTAGGCTACGGGCATCCAACACATTTGATCCTGCTGATTGGCTCGCCATCATAATGTCTGGTGAAAATGTCCTATTAAAAATCCTGCCGTTTATTTAACCTAATGAACTATTTACAGTGCAGTGACAACTGTCATCGCCTGTTTTAACGTTGGTTGTTAATGCAGCATTTTTCTCGCAGAGTATATTTTTATATTTATTTTGGTAAACATAGTTGCTTTTCAATAATTATCTTGTATTTTTAAAGTTGGTGCTGTGTTTCTTAGAGGTAAGAGCCGAGTTTTTAAAAAAAAAATTTAGATGAACTTCTTGCCTGAGAGGGTTAATTTATTTATACGTAAACCGAAGATTGGTTAAGTCAAATATATATATATATGTATATGAATTAACCAGTCTTCTATATATAAATGTATGTATATTTTTTTATTTTTTAAAACACATTTTACACACACTTACATCTTACGTCACATCCTTCTGAGTTTATTACAATTAATTTATAATCTGTAATTTAATAGTGTTTCTCCTCGTGTTATTTCCTATATAGTTTGGCTTTCCTCATTAGTGGGACTGACAATCACACTTCTTAACATCATGTTTACTGGCCTGATGACGAGAAAAGAGGGATTCTCCTAATGTTGGTTTATTCGTCTTTCAACCACCTGACATGGCAGCTAGCCCGACAGAGATTTACTGAAAAGTAATTTCATTTGCAATATTGAGAATGTCTATTGCTCTTCTCTGAACAAACAGTGTGTAACTTTTAAACAAAAGACCCAGTACGGTCGTATAATGTTCTTAAAGAAAACTGTACGCTTAGGCCTGCGAAGAAAATCTCTCCTTTCACTGAAATTGCAGATCCAGTCTTGTGTACATAAAAGCCTACCATTCGGTCCTATTCTTCACCAGGACAATCCAACCTACACATACAGACACTATTTCTGTAAAATGCACTTTAATATTATCCTCATCTCTAAGTCTAATTTTCCTAAATCGTCACTCAGCATTTAGGTTTTCGACTATAATTTTATATTTTTATTTATTCTCTATGCGTACTATGCGTATCGTCAATCTAATCGTCATTCGTCTAACATTACTTGCAGAATACAAATCAGTACGTCTGCTATAGTATACCTGTAAGGTTACTCCTCATTTTGTTTCCTCCTTTACAGGTACACACATTCGTGTCGATAGAATCTGCTCAAACACATTCAACCTTTATGCTTCAATCAGATTGAAAAACCAATATTGAATGACTATGTAAAGAACATTATATTTAGAAATCAATTTCATGAATTTATGTTACTTAAACGTGCGTATATAAAAGATTCTCATTTGAATTTATACCTGCCCTTATTTTTCTGTGCAAAGGAATGAAAATCTGTATGCGAACTGCTGAACCCTGAAAAATTGAAAACTATGCCAAACTAATTTACAGTAACATAATTATTAATTTGTCAATGCTGTATCTTCATGCAGAATTAAAACTGAGCCCTTCACCTACTAAATGATGCAAATACCCAAACTTCACATAAATAACAGCGGAATGACAAGGCAATTTACCATCAGATTTACAACTTCAAGCGTCCTGTCAAACTTACCATCCAGTAAGCCTGAAAATCCTGTCTATTCAAATGATGTTTCATGTGTTTTATCAGTGTCATGATTTGTCAAACTGACAAAATGCAATCCACACGAATTTTATCTTTTCTTGTCGCCTCTTATTACTTATGAACTGCAAGTCTAAAAGGTTTTAAACTGGCATCTGTCTAATACGAATTGGAAGCACTCCAATTATATCAAATTTTATTTAACTTCTAATTCCAATACCCGAAAATCTTCCACTTCTACTAAAGTTCACGTATCTTAGTGTCGCACTGCTTTGTTATTTATTTATTTAACTAACAAACAAATGACGTAAGTCACAGTCCCTCTTAAGAAGCCAGTAGGTCTTCAGCTACTGAAGAAAATCTCCTCGTTTTGTGCTTTCTGAAGATCCATTGCCCTCCAGTGGTCCCCGCCCTGGGCCATATTAATCCAATATAAACCATTCCATTATAATTCTTTGAGTTTCATTTTAATATCGTCTTCCCATCTAGATCCATGTCTTCCAATTGATTTATTCGTAGGTCTGCTATCAATTAGAAAATTTATTTGACGTAGCTGGTGAGATAATTATGGATGTTTAGGCGGACGGATAGAATTCAGACGATGAACTAGACATCAGGTTGGTCAAGAAAGGCTTATGGTATGACCAACAATTTGTAGGTATCCTGACGTAAAGCTGCAGGATGTGAAAATAAAAAAAAACTTTAGTAAATCTGTTGTATGGAAATCTATGTCGTGGATAAAAAAAAACACTTCTCAGCCGTGAATTAATTTACTATAATGTCCTTTGGAAACGTTTATAGTAGGTCGTAACTCGACGTCTGAATGAAAAGTAGTTCTTTAGGAGCTATCCCTCGCTCATCCCTACACTTCCTTAGCGTACTCACAAGAATCCGACACTGGAGTTTGTCCTGATCTGGATCAATTGTGTCGACACATAAACGTAACATTAATGTAGAATTCATTTCAATATTATTCTCCCATCTACGACCAGACGTTCCTAATAGTCTCCTTCCTTAGGTTTTTCTGCAAAATATTTGTATTTATCATCTCCCCCCTACACATGCTACATTTCCACCAATTTCATTTTCTGTACATTATACAGGAAATGACGTAAATTACGAAGCTCCTACTCCTAGTACGTAGTTTTCTGTGTTCTCCTGTTACTTCCTCTCTTCTCGAATCGATAAGTCGGTGTTTTTACTTCAAGAACTTGTTACATAATATCGACTGTTACAAGGGATCGATAAATCGAAGTGACCCACTCACATACAGGGACAGCAAGCCAGTGGCTGTCTAATGCAGAGAAGGTACAATAGATGGCACAATAGACTTGATTCAATAGAAAACCAGGATTAAAGGCTTTGTGTCTGAAAATAAATCAGACCTTATGTAGGCCTCCTCTGACTTTCCGTGACGAGTATTGTTTTGTGACGCACTGCTGCCTTCGTCATCAGGGTAGATGAAACATCTGCACATATGTATTAAGATACAACGCATCAAATTCCGGAAGACAACAGTCTTCAACGCGTTCAGATGTTGGCAACTTGAGCTCCTTCAAGATAAAGAACATTCCTATTGACTGTAGATAATAGAATACACCCAGAGGGATGTAATTAGATTTCCTGTTAATCATAAATTTAAATTCTTAGCCAAAATGCAATGTAGATAATCTGAATTAAAATATTTATATATGCTTAGGGAATAAGACCGTAAAACCGTTTCCATGTAGGTGCTCTGTGAAAGAGAGAATGCTTTTCGATAGGGCCAAATGGGACTGTTCTTGAACAATCCCCTTTCATGCAAGTCACTAACAATGTTGAAGAGCAATTTTATACAACTGTCATTTATATTCCCATGCTGCATTAACTCTATTTATTTTTACCTTGAATTTACATTGCACACAGTAACTGGTGGCTAAATTATTATTTACTTCGCTGAACTCGTATGCTTTAAAGCATTGTAATATTATAGGATTTATGAGACTAAATATCTATAGTTCCAATAGAAAACATTTATCACTATCGGTTGAACAGCAATTCTAACGTGAGCACGAACGCTGTACTCTATTACACCTGACAGGAAGTGGATGAATAGGGGTAACTCTTTATAACTGATTATCCTACAATTTCTCAAAAAAGGGTGTCCTGCGTAAGCACTAAAAGAGCCAAAATGTTACACATTTCTCTACTTTCAAAGATAAGGCTTAGTTCCTAATTTTCTTCAGAATAAAATCTGTCAAGTCATCTATTTCAATTTCTTTTTCTCATAAAGCCGGGGATTTTCCATCTGTCCGATTCAGCTCGACACGTTTGAAAGGGAAAAAAGTGATCAACGTATTAGCGTGACGTAGGACCCCCTAGGCCAAAATGGAACTCTCGAAAGATGGCAATGTATGTACGAATGCCGCTCACTGACACGGATGCATCTCTGTGATTTCAGAGATGTCGTGTGTAGTAAGAGGCCTTTCGGTGGTCCGGTATCTTTTCACTGTTTTAAAGGATTAGATTAAATATAGATTCTACACCCTTAAATGAAACCGTAACAGAAGATAGACTTAAAATCGGAACAGAAATTATGAGAAAACACGTTAAAAAGAGTCTGAGAAGATCGTAGTTTATTCTTGTTAAATCTTTAAACCATTTGGTTGTTTTTCTTAAACTAAAGAAAATATAAACCTCTACACTCTTAAACAAGACTGAAGAAGGAAGCAATTTAAAAGCGAAACAAAGCGCAGAAAGTCTTGTCAGCCAAGGCCTTAGAGCATGATTCATCACTAGTGGTAGATGTTTTAACACTTCGTGAAATCATCGTGCAAGAAATGAGTTATGGCACTGAAGATTATACATACTACGAAGCATGCGTGTTATGTTCGCGTAAGAAATATCATGCTTAGTGAAAGCTACCAGTTGGTAACTTACGAATTATTCAAGCTACAGAAAAATAATTCCATAAAGAGTTAACTTCATGCAATTACGAGTTTTTACGCCTAATCAGCGGATAAGAATACTGTAACTTGTGTCTGAGGGGCAAATGAACATCTGTTTATTTATGACTGATTCTTTTCCTAATCCGTACTTTGAGCATTTGGGTTATTAACAAAGTAAATGAATCATAAGTTAAATTACTTTAACCAAATGTACTACACTCTATTTCGTAAACAAATACATTTTCCTCTAACTAATTTAAAACTGTCTTTATGTACCTGAGTTATGTTAACTTGCAGCCTTGTAATTATGAACACCTAGGAGAAACTTACCACCTACAACTTCTGCATATTGAGGTTAACAAGTAATGACGTTGCCAACCACCTAAAAGGCTAGAAAATGTCGTAACCCGGGAGACTGTCAACAGAGGTGGTCTTTTCTCTGCTTATATAAATTATCTGACGACCAAAACAGCTTCTCCTATACATGAATATGGGCCCGACGTTGAGGCTACCAAGATTTTACCTTTCTTTTCTAGAATCGTAGTGGTGGATTTAGATGAGGCATAATTCAATCACAGTATTGGCTCGTTATGTCGTAATCCATTGAGCAGATTTTCTCTATTGTGGGTTCTTGGAACAAACGTTTTATAAAATGGAAGTTCGAAACTTTGAATTTAATTTATATCTGTATCTTTGTCAGTATTGAAATTTGTGTAAGCGTCCACTACGGGGTATCCGGTTACAGAGTCGCCCTGTACTTGTCGGAGCGTCAAGGCGATGTAGTAGCTACAAGCTATGTTTAAATAATTATAACTTCGCCTAGGATTTATTTAGATTTATTAATAATAATAGTAATAATAATTCTTACTGTATTACGTTATTATTATTATTAATGTATTACAATTACGAAGTATTTATCGAGAAATACGAGTATGACTGCTGTTGATGGTCTTCATACAAAACGAAGAACAAATATTGAGGCCAAGAATGAGCCATAAGTTGCAACCTCTGTAGCTGCAATAGTAATGCGACCCCAAAAACCCCTTCACGGTCCTGGGAATGTTTTAAATCCTCTCTTCACTCCTTCTGTCATCATCATCATCATCGTCATCCCTCACGAGTTAGGTCTTAACAGGCCTTACTTAATAGTATCTTCAAAGTTCTCCCCAGTTATCTTCGCCAGTTTGGTCTATATTTCAGCATTGTTTTTGGCTTCATGTTGTTGTTCAATATTTTTATATGTCGCAGCCATTTTGATTTGTACTTTCTTAGTTTCTGGCCAACTAGTTATAATTTCAACTCCTCTAGAATGTCTTCATTCATTTTGTGGGCAAAGATGGTGTATCCCGCTATCCTTCTGAAAAAATTAATGTCAGTTTAGGTCAATCTTATTTTGTCCCTTTCTTGATAACTCAAATTTCACTTCCATATAGAAGAATGAGGGGAATCAGTGCATCATATACTTTTATTCTTGAAGATTTCTGAACCAGAGTTGGTTTAAAGATGTTGTTTTGATTTCCTACTATTTGAGCAATTTTTTAATTTTTTGTTGATTTTTTTTTTTATTTTCATAGGAAATTTCACAACCGAGATATTTAAAATTCTTTACTTGTTGTAAACATTTGTAATTCACAACGGTTTTATACCCTACTGGGTCTTGTTCTAAAAATGCCATCGTCTCAGATTTTCGGGTGATAGACTCACAATTTTTTTTCTGTGCTTTGTAATGTCAATGCTCAGCTCTGTAATTATCATCTAAATCACATATCATGAATTAATAGTAGGGGAAAATAGGGTCCACTGTTCAAAATAATCATCCTGCAATCAAATATTTTTAAAAATAGTTCTTCGAACTTTCACCTACATACCTGCAAGTACCAGTCACTAAGAACAGTAGACATTAAAGCGATTGATCGAATTTAAGTATGTTAAACGCCTTTACAGGTATCTATGACATAACTGTCTTAAGTCCGTTTGCGGAACTGAACTGCATACCCTCTCCAAACATTTTATATTTGAAGAGTAAAATTTGACTTAATTTATATTTCATATACATTGGATAAGGGCGAAATTACCACCGATCTCAGCGGCCGTGCAGTCTAAGGCGTAGATTCGCGACCGCTCGCTTGCCGGGATTGCGGTTTCGAATCCCGCCGGGGGCATGTTTGTCTCTTGTGAAAGTCATGTGTTGTCAGGTACAGGTCTCTGCGACGGGTCTAGCCCTTGTCCAGAGAAGTCCTACCGAATGTGGTTGGTCTGGTCTCAACATCGAGGCGGTCTGGGTCCGAGTAGGGCTATTGTAGCACAAAAAAAGTAGCCAAATCAGCGGTTTGTCTTATGATCTCCGCAAATTCAGTCCGAGGCTAGGACTACGGAACTTCGTATGATAGGATTGTAAGATATAACAACATACCTATGTCTCTTTTTTGTTGTATTGCGTCCTATTACATTGGTCAGTATGTCGACGAAAGTTTTCGAAGTTAACTCTGATAAACACAAATTTATATTTTGTGTCAAGGTAAAGTTTCAGTATTTAGTGGAATTGACTCCCTTTATTTCTATTATAGTCCTAAAGAGGGACTGATTTGCCAATACTAATTCACTTGCTGTAACTCTGGCCAGAGGGGCGGTTTATCTCATTTTCCTTCAAATCTTTTACCCCTTGCAGAAGGTACGTACTTCCGACAAGAGAAGGAGCTGATTGTCTGACAGGTGGGACTCTACCATGCAGAAACAAATCCAATTTCCAAATCCCCGATGTCATTTTGGTCGAGAAAGAGAGAGAGAGAGAGAACACGAGGAAGTCAGCTGTAGTCGCTGGGGCAGTCTGTCTAAATCAGAAGAGAGTTACAACAAGGATTCCCAACAAACGACACCCCATCTACATTTTGCACTACGTCATTGTACTGAAGGACCAGCAACTCCCATCTACGAAAAGTTCGTTAATGTTCAATACAGTTGCAAAATGCTTTTCCTGTGTGCCAACAGTGAGAAGCTGGTAAATAAAATATTTCGAAGAGTCCCCACGAGTAACAGAAGAGTGATCTTAATTATATCCTTGACTATTTAACGCCACTTAATCAGCAACTGAATTTATCTACCATTAACGAAATAAGGTCCTTCTCAAGAAACTAAAAATCCTTCGTATCTCAAAAAAAGTATTTCGACAGTGGAACACTAGAACCCATTGCCGTGTTCTCAACCGGCCACTTATTCATATGTTACGTATGAGAAGCTGAATTCACGCCACTTTATATTATTTCTTTAATTTCATCATCTGTATTCCCCACCAAATATTTCGGATACTCAAAATCAGGAGTAACGAAATGTACCGGGCAGGTGGCACGTACGGGGCAGAAGACTGGTGCAGACAGTGATGTGGTGGGGACACCTGAGAGAAAGAGAAGACTTGGAAGACAAAGATGTAAATGGGAGGATAATATTAAAATAGCTATTCAAGAAATAGAATGGAGGTTGTGGACTGAATTGCTGCTCTGGCTCAAGAGAGGAACAAGTGGATGGCTACTGTGAACAGAGTAACGAAACTTCGGATTCCATAAAATGAGGATAATTTCTTGACCAGCTGACGAAATGTTATCTTATCAAGAATAACTCTGATCAATACAGTTGGATATGAATTGGAGTTAATTGCAGCATACCGGTTTGTCTAATACTGAAACCTACCGCGTTTACTCGCTTCTGTCTACTTCAGCACACACAAGCTAAAATGGAAAAGTTTTTCGGAATTTCATATAATTTCATGGAAGGAAGTAAAAAAATTAGAACTACATCAGTGCTTTCGTTCGCGACATTGTCGTATACGTAAGGGAGTAACAACATCCAATTCAGAAAGAAAGGTTTCAAACGATTAGAAATGACAAAAAACGACAGATTCATACAATTCATACAAATTACTACGGAATAGAGTCAACTTTCTCCAATATAGACACGCACGCACACACACACACACACAACACACATTACATTACATATCGCAAAAATAAATTCCAGAAAAACTAATCCAATTCAGCTTCGTGAGAAAACTGGATAATATTCTAAAGACCACGGTGCGACCGAGGAACAACTTCAGGGAAATTATGATTTTTGTATGTCTTATGTGATTTTCTGAACATTCCTTTATTTTGCTACAGCGTTTATTGGAAAATATTTGACCTCCAGCAGTTATTTTGATTTAAGTTTTTAATATACTTCGGCGATCACATTGACAGAAAGTAATTTCTTAATAAATAAGAATCATTGTGGGCTTATTAATTCTTCCTCGTCAAGGGAAAGCAGTCAGATGTGAGTGTTTTAGAGTAAGGTGTTTGAATGTAAATGCGGCTTATATTTTATATGGAGATTCCCTCTTCTGCGTAAAGTGTGGGAGGGAGATTTAGGAGGCGCAGTCAGTCCTAATCACTGATAGAGTGTTGGCTGCGGAAACCCTAAAGAATTGATAAAACTTCGTATACAAGAATATCTGATTGCAGTGAAATGCCCTTTACGCACGACAATTACATCTCAACGTGAGACTATGAATGCAATTGAAAGTGAGTGTAACCACATCCATGCGCGTGCCATGAAGGTGAGAGGATGCAACAAAGATCTCATTCTTAACCTTTGCACTAGACGGAGATTATGGTGACGCCCCGGCCTCTTTACCCCCTGGAAATGTACACTCGTCACCAATTGCACAAAAGGCTGGCTGGGCCTTCTTGGGGAATAGAAATATCTCTGCATTCCACCGATATTCGCATTACTCTTCCTCGGTGTTACAGGCCCGCAAACTGGTCACCATACCGACTGAGTTATCCACGCTTGTAGGATGATAATACTTGTACAAAGAATTTATTAGATATGTTCTGAAAGGATCTTTGGTGCCAAATTCTGAAGAAATATAGACCAATAGGGCCTTTCAGCATTTCGTGATGGTTCGTTTCAAATTGCAATATCACTGATGTGTTACGTAAATACAATTCAATTTACGTTCGGTTACTCGGCGATACATAACCCCAGACTAAACATCATAAATATCATTTAATTCATATAAACCAAGAGATTTAGATGGAAATTCTACCCGTTAATGAAACCTAAATGCTATATATAAACAAACAAGACCCTTTCACTGCCGATGGTATTTTCAGTGTTTCATATCCAGGAGGCACAATGGAAATTAGTTTGTGCCTTAAAATAAGTAATTAGAGTACTTGTAATATCATGTTTATAAACACAGCTGAGTTTATCCATAAATGTAAAATATATGTGTATTTCACAAAAGTTAAGTGTCAAAAGTACTTAATTTTATTA
>Ga0131853_10013118_pt1 | contig 15183 bp, 10 predicted proteins | sample TergutLab28metaG_FD_92764 | JGI IMG/M metagenome (GOLD analysis project Ga0131853, IMG submission 92764) | Labiotermes labralis P1 segment gut microbial communities from Petit-Saut dam, French Guiana - Lab288 P1 (version 2) (version 2) | ecosystem: Host-associated > Arthropoda: Insects >...
AACGGTCATAACTCCATAACCGTCCAAAATTGGACACATGTTTATATGAACTTTTTTGATCACAAAGACCTAGGAAATCACCTCCTGCAGTTATGCCCTAAAGTCGTGAAACACCCTGTATATTATCCTCCTGTTTGTGGCTCTGTCTCTGGAATGTTGTCTAATTACAAAATAAATAAAACATTTTGTACCCAAGTGACATGAAGTAAACATACAAGAAAATTTTTTAAGATGCTTTCAGTCTAATATAGGATTAAGATGAACTGTAAATATTTGAGGTGCCTTAGTACCTAATATTCACAAAAGGAAGAAATCATCTAATTGGAAACATTAACATGAAGCTGTCATTCTACAGCTCCCATTCCTAGACCGATGGTGCAGCAGGTGTACAACCTGTTTCACCCAACAGATCCAGTGGCTGCTAGGCTTGAGCCTCTTCTCTCAGCAAGATTCTCCATGTTGCCACCCATAAATGTTGCCCGCTACCAGAAGTATCCCCTTGGAGATGGACAGCCATATCATCTCTGTGAGTAGTGTTCCTGTTTCCCAGTGAAGCACAAGCATTTTTATTTTTGGAGCATGGGTCACGTTATGCTGATGTCCAGGTAATGTTAAGTGCTCAATAAGACAAGAAACATGATCACTGCTAGCACTCTTCATCTTTACTTGTCATCTGTTTTTCTGTCAACGTAGGAATGAGTTGGGTGTTGACTGGTTGTTTGGAATATGCTTCAGCTGGGATGAGGAGGCACTGGGTCATTAGAGAGCAGTCCGATCTTTCCAAAGGTCTAGTTAGGGAGATCACTTATTATTTGTGAGATTTCTTAAGTTTTGAAATTGATACAATAGTAGTTATTTACCTTATTGCTGATAGTTCCAAATGTCAGGCTTTTAACACATCCTTAATAACTGCCATGTGTCTGCTGAACTACAGGTGTATATGGCTTTTCTGTCTGGTTTTTATACATTGTTACAGATAAATTACGAATTTGTGTGTGGTTTCAGCATTATGCTGCAAAGTGGAGGATAACAGCACTATTCTTGGCTATTAGGCAGGTTTCTTGACCCTTGAAGATGGGAGTGATAGGTTGTCCCAAAATGTCAGTACAGAATTACAGCTACACACTGCATAATAGCCCAGAAGAGTGCAGTTCGCAAATTATGAATCATGTGTTTAATTAATAGGGTTTATTGTTCTTGCAGTGGAGATCATCCAGGCAAACCCACAGATGTTTGCAGAAGGTTTGAATGTAGCCCCTGCCACACCAGGTTGCCACCTGCGGCGGATGTCAGAAGTCAGTATTCAGAGTACAGTGTCTGGTGTTATTGACTCTTTACCACTTCAAACAATCAATGCCTGTAAGTATCTCAAACACAACAGAATGACTTGTCTTGAAACTGTGTTGCTTGTAAAGTTATTTTACTAATATTGAAAAATAAAGAAATATAAATATATATAATTATAAAACCTATATTGTAGCAATCCAAAAGGACTGAGACAGAATTCATAAATATCTTTTGAACATTATAACTCAGTTTTCCTATTCTTTACCAATGTATTTGGGTTTACTATTACTTTAAACAGTATATTAAACAATTTTAAAATCTATTACTTGTCTTTGTCTGTACACATGCTGTCCAATACTGTAACAGTCTCAGAATCAAAATAAATGATTTGAAATTGGCTCTGATTGTTTGTGACATGATAAAATAGGGATTCTTTGTCACAGTTGCTCCAGCATTCGGAGAATTTGGTTCATGTTTAAGCTGTTTTTTACTTGGTTGGAAAGCCTAAGCCAAAATATAAGAATATGTGCCTGGGAATATGAAGTCATGTGTTGGTAATGTTTTCTTCTCATTCTCAGTTCAAAATTCTTGTAATATTCAGACACTCCAGATTGATTTTTGTATTTACAGTAACCCAGAAATGGTGGGGCACAAAGCGGCTTGACTATGCATTGTATTGTCCTGAAGGACTGGCAAACTTTCCAACTAATGCTCTGCCCCACCTGTTCCATGCCAGTTACTGGGAATCCTCTGATGTCATAGCATTTATTTTGCGCCAGGTGAGAGTTTGAGTCCGATGGACCCACATTCAATTATTTTGCTGTCACCCCCCCCCCCCCCACCCCCCCCTTTCTCTCTTTTTTTCTATGACTTTTTTTTGGCCCGGGGGGGGTTTTGGGCCCCCGGGCCCCCCTTTTATTTTTTTTTTGGTCCCCCCCCCCCCCCCACCTGTCTGTATTTCCTTTCTGTTGATAACTTTATGTAGGATTAAAATTGCCCAGCTCTTAGGAATACTGAATGGTACACTCCAGATGATTGGTAGAAAATTAGTTACAAAGTTTTTATAATTTAGTAGAGTGAAATACTATTCTTAATTATGAGAGGCACCTTAAGCATACTCATTACAGCAGTTAGCAGTGGCATCAAATGGACTGTATTGTGAATGTAAGTTTTAAAGATTGTGGCCAGTAGTTCAGCAGGTGGTACTTATGCACAGTTCACTAGTAGACAGTGAAAGGGTTAGAAAGAGAATTGCATTTGATATCTTGCATTTGCAATTTGAATTTTAGTTTCAAGGTTTGTGGTGAACCATTGACAGGTTTGAAATCACTGCAAACAGTGCTGCATGGTATTATCAGAATACTATTAAGTTTACATGAAATGATTGATTGTATGTTGCAGCTTGGACGAGTAGACATCATTCCAGCATTTGGTAATGAAGAAAAGGATCTTGCAAGCTTCAGCCCGAGCCAACCAAGAGAAAAGTGGATTAAGAAGAGAACCTCTGTGAAACTTAAGGTAGAGCATATAATGGTCAAGACATAAATGAGGGGAAGTTGTAAGAAGTAATTGTAAGGTGTAGAAAACCAACTTCCCTGCTTATTGTGTAATTGACCTACATTTTTGCACCATTTATAAGAAGGGTGTCACTAGTTTCACCCATACTGTATCAATATGGTCATATAAGAGTGAAATATTATAATAATAAATTTTTAAATATTTACTTGTGCTTTGTCTCAGTACAGTTTGGTATGTAAGGTAACTGATTTTATTTTATTCTATTTTATTTTCTCAAAGCTTGACGATATTTCAACCAGTATTTAGGCTTCCACTGACTTATCATATTGTTGACACAACATTGCTTGTATGTGAGACATAAGATGATGAAACTTCACTTTTTATTTTCATCAAGGAATCAGATTTGCACATCAATCCACCAGGGGGAGGAGTGGGAACAAAAGCTGACTACAGCATACACAACATAAAAGCACAGTGTAAAAGGAAGAGAGAGGCAATTGTGTGGTGCTGATCATTTATTTGTCCTTCAAAAATCTTATCATCATTGTACTCATTGTTAATCTCTGTGAACCTACCACAGACCTTACATTGGTTTTCTACCCTTCAGGGGATCTGCTGGGTGTCTCACTTATTAATATTACAGTTTTTTGTTCCCATGGTGGTGAATCTGAACATACTTCAGGTTCCCTTTATTCCTTTAATGAATGTACAGGGTGACTGAAAAGACACTGTGTCTATACAATATTTGTAGTGAACCTGTGTGTGCTCTGTATTAGAAGTGAGGAGTACCATAAGTATGTCTTAGGTGCTGTGTGTGATTTCTGTCATGCAGTCCCAAATCCTTATCACTCCCCACTACCCACTCACTACTTGCCTGTAAGCAGTGACTGATTGGATGCGTGTAAATGTGGGTTGTCAGTTAAAGCCTCATTGCGTTTGGTCTGACATGTTCTATTGTAGAGGTGAATATACAGAGGAGGCCAAATACAAATTTTTGACAGTGTTGCCATGTTGTGACACAGTAACCAGTGTATAAAAGGTTTAGAAAAATTGGATCAGTTGCAGACGCACTGAGGTCTGGCAGGTGGAAAGTCTGAACAGAAGACAATGTAATGGAGATGTATGGTTGCAGTGTGTGAAGTTTGAATGTGCCTGTTTGCAAATTGTCTCGGTAAATAGGCACAAAAGGAAGTGCTTAACAAAAATTGTGACATTGCCTCTGTACAAGAAAACCCCAGGACATGAACCTACAGAATTTGACTATGTAAAGTGTGTGTGTCAGTATTGCCAGTGGGTTTAATACTCTTGGCAGCTACTGGTGAGGACATTCAGGATGTCCCTTTCTTTAACAGTGAAGCCTGGTTCCATTCATCAGCTTACATGGGAGGGTGGGTGGGCATATGCCCATGCACACAGATGCCTTTCAGGGAAACATAGCAGACAGCAAGAGATCTTATGAATTAAAGTATTGTAATTCACCTTTAACATTGTAAGACTTCAAAGCAGGCTATATCATAAATGCTTGAATTGTGAGGTTTAAGCTTTTCCATTCCTGTCATTTTGATTTTTCACCTGTAAAAACTGTAGCCCATAGAGAGGTCCCTTATTCCAACCTCATCTTTCACCAAATGCTAGATAGTGCTATTTCCTGCCTGTTTCTGTTGCCTTACATTGCTGATCATGCTACACATTGCACTCATGTCACTCATTTCATGCATATGTGCTGTATGTAGATGGGATCATTGGTGAAATGTCATCTGTTACCATTGAGCAGGCTGGCATAGCAGTAATTCTTGAGACTTGTATTTAGGATATAGCTGGTTTGATTTTCAACCAGAACACCTACTATCATGACATTTCTTTTTCTGATTTACTTAAGTCCCCGCAGGCGAATAATGTCATAGTACCTTCATTAGAATTTTGCCCCCCCCCCCCCGTCGTGGCGCTGCGGTCCAACACGGGCCATGGCCTCCTCATTCTTGAGGTTTATAGATCACACACAACAACACATCACAGTCGGTAGGACTCTTCTGGACGCGTGATCAGCGCATCACAAAGACCTCTACCTGACAACACACAACATTCACAACAGACAGACATCCATGCCTCCAGTGGGATTCAAACCCACAATCTCAGCAGGCAAGTGGCTGTAGACCTACGCCTTAGACTGTGCAGCCACCGGGACCGGCTCATTAGACCATTACCACTTCAAATACTTTCTAATTAATCATTCACTGTCAATCCTAGCAGCGCCAGAATATAGTCTGAAGCATCACAAATTGAGCTGTAACCTACCTCAATAAAACTCTCTCTGGCTAGCTAGTTTTATTGAATTCACTTGTTGTGAAAGCTGTAGATAAGATATAACCCACCTTCTCTTACCATATTAAGAGAATCAGGTGCTATCACTGTTACAAGAGTGTTGGTTTCATCATTTATATATTGTAGGTCTCTTCTTTTCAGAATGTTGCAGCAAACCATCGTGCCAATGACGTAATAGTAAGAGAAGGTGCAGCACAGGTTCTGGTGGCACGCTTCATGTATGGTCCTCTTGATATGATTACTTTGGCAGGTTAGCTTAATGCTCATGTTACACTTAATGGAGTTTCTCTTATTGCAAACTGTGTGAGCTGGGTAATTGTGCAGAAAGCGTTACCACAGCTGAAAATATTGAAAGTAATAATTATAAGACAAGGTGCTTGTTGCACTCCATAAAGTGACTGCACACCAGGGAAAAGTAGACTATTGTTTGTTAAATAAAATATCTGACAAATAATTATGCTGATGCCTCTGTACCACATTTGACAGGATTGGTGAATTGGTGTAAGTTACATCATGTGACAACATTATGCAGCAGTTTTGTTTCAATATTTGCTGGGATTAAGTTCATGTCTTTGTCAACATTTTATTGATGCAGGGTTTCATTTGCTAAAAAAGAATTGTGGATTTTAAATTGTTTAGGATCATAATTAAGTTTTTGGTCACGTTGGAGACAAATACCGCTGACATTTATGAAATATTACAGACAATATATGAAGCAGGAAGAATGAGTATAACACATGTCTGTGTGGATTAAAGATTTTTTAGATGACAGGAAAGATATTGCACACAATGGGAATTTGAGGTATCTGACAACTATCTGGGCTGATTGTGGGGAAAAAAAAAAAATGTTTTAACTGGCATGAAATGCCTTCCAGTTGACTCTTATAGGAGAACAAAACAAGAACATAGAAATTACGAGATTGATTTTGACACAAAATTTGACTGAAATTTCTCATTACTTTTCTAATTAATACTGTTAAAATAATTCAAATATCTGGGGAAGGAAATAGTGAGAGATTGTGAAAAGCAGGCACCTGCTCAAGACAAAATTGTGGATACCAAAATAAGAGACTGAAGTTTTTATGTTATTTTTATGTCAAAAGAATATCCCCTATAAAATCGTTCTTCCAAAACAAACAGCCAATCAAGCAGTCCACCTTCATATTTTGTAGACCAACATACTGATGTCCAAGGTTTGAAGTCATGAGACTGCAAAAATTGGCCCTCTGCTACATCCACAACTAACACTGCCTGCAAGTGTGGTTTGATTCAATCTCCTTTTTTGGTTTCAGTGTGCACCACTGCAACAGCTAGGAAACAACTAGTCTAACTAGTTGTCTAGTTGTTTCCAATTGCAAAGTATGCAAACAATGTGCCATTCCTTTGTGAAATTTGGTAATAGGATCTTTATTTTCATCCATCACTTAAGTAGTGCACCATGAGAAGGTGTCAGAATAACCAAATGATGCTGTAGTTGATGAGGTCTTGGTTATTCTGGTTTGTTACATACCTTGTGTTGGTAGTTGTTTACTGACATTTCAAAACAATATACAGGTCCTTTCTTCAAGAATCAAGCACTTAAATCCCCCTAAAGATGGAACTGATGGCTGTCCCAAAATGTTGGTCAGTGGGTAACAACCCACAGAACCAAGGTTTAATTTACACTGTGTCAGAAGCCTGAGGTTGGATGTTTTTTAGTGCAAGCTATCTTGCTTAGTGGTGTCAGTATACTGTACTTATTTTCAGGGGAAAAAGTTGATATCTATGTGATGAAAGATGTGCCAGCTGGAGAATGGTTGCTTGTTGCCACTGAAGTAACAGATAAAACTGGCCGTATTACATACACTTTTCCAGAAGATAATGCCCTTGGTTATGGCATGTATCCTGTAAAAATGGTTGTGAGGTAAGAAAGCTACATGCTGTCCAGTTAAATCTGTAAGTGCATAAATACATCATAAATCTCACTTGTTGTGTTTTGTTTAAATGTATCTCATACCCATTAAAGTGGTTATTTTATTTTATTTTTATTGTTAGAAGAATGGATCACTTTTGGGAATTGCGGAGGTCCATAGTCCCAGTGGCAGATCTAGGCTTTATGTTGCGTGTGGTGGGAAATCACAATGGCTGCCCTGAACAAGAATTACAGACTTTAAAAAATCACAATCATTTGAATTTCTTTTCATTTGTCTCAACAATTTAAAATTTGTTGATCACAGAAAATCAAGTGTTGTCTAAAGTATTAATTTTGGCACCCCTTGGAGTCTGTTGCTGAGGGCAGCCACACCACTCACTCCACCCTAACTATGACCATTACAAAGTGTTTGGTATGACTTATAAAACTGATTTATTTCAGAAAGTAATTTGCACTTAAAAGCAGTATGTTTTCAGTAATTGTTGCTAATATAAAATGGAGTTAACGTAGTAATTTTTCATGCCATTATTTGAGGAATAAAATCAGAGGAATATTCAGTGTAATATTGAACATACCTTGACTTTAAAGAATGAAGCAGCATGTTTTTCATAGTGTTGGTGTCTATCAGTAAGTCCACACACTGTCATGACCGAGAAGCACTTAACCAGTATACATGTGCTTTTTCCTGTATGATGTGCTGTAACTCTTCAGTAAGAGGAATTTCTTTGGTACAGTTTTTCTTGTTCATGCAACACTTGCTTTGATGAATTAAAGTGGTTTTTTAATATTATTATTATTATTATTATTATTATTTTCCAGGGGGGATCACACTTCAGTGGATTTCTACATGGCAGTGGTTCCACCCAAGACAGAATGTGTTGTGTTCAGTATTGATGGATCATTCACAGCCAGTATGTCTGTAACAGGACGTGACCCTAAAGTGAGAGCAGGTGCTGTTGATATTGTGCGGTGAGTAATAATATCGTCAGGGGTTTTCATTGTTCTCTATTTCGGTGGTACCTCATGTCAGTTTTTCGTGTCTTTTGAGCTGCTTTTCTCATGTCACATGGCTTCCAACATAACTGTCATCGTTTTTATTTAGTATATCCTTGTATATGCAGGTGCATCCATACGTTTCTGAACTGAATTGATAATGAGATGTTCACTTACATTTATTGTTGTTCACTGTTATCCCCTTTAGAATAGTCCCTTTCTGAGTGTATATATTTCTGCTGCCATTGAAACTGGCTTTTTAGAATCAAGCAAGTTGATTAGCGATTGTTCCTGAAATTTTATGACTGGAAGTGTACATACATACATACATACATATGTACATACACATACACACACACACACACACACATACATACATACGTATGTATATATACACACACACATATATATATATAAACATGGGTGCACGCATGACACACACACACATATATATATTTATCTATTTATTATGTGTGAAGCATAGTTCATGTTTTCTGGTAGCAATGGTATGTTACATACCAGCTTTGCCAGCATGCTAGAACTTGCTCTTGAATCAAGTTTTATCATGTAATTTTGTATTCTTCTGTGAGGCAACACAGTAGAATGGCAGATGTGCCTGTTGTCACACTGACAACCCACCTTAACTGTTTCAGGCACTGGCAGGAACTGGGGTACCTGATTATATACATTACAGGCCGGCCTGACATGCAGCAACAGAAGGTTGTCTCCTGGCTCTCGCAGCATAACTTTCCACATGGACTGGTGTCTTTTGCTGATGGATTGTCTACAGATCCTTTGGGACATAAGGCAACTTACCTCAAGAACCTCATACAAGTGTGTACCTGACACAAGCAGTTGTGGTTAAATAAACACAAGCATTCTGACTAGAAAAGTAAACTCTGCTTTCAAATGTATGTTGAAAGTTTTTATATTTTCAGAGGTGTTATTTTACCTGTTGTGGCTTTGTGCCATTTAAATGCTATTTGTTCCCTGAAATAATATACATATTGAGGACTAGGTATGACATAATTGGTGCTGGGAGAGCATGCTTACTTTATAAATATGCAAGCATCCAAAATTAAATTTTTTTATTCTCCATTGTCACATTTAGTTCTTGGAAGTTTGTTAGACAGTTCTCTCTTTTGTTCTATTAGGTTTGTCTGTCTGTGTTACAGGAACATGGGCTGGTGATACATGTAGCATATGGCAGCAGTAAGGACATCAGTGTGTACACTTCAATTGGACTGAGGGCAAGACAAATCTTCATTGTGGGAAAGGTGTCCAAAAAGCATCACTCCCTAGCAACAGTGCTGCAAGATGGCTATGCTGCCCACTTGACCACCCTGTTGGCACATGGTGGCTCTCGGCCTGCACAAGGAAATGCTAGGATGGTTATCCCTAGAGGTTGCTTTGGTTTACCTGGACAGAATGCTTCCCTCAGAAGACGAAGGTGAGGAGAATTTATGTTTTATTGGAAAACTTCTTTTGTTAACACCTGGTGCAGAGCGGAAAGAGATACGAAATATAGAGGATCTAACAGGGGAAGAATTTGAAGGCTGTCTGTGTTGTGGACTTTTTATGTTACAAACAGCATAATTTCTTGTCTTTCATTTATATTGTAGAGTTGTTACTTCATTTTCCCTTGGTTTTGAACTAGATTCCTGAATTAAATATTTGTTTTCAGCACATACAATGAAATCTCACTACCTCATACTTCCCGGCACCTTTCTGACAATGATTTGTGTTGAAATTGGGACTAGAAAGAAGTAAAATAAAAGTAACTTTTGTTTAGATAAAGATAACTGTATGTTGCAAATGTTAAGGAAGGAAGGAAGGAAGGAAGAAATACAAGTAGTAAAGTCTTGGCTGTTCTCATATTGTCCAATATGACCTGTGTGTATTTAATTAATTACATGTTATTACTTTGTTTGTCAGCACAAATATGTTTTACGTACAACACAGGTCTCGCATTCAGCAACTTTCTGTACTAACTGTCCGTCGGACATAGATAGTAACAGCATTGTGAGTGCTCTCATTTTCCTTAACACTTCTTCTGGTTACCGATACAAAGGGAATATGTTTTCTTTGTTGTGCTTTACATCAAGCAGTCAGTTAAGTATTATAACACATTTCATTCACAAAACACATTTAAATGAAGATACTGAAGTCTGTGAGACTGAACAGCGTATTTCATATATGTATGGGTGTGTGTGTGTGTCTAATTTTTGTTGGAAATTAATGAAATATGCTGTAGTCTAAATTAAATTAATTATCACTACTCGAAGCATAATAGCCCAGAAGAGCACATTTCTGTTCTAAATTACTGAAATTTACATTAGTTGTGAATGTTTACAGTACTAAAAAATTGACTGTTCTTTGCCTTCATTCTCTTTATATACTCCTATGTTGATGTGAAGTATGCTGTAATGAGGTTTCCTATAATTTAACCTTCCATCATCTTGTTCCATTTTCCTTGAATTGACTTGCATACTTCTAGATATTAGTCAGAATTCTTGTTTTGCCCTATTTCAGTGGTGTCCAACCTTAGGTTGCAAGGTCATAAGAAGAACAGAGGTCATTTAAAGTTTTTATTGAGGCATGTCAACAACTACTATAAGTGGTAAGACATGTGGTGGCTGCCTGTCCCCTCCCATTCTTGTGGGAACATGTGCTTTTGTTTGACTGTTGTGCTGCATCACTGTGCTTAAGCGAAAGTCATCACTTATCTTTGCCTAATTTCAGAGTCAAGATAACTTATACAGAGACTGCATGTATTTGTTTGTTAGCATCTTGTACTATTTTTTATGTGCAAGGATGAACTGAAGTGTCAAAATTTATCATTAATGTAATGTTTAAGCACTGCAGGCAGTGGTAAAAATAAGACTTAAAATTACAGTTACTTCAGTTTGAGTGTGAATATGAAACTGTAAGGAACAATGTGCCTTCAGTCTGATTGTGTTTTTCCTGTGCTCCAGGTTATCATTTCCTGGCAGGCTTTTTCAGATCATAGGTTGAACACCATTACCTTATTTTGCAGGCATGCTGTCTTTAGAATGTGTTGGGGTCAATTCCTGTTGTTTCAGGGTGAAATGAAATTCTATGACTAATATATTTGTGGAAGAATAGTATGGTGTCAGAGAGTGCAGGCTGTATGGCTGGCTTGAATATCCGTTTGTTATCCTTGGTTAGTAATTCTGGACTCTGAAACACCGTCAGTTGGTTGATTTTTATGTGTTGACAACTATTTTGTTGTTTTTCATACCCAGCCCTTCCTCTTCTTCTTCTTCCCCCCCCCCCTTTTTTTTTGAGCACTGCATGAAATCGGACATATTTTTACTGTGAAGAAAGATCAAAAAAGGTTATGTTTGTGTAATAAGTTGTGTTTATTTTGTTTTACCTGTCTCCATACTGTTGCCTTGTCTGGTGAAAGGCACTGCTTTCAATGCATTAAGAGTTTCCAAGACACAACACTGCATTTATGCGGTACCATAAAACAGGGGTGGCCAGCTGGATGAGCTTCAGGAGCTGCACTATAGTAGGAAACATAGGCAAGAACCATGCATTAATGAAATCAACTACTTTTTTCCTTAATTAATGGCTTCCCTTTCTTGTTCATGCAATTCAGTTAGTTATGAGTCTTCTTTCCGTAGAAATCTTTTAAGACGTTCATGGTCAGCCTCTTGTGCGTGTAAAGTACCTGAATAATATGTATGTCATCCAGAAAGTAATGCATAGCATTTTTTTAATTTGAACATGTTTTGTTTCATTCCACAACGTATATTAAAATCCTTCAATGCAGTCCTCTTCACACCTTGTGACAGCTGCCCAACACTCTGGTAATTTTTTTTTTTTTAGCATTTAATTGTCTGTTTGAATTAAGCTTCTAATACATAGGGTCATGACTGCATTTATTGTTTCTGAAGACTTAAATTGTTGGCCATGCAGTGCTTCCTTCGGGTTTGGGAAGAGATCAAAGTCAGGATAAATTATCTGAGGACTGTAAATGGGGTGTGGCAGTGCCTCCCACTAGTAATTGGTGAAAACATTCCTTATAGTTCCTGGGATTTGAGATCCTGCATTTTCAGGGAGTATCAACATACCAGTTTACACATCCATAATGTCTGGACAGAAATATAGAATGCCTTTATTATGTTGGGTCATATTTTCATCCAGATGTAATGGCAACGTTTTCTACTGTTTCTGTTGGTGTAGGCTCATGCAGTGCATTTTTAACATGCAAAACATTTTCTGCAGTTAAAAATTTGTGTCATTTTAGTGTTCGTAAAATTTCTGAGCAGTATAATTGGAAGCATGTCATTCATTACAAATTCTGTAATGTTTTATGTGTTTTAAATTTGAAGGAAACAGACATATCAGCATGCACAGATGTGAATATGTGATAAATTCAAGAGAATTTCCTTAGGGTACATATGAAGCAGTGCTTGCACCAGATGGCATTGTTTATGTTTGTGGGGGGGTGTGAATGGAGTGGTCCTGATTTGTTTCAGCAATGAGACTGCCTCCACTTCCCCTGCTCGTGGCAACAGCCTCTACATAAAGAGAAAAGTTTACATTAGTCATGTGTAGCAGAGATAGAGAAACAGGTGCAGTATTGATGGTAACTATCCAAGTTTGGTTTCTCAATTAATGCCCAGTACACATTGCATGGGGTCTCTGATGTAGCCTTTCACCATTTCTCTTATACTACATTTTGTAAAAACTGTATATTATATTTGAAAATATTCAGCTCTGAAATTTTTGTTATCACTGTTTACAGAAGTTTTGTATTCTCACTGGAATACTGTTGGGTATAGAATTATTATAAATTATCATCCTTGTGCATTGGCACCATGTTGGATCTGTAGCACCATGAGATGAAAAGTAATTCTATATTATATTAGATTTTATTTTATCGTATCATAGCATACCACACCTAATCTGAATGTAGCAACTTATCCAAGATGTGGTAACCATAGTCACAAACCTTTGGGTTCCATGATAAGTGGGCTCAGTTTCTGAAGGTTATCCATCAATGCAATTCATGACTTTTTCCACTCATGAAGGTTTAAAATTACAGGAATGTGGTGCTGTGTATTTGGGCAAGTAGTTCTCATTGTTTTGAAGGATCATTTTCTTCATCTCCAGGGCTAGGTTTCTTAAACTGCTTGACCTGGAAGGTGAAGGCTCTATGATTCTTCAGTGTATCAGAAACTACTTGCCCAGTGACTCAAGACTTAAAACTGCAGCAACATGGTTGTGATAATCTCAGATTTTACACTTCCACTCATTTAGCTTGTCATTGTGCAAAGGCATAATCTTTCTTCTACACTGTATTTCAGCTGTTCCTGTTTTCTCTAGTTCCCCTCTCTGTACATCATCTTCCACATATTCATACCATCTTCACTTAATAGCTGCTGGTTGTATTATATTACTGCCCAATAGCATAATGTGGCTGAACCACTCAGGATTGTTTCGTAAAACAAACATATATTACTTTCATGTGTTATTTATTAACCACTCATTGTCTTTGGTTCCTGATATGTATGTTTTTACTTTCAAGGTAACTGTTTACACGTATTAAAAATGTTACCCATCACTTGAGAGAGGAACCTGATACTTTTCTGATCTATAATGTTTCTTCTCATCCCCAGTTATAGTTATCGCCAATTCTGTTTCTCATATTTGGTTAGTCATAATATTTTTCATAGGTTTGCAGTAATATGGTTGTGGCTGTTGTTGTTATTACGTTGTTGTTGACAACAAAAACAACAACAACAGGGATGAAGTGATGATATTCACTTCACTTCTTTATTTATTTATTTGCCAACTACAACCTAAATGCCAGACATACAAACAAAAGCGAGCCAAGGAAAAAAAAAACACAAAAATTAAATTTAACAATACTGTTCATTTAAACAAGAAGTCACATTTCAAATTAAAACAAAAATTGCACAGTTGTAGTGAATGCAGTTACATCTACAGTATGGCATTTAATAAGTAAGAAGCACAACAGCCAATATATAATTCAATAAGGGAAACTGTTTGCTGAATATATCATTGTCTCTGCACACATCAGCAGCTGACATTTGTATAACAGAAGGACAGTTCTTGCATAAACAATCAACATTAATATGTGAAAGTGTCTGAGATTCAAGGAAGAATTTGAGGACAATCTCTACCCAAATGGTAGCTAGAATACTAGTGGTACAGTTCTGACTTTTTAATGATACCATGGCATATTGGCATATTGCTTGTTCCATAGCATCTGGAACAACAGCATTTAGGCTAATGTCTGCCACAAATACAGAGGTATTTTTGTATACAGAAAAGAGGTCATAAGTATAAAGGATATTGTATAACACTGTGTAATCCCCTGAAGAAAACTTGTAGTAATACCTACAGTCATAATAATTACTGCAATAGACCTTGTACATGTCACATGAAATTTGTGATCACAGTATACACAATAATTCTGAGTTATGCCATAGTGTGTTCACATTGCTGCCATCAAATGCCTCTTTTTACAGGTCTGCAAAGCGCGCCACCTCATATCCACTTATGGGTGGAATTGGGTCATCAGAACGAAGTATTGGTGCACATTCACCACATCGTACATCAACCCGTCTTCCATCTGACAAACTCTGACAGTCCATGTCCTATAATGAATCTAGTCACTTCTGCTGCTGGAAGACATTCCAACATGACAGGCAAAGTAGTGGTCTGGAAGAGCTCAACCTGGGTGAAACCCCTCACACACTTTACCCTTAGCTGCTGCTATGTCCTAGTAAGGATGCTGGTGGGGAGATGGTACAGATGGGAGATAGTATGTGAAGAATCTCAGCGCTAATTTTTAATCTTAGTTTGTGTGGCAATCAGATCAGCTGTTTAGTGAAGAATTATTGCATTCATAAAAACAGCAACAGAATCAAAGTAACTGTTAGGAAACTGGTAAATGTACAATAATTGTTGAAAGTTTTAAAGTATATTATGAATTGTGTACATACTTAAAGGTTGGTGCTTGGAACACAGTTCTTGGTGAACAAAGATGTGCAAATGAGAAAATAAAATAATTTGTCTGCTGGACCATTTTCAGTGGACACTTCTGTTGTAACTTCATGTCTCTGCTTGAGTACAAGAGTTTCTCTGTATAT
>Ga0131853_10013119_pt1 | contig 15183 bp, 18 predicted proteins | sample TergutLab28metaG_FD_92764 | JGI IMG/M metagenome (GOLD analysis project Ga0131853, IMG submission 92764) | Labiotermes labralis P1 segment gut microbial communities from Petit-Saut dam, French Guiana - Lab288 P1 (version 2) (version 2) | ecosystem: Host-associated > Arthropoda: Insects >...
GAATAAGCAGTCGTGGACAGCCGACAAGGGGTGGTCCTCCAGCTTAGGGGTTGGGCGAGGTGCTAACAACCCCTCCCTGTAAAACATTCATGTTAAGAAATACTTGCAGGCATGATGCTTCCTTTGGAGATAAAACAATCCGGAGGTAAACTACTCCCCCACTCGGATCTCCGGGGAGGAGTGTTTCTAGGGGAAGCATCGCGCAAAATACACAGGGAAATGAAATTAGGAACGTGGAACGTTAGGAGTTTTTATAGGGCAGGTTCCCTTAAGGCAGCAGCGAGGGAATTAGCAAGATATAAATTAGATGTAGTGGGGGTGCAGGAGGTCAGGTGGGATGGATCTCCAGGAGGTGGGATGTGGGTATGTGGACTGGATTGGGTTGGCCCAGGATAGGGACAGGTGGCGGATGCTTGTGAGTATGGTAATGAACCTTCGGGTTCCATAAAATGCGGGGAATTTCTTGACTAGCTGCAAACCAGTTAGCTTCTCAAGAAGGACTCTGCACCATGGAGTAAGTAAGTAAGACTGTGGGCCAGAATAGCTCAGTCAATATAGTGACTCACTATGGGCTGGACGGGCTGGGGATCAATCCTGGTGGGGGGGTGATATTTTTCGCACTTGACCAGACCAGCCCTGGTGCCCATCCAGCCTCTTATACAGTGGGTACCGGTTCATTCCTGGGGGTAAAGTGGCTGGGGCATGGCTTTATCCACACATCCCATCTTGTGAATCTTGTGTCAAAGTTAAAAGAAGAGTAGAACAGTACCTGAACTTCTCCTCTGTGCCTTCATGGCAGGTTATAGTTTGAAACTTTACCTTTTATTAAGTAGATTGCTGACACATTTTGCATTAAACTCCATGTATATAAGTATTTTATTTCTGAATCAGCTGAAATTATTTTACTGGTGGTTAGTATTTGCATTGATTGCTTTATTTCATTGTACTGTACTAATAAATTATACATCTCTAGACTGCTATAGAAGTGATATTAGCACATCAAATTCAGAACTTTGTCAAAACATACAGGTACTGAAATTTTTAGGAAAGGCATTAAACTGCATGTCTGTCATGTCATTCCTTTTTTGGGAAGAGTGGGAGGGGGTTTTACTGAATGTTTCAGTTTTGGACTGGGAGAAGAAAAGAGAAGTATTGCATAGCAAATTCACAGCTGTTGCATGTCTAGTGAAAGGGCAGTTTGTGCGTGATAGAGAAAACAGGGTGAAGTTTGTAGTATTACAAGATGGAACTATGAGGCTTGTAGTGTCAATCAAGGAAGGGCAAATTTTTGTTCCTAGAAAATGTGGTTGAGAAAAGAACATCAATACAATGTTATAATTTGTAAAGAATTAAATTTAGAAACTAAAGTCCTTAAGTATAATTAAAAGGTATAAGAAGGAACAAACATGGGGCTGCAGACTTGTGCTGGGTGTTTTTCAGCTCTTAAGCATCAGTAGTTGAAATATTATTGCAGACAGGTGAGGTGTATTATAGCTTAGGTCTTACTAAGGTACAGTGTAACAATAATACACAGTCAATAGCAGAGAAGGAGTAGGTCAGATTATGTATGAGTCCTAATATGTTGATTGATTGAGAAAATATTTAATGTACTTGGTGAGAATTTAGAATCGAGAAATCGTCCCAGATATATGTTGGAATGGGTGGGAGGTACACACTTTGTAATTGTAATTACTTGCACAAGTTTTCCTTGTACAGGCAGTGACTCTAGTGTTACAGTAAGTTTCATATGGTTATGTACAGTCACAGAACTTACGGTACAACAAATTTTGATATTGTCAGCAAATAACAGATAACTCGAATGCTTAATAAAATTGCAAGGACCATTAGATACATTGAATATCTGGGGCCCAAGGACAGATCCTTGACAAACATCCAAAGACATTTATATGTTGTCGATGTTGATGCTAATGATATAATTGTATAAAGATACTGCTGATAAGAAATGCAATGTACTCAGTCTATAATAGAATAGAATATTATTAGGGTTCAAGCTCTTCTGGCCCCGATGCACCTAGGCCTTAAAACAGGCCCTTTGTGCCCCTTACTCTGATACTAGGTTAAAGTATCCCTGTTCCTTTGCCAAAGTTCCAGATGGCCCCTATGCTTAGATTCATAATATCGTCAGAGTCAGAAAAGAAGGAACTCACATGTGCATGTCTGAGTGAAACCAAGGCCTCAGACTCACACAAAATGTGGACTGAGGTTTTTTCCTCAGTACCACACTTCCTGCACATGGAGTTATTACTCATTCCCATTATGTATAGATGTCTTATCAGGGTGTTATGTCCCGTAAGAAGGCCAGTAATGACCCTGGACTGTGTCCTGTTAAAGGACAATAATTGGGCCTTTGTAGCCAGGCTAGGGCCTGAAATAAATTTTCGAGCCTGTCTGTAAGAACTAGGACCTCACCACATTACCATATGCCAGTTATCCACCCAGTGATACTCAGTCTAAGTACAACTCGTATTTCTCAAACAAAACAGCTGCATGTATCATCTAATGATGATAGCCATTATCCAGCTGACCACAAAAGTATAAAAACAAACTGTTTACAGCCACACTGGTGGGTACAGTTATACACGGCATGTAAAATATTCAGCAGTAGGATTAAGAATTTATAAAGTTTATACAACTTGTATGTTTGTATAATTATACACAATACACACCTACTCCCCCTCACAACATGTATGCAGTAGACCCTCAGTGTAAGAACAAGATGTGCCCGGAGCTCTCAAGAAGATCTCACATGAAGTGAACCTTATGAATGTATAAAAGTGTATATAAAAATGTGCTTGAGACAACAGTAAGAAGAACTTAATTTTCAAGACATATATCAACCTCCATAAAAGTTTAACTGTGCCTAATTTTTTTAATCTTCCTTATAGAAATTTAATTTAATTCCTTCTTTTTTATTAATATTAAATTAACCACTAAAAATATTCATATAATTTCAGGTATTTACCTACGTAACAAACAACAACCTAATTAAATGACATTATATTTCTCGAGCAACAAACTGTTTTCCAAAGTAGTAGCACAGGAAACAAAGTAAATATAACATTATTATTAATATTATTGAATTTCTCACTTTTCAGCTTTGGTTGGGAAATATTCACATATCCTGGGATGTTGTAATCAACAGGATTAGGCTCAGTGGTCTTATTTGTAGTGCCAAGAAGTACAGATTTTTTGCAGTTGTATATATGTAATCAGGTGCAAGTTAAGTCTTGTTAGACTTTGTGATAGTGACTTTGGAATTACTCCAGTAGATGATATTACTATCGGGATCTCTTGTGCTGCCTTTTGCTTCCACATAGCACATATCTCATTTGCCAGTTCTTGTTACTTGTTTTTTTGATTGGTTATATTATTATTATTATTGTTGTTGTTGTTGTTGTTGTTGTATTCAACACACTTCTGCAGTTATTTTAAATTTCATAAATTGTACAAGTATATAATTTTCATAAACTGTATAAATTCTGATTAATGATGCTGCATGTATTGCATGTCATATACATTATAAAACACTAAATTGGCAATGTTTGAGATCACCAACCACCAGTGCAGCTGTAAACAGTTGCTTTTTTTTTTGTGGTCAGCCTGATGATGGCTGTTGTCAGTAGCCAAGACATGTAGCTGGTTTTGTATGTGAAACAGAAGTTATGTTTAGACTGAATATATGTATTTCTTGTTGTTTTGAATACACAGTGGAGGTGAATCACTTTAAGGTGATATGGATAATGATGATGATGATGATGGTGCTCTGATTGTGCTGATAATTACAGCAGCAACTATGACCACCACCACCAATGCCACCGCCAATATGCTACATGTGTTGAATGTAAAAACAAAAGTGATGCAGGGAATAACAGGGCAAACTGGAACTGTCTCAAAATTATTCAGAAACTGTCTGAACCGACATACCTGGAAAGCATGACATCAAGTGTGCACAGAGCACATAGTTAAAAATTTACTAACATAAAAGTACAAAATGTTTTTCATTGGAAATAACATTACATGTGTCAGATATTGCAAATGCAGAATAACTTCAACATCATATACCCCAGAAATATGATTTTTCTGGTATACAATTATAAATTCTCTGTATGAAGGTGACAAATAATACTTATTATTATTTTAATAATATTATTTATTATAATAATTATTAAAATTATATTAATAACTTTTTGGCTAAACTCTTGTGGGAGATGATTGAACCATTCGCTGATCGCATGAGTTCAGATGAAGATTTTCTACATGACATAGATCCCAGCTTGCTGTATTATATTGTTCCAATTAGTGATCTGTTTGGGCCTACAAAAGAAGATCCCAACTTTGAGGTAAGTGGCATATTTATTGATTGTGTTTTTTTTTTCAGCCCTTCTCCTAACTATCCTCAGTTCTATCTTGACTGGATGTGCATTGAGGCTGACTGTGTAATGTTGCTGCACCGATGTGTCATCAGTTGCAGTCAGTGCATTGTGGTGTGTAAAAATGTATGTAATAACAGGAGTGTCTTTTTTTTGGGTGGGGGGGGGGGGGGGGGTCATGGTATTTGCAAAGCAAAATAGACAACACTCAGCTCATCTTTCAGATTAATTTTCTGTCATGAAGAGTGCATTTGTACCTTTTTGTACCAGCACTACAAGTGAATTGGATATCAGTATTGCAGTGGTGATGACAACATTCCTTTGAAATTGTAACATCCTAATTACCAATCATCTTAGCATCTTGTACCTCATCGTAGCATGTTTACATGGTCATGAAAATGGTGTGTGCAGTGTGTAATAGGGCAGTCTCTTAAAAGTAAGCCAATGAATTTGTACCTTCTTAGATGATTAGTATATACAAGAGTTAAGTTACAGTAGTAAGACAGATATAACTGTATGAGGGTGTTGATACATTGACATAAAACTGTAGCCAAAAGAATAAAATATAACTTACTGCATGTTACAGTAGCTGTTGGAAATAATCTCTTTCATCTGTCAGATATGCTTGACACCTTGTGAACAGATTATTCAATAATGTTTGAAGTTCTCATCTAGAAATTATTGATACTGCACAGATAATTTAATGGTTGTGTAACTCACATTTGAAAATTAAGATAAAAAACTATAATTTTGCCTGTTGTTTTGTATGGGTGTGAAACTTGGTCACCCATATTGAGGGATGACCGTAGGCTGAGGGTGTTTGAGAATAGGGTGTTGAGGAGAATGTTTGGGCCTAAGAGGGTGGAGGTAACAGGGGAGTAGAGAAAACTGCATAATGAGGAGTTTAATGATCGGTACTGCTCACCAAATATTGTTCGGGTGATAAAATCAAGAAGAATGAGATGGGCAGGGCAGGCATATACAGGGTTTTGATGGGGAAACCTGAGGGTAAGAGACCACTTGGGAGATTCAAGCATAGATGGGAGGAAAATATTAAGATGGATCTTCAGGAAGTGGAATGTGAGAGTGTGGACTGGATCGAGCTGCCTCAGGATAGGGATAGGTGGCAGACACTTGTGAATGTGGGAATTAACCTTTGGGTTCCATAAAATGTGGGGAATTTGTTGACTGGCTAAAAACCAGTTAGCTTCTCAAGAAGGACTCTTCTCCATGGAGAAAGTAAGTAACTCACATACCGAACATAATGTTGGCCACATATGCAGTACGCTACATCATCTGATATTTCAGACACAATGTCCAGTTTAATCCACTACTTGTAACAGGCCTGTGAAGCGCAATGTTTTGTGAGTATGCAGGACAGTTTAGTGCAGAGGATTTGAATTGTTTGGAAAACTGTATAAGGTAAAATTGTATGAAAAGTTTTGTAGGAAATTTAGAATACAGTATCATGGTGTTTCAGTTACTTCTCAATCCACAATACATCAAATGGTGAGCAGCTGAATTTGTTAACTTTTGTTTTGTATTATATATGTATATTACACGAGGAAACGTGAGGCCTTAAGCTTGCTGTGTGTCTGGGTTTGGTGTTGAATTTAACTTGTTCTACATGTGCGCACATGTGTGCATGTGTCTGTAGACACATACATTCACTGACGAGGTATGGTAAAGAACTACAAGTTTTTAATAGTGTATTGAATTTTATAGCTGCAATTCTGTGTTAAATTGTTCAGTGCTGTGATACAGTCACATATGTAAACTTTTGATACTTCTACAGAAACATGTTAATGTGTCAGAGGAATTTTGTTAGTCTCAAGGGCAGCGTGCCTAGTTGGCCTTAAAATCTTTTGATTGACTAAAGTTGTACATGATGCAAATGCAACATTATAAGGTCACACCAACATGACATAAGCTGAGGCCATAAAACTGTGTATTGTATGTTAATCAAGGGGCTGGGATAGCTCAGTTGGTATAGCGACTCGCTACGAACTGTACGGTCTGGGGATCAAATCCTGGTGGGGAGAGATTTGCTGCACCTGTCCAGACCAGCCCTGGGGCCCACCCAGCCACCTATACAATGCCTACGCGGTCTTTCCCAGGGGTGAAGCAGCTGGGTTGTGGTGTTGACTACCCACCCCATCTAACTCCAAGGTTAAAGAAAGAGTAGAGCTACTCCCCTTCTGAGCCTTTGTGGCCTGTTATAGGGTGAACTTTACTTTTACTTTATTTATCTTATGTTTTTCAGCTGTTAGTGGTGAGTACAGAAACACATAGAGGAGGATTGAAAGTGAATGAAGTTCGCCATCAAAACAACCTATCAACATTAGACATCCATACAGTGGATTTACTTGAGGCAATTCCAGAGTACACAGAAAAGGAATAAGAAGAAGAAGATAAGCTCAAGCAATTGGAGGATGAGGTTCCTATGTACAAGGCTTCGAGTGCCTGAGGTACAAGTCACTTGACACAATAATACTTATGTTTAATTTAAAATGTATGGACTGAAAGTATGTTGAACTTTTAAATCATAATCCTTTGTCTAATTTTCAGTGTGTGGGTCACGGAGGTGAGTTCATGACTGGGTCATGTTTAGTGTGATAAGCAAGGCAATTGAAAGAAACATATAATATTGGTCAGTAATGCCTGCATGTAATCTGTATGCATTGGAGAACTGTGCTCTTCTGGGTCATTACACAGCTAGTAGCAGGCAGCATCGTCAGTAATTTATACCACAAGCTGTAAACACAGTCTAGTGCTGAGGATGGGAGGAATTATCACCCGAAACATGTTGAGCTGATTGAAATTATTAATAAAATTATTACTGCTGCATCTAGTTGGCTGTTTATATTTTTGTATCAATGACACACAGTAACACAAACATCATATTCTGGAGGGGTAAATGTTGATGGCTTTTCTGAAGCCCGGTGACATATGAGTGGGAAAAGGAGGCACAGTTCAGATACAAGTGCTGTTCTGTGACTTTGGGAAGTGTCTGGAATTTACTGCACACTGGTACATGCCGAACCTTCTTACACTGATGGGTGCAGTAAATCTGTTTAAAAGTAAGTCCATTACACAGGCTTTGAAACAACAACTGGAAGTGGCATTAGGATCACATGAACACAATTTACTAATTCCAGATTCTGTTCGTCCTATGCCATAGATAATGAGGACAGCAAAAAGAAACAGAATGGAGCAGATCACAGACACCCACAAGCAGCTTGAATAAGAAACTGGAATGATCTGCATGAGTGAGTGTAGCAAGTATCTTCCACGTGCAATTTTCCACAACTGATTCCCCCTGCCCCAATTTTATGTAAACATAAACCCCAACACATTGCACCCTAAGGATCTGAGAATCTGAATGCCTGCGTGTGCCCTGAGGTACCAGATCTCTAGAATGATGCACGTAACTTGAGGTATGTACCAGAAACACAAATATTTGTTTGCTTTGCAGAGTGTTATTTTGTACACTGATATACATATTTTCTTCAATGTGAAGAATTCTAACGCTGACCTGAACCATGCAAACGGATAGACAGGCATGACAGAGCAAAGTCTCTTCTAGCAATTGTTTACAAATGTGCCCAAAAACTGTCACAGAAAAAGACTCTATGGTACTAGTTGCTAGTTCTCAAAAAAATCTGTATTTTCTGCTCTATAAATGGTAAAACTTCCTACATACACAAATATAAAAATGTATCTTTTTTATCGTTTCATGTATCCTATAAAAGATATCAGAAAACCTATTTTGTACTCTTGCCAGGTTGTAGGGAAACATGAATATCATGGGGACATCCAAGTACTCACAAGTTTCTGGATGTGATTTTAACTCCGTTTCCTCACTCTCTCGCAAGTTTTTCTTTCCAGCTCTCTTTTTTAAGTTAAAGCAGACACCATATGGCACATTGTATCTCTTTAGCACACCATCAGTTTCCACATCATATCATATATAGCCAACACCTAGACTCTAATTTATATATATACAAATTTTAATTTTATGATTTTATTCTTACAACTTAATATTTTAATTTTACTTGCACCTTAAGACTTACAATTTTACAACCACTGGCTACTTTACAGCCAGTTTTTTACAACTTTATACAATTATATATTATAACAATTATTATAAACTTGTGGGATCCAACAGAGTGAGTGTGCCTGTATTGCATTTTGTGATTAGTGTTGCTTCTTTCGCAAATAGAATGGCGGAAAACATCATGCAGGTTACATTGGAATACGAAGAGAGACTGCAGAGGTGTGAATACATACCGAGGTTCTCATGCGGACGTCAGATGCTGAAAAATGACGGTGATCAGAACAGGTTTTTCCTGATACACCTTTTCTGTGAACAATCACTTGCGATTCAGTTCCTAAAGGACATCGGCCTGCTTCAAAGTAAGGTGCAGTGTAATACCTGCGGTTGAGATATGACGTGGTCCGCAGATTCCATTCATTCTGAAGGTTTTCGTTGGCGGTGTCAAAGGAGGGTTGCTGGGGTCAGGTGCAATCGGTCTGCATCTATCAAGGTAGGGATGTGGTTCCAGCAGAGTAAACTCATTCTCCAGGAAATTTTGCTCATTACATACGACAACGTGCGCTGCGAACAAGCCTCCTGTATCCAAAGTGAATATTGCCTGAGTGCACATACTGTCGCAGACTTTGGCATGTTCTGCAGGGAAACCATGCTGGTGTTTCTAGAGGGCAGTTCCGTCAAAATTGGCGGTCCTAACAAGACAGTCGAGATTGATGACAGCAAGTTCGGTCGGCGGAAGTAGCATAGGGAACACCCTGTTAAAGGTCGGTGGGTGTTTGGTGGTGTTGAACGGGAGCCCGGCGAAACATTCCTTGTTCCCGTACCGGACAGAACCGCCGACACACTGATGACCATCATACGTGACTGGATCGAACCCGGCACTACGGTTATTAGCGATTCGTGGGCTGCATACCGCGATGTAGGCGCTCAGGGTTACACGCATCGCACTGTAAACCACAGCATCCAGTTCGTTAATATTCACACCGGTGCCCACACGAACACCATCGAGGGAACGTGGCGATTTGGAAGGCTTTTCTCGGCCAATACAACCGCAGGGAAGACTACGAATTCCATCTAGCGCACTACATGTTCGCGGCGAGGTGCAAGGCCAAACGCTAACCACCATACCAGCAACTCCTGTATCTCGTCGCTAACACACACTGGTCGCAGTGCTGTCTTCTCCGCACTGAACGCGCCACGTGATGGCCCCGCATTCATTCCTCACCTCCGCAACAAGGTAAGGCAACGTACAATAGTCATCATCTTTAGGTTAGGTTTGGTGCTATTTTTTCTTTTAATAACCTATCACGTACAATACTCATCATCTTCAGGTTAGGTTTGGTGTTATTTTTCTTATAATAACCTATCACGTAGGATACTCATCATCTTTAGGTTAGTTTTCTTTTAATAACCAATCACCTACCCATCATCATTTCCATTCAACAATTCCTCATACACAACTTCCACTTCCTACATTACACACAGTCCTCCTTACCCTCTCACACACTATGACCGGTCACGGTCGTCTGCTTCAGCGTCATTTCCGTGACGTCACTGCTCGTACACACGGATATCATTCGGTCGCGGATAGCTGCTTCGCCCACAGCCATTTTGGAGCCCCGTTCCTGCAGTAGATCCACACACGTGATTCCAGTTCTCCTTTGCCTTCCTTAGTCACAGATAAACGACGAGCACAGACATGCAATACCACAGATTACTAAATATTCATAGCGACCAGCTCACGGAAGTAGCCGCATTGTAATTGGTTCAGACTGCGGCTAAGGAGATTTTTAACACTTGCTGTGGGCAGGAAATACCTGTACCTGAATCCGGTCGCTGGTATGGTGGATGACAAGCAAATGGCACATTGCCCACACCCCCTATATCACTCTTGGCGAGGTGTACCACTCCAACATAAAATTTACTGCCACACACAAGGATAAATCTGTGGATACCAACACTGATTACAGTATAATAGAATTTATTACCTTCAGTATGGCTGGCTATTATCCAGTATATTTGGTAACCGGCGGGATTTCAATTCTAACAATGGCAGGTTCGCGTGCGCCAAACTAGTAATTCTTGCACATCACAAAAATTTTTTCTTGCATGTTCGAAATCCATGGTCATGACACCTGCAGTCTGGCGTGTGCTTCCATTAATAGACGCCTGCTGCCTTCTTTTCGACAAGTTTGCAGAGGTATCAAATCCCAATGAAACGACGTGGTAGCAGGGCAGCCTGAGTTCGAATCCAAGGACTGCCATCCACAAATGAAAATCAGAATTAAATCTATCATTGTGTGATAATTATTTTGTAGGAATGGAACTCTTAAATTTCACACAGACCGGTTGAACAGAAGCTGAGAATGTATATTTTGTACTCTACAATTATATGACTCAATCAGAAAGTCACGAACTTATCATACCTTCAGTTTCTAGTGTGAGTGATCCTCAGCTTTCTACAGGGAATAACAATTAAGAAGAAGGGATAATTGGTAATGTACTTGCAAATTGTGAAAGGCAGCAATGACCTACTTTTGACTAAAATTTACTGTGATTTCTCTGACATGAGGCTGGACCAGAATGACATCTCCCTGTGGTTACCAGCAATTCACTTACTCTTGGCTTAAAAGCTGTCAGACTGACTGTTTCCTGGATTAATCAGAACATACTACAAATGAGCATGTGGGTCATGGCAGACAGCAAAACCAGACAGTATTGTATATTCCAACAATACCTGCCCATTGCCCACATTCACTCTTCATCACTTTGCACTTGTCAACTTCAGCAACTGGCTGCTGAAGAAATGCAAACTTATGCAAAGTCTTGAACTGTTAGGCATCACCAATGATGCCCATAGAGATAAGCATCAGCAGAGTTGAACAAGCCATATGGGCACTACCAGTGAAGGTTCCTGAAGAGGTTCAATAAGAAACTGTCACAATCATCAAAGGCTCTACCACACTGACTGAAAATCTGACTGCTTCAGGAATGAACTCACTATTATTCATCAGCAATCATTACAAAACCAAGATTTTCTATATTAGCTACCGTACTCCCAAATGTCTGAATCTCGCATTATTTCAGTGAACAGTATTTTTTACTGTTACCAATTTTTCAGAAAAACCTACTAATTCCATTTTCTGTGTACATTTAAGAGGATTAACAATGTTCCTGAAATCAGTAGCCAGCATGTTGTGGGTTATGATACTGTGTAGTATGTTAGGTGGTCACCTGCATTTGACGTAACCTGTTGTCTCCACTCTCAGAGGTAATGCTGTTAAAACAGAGGCCAACAAACAATGGGCTTCCTTGGGTAGAGGTTCGGCCAACCAGATTTTTCACGTCACTGACGAAGGCTGATGATACATGGGCATATAGTTGAAAAAGTTGAATGTCTGTATGGGCAATATTCACATCTTGCAGGCCAGGATTGTGGCCTGACATCTGCCAAACAGGCTGGAGTTTAGGTAAGCAGGATAGGCACCTATCCAGGCATTGCTGATGTTGAGTCAGACACTGGGTCTAACTGTATGGGCTGGGATGCAGCAGGGATGTGCAGGATATAGCATGGATGGGTTGGTGAGTATCCCATCAAACCTTGGCTCTGGTAGGTACAAAGATTTGGAAGGAATGCAGCATTAAAATCAAGAATACCAATACATGAACCATCACAACTGCAAAAATCTCAACTCCTTACACACATATTAGTCTTATGCAAATTATGGTAAACACAAAAGCAATTTTTCATATCTGCATTTTATGTTATTGAACAGCTGATATAACCTTGAATGTCATATTATTGATGCTTGTGCTGTTGTGCATCTGACAATGTATTTAGTAACTTCTAACAATTTATTGTGCTTTTTAAAAGACTTCAATGTTCTTCTGAGTATCCTTAGAAACAATGGAAAAGAACAGATCATGACAATGCATGAACACACTGCACTTGCTTGAAAAGAAACTCCAAAACACTGTGAGGTGTGGGGGAACTGTTACCAAAGTTATCAAACTAATAAATGGAACTGGAAATTTTATCTGATACTTATAGGGTTAAACTTATTCCAAAAGCCAAAGGTCATATAAAATAATAGTTGTATTTCGATTTCCCAAGTTGCACATAACAAACATCCGATGTGAAACTGACCATTTGTTGACATTAATTTGCACAAGAGTGTACAGATTGGTGATGGTTAATTAAACTGTACAGTTTTGAAACCATCACATCAGAATATACATTTCAGAACCGTGTAATGACGATGATTACTGACGATTTCGATTTCCGCTAATAGCTCCTCTGTACATATGACAGAACTGAGAAACACTGCTATTTTGTTTGCAAAGGCCATGAAGGTAATGGGAAGGACGCACAGTCCAGCTTGGGATGGTACAATATTTATCATTCATTTGATGTTGCTGTCACTAGTTCATACTGTGGTTTCAATTGATAAGATCTTCAGTGAATAATGAACCAGAAACCATGAGACAAGAAGTGACACAGCCTAATGTGACACATTACTCTTGTCTTTTACTGTGGGTACCATGAAAAGCCTCAGTGAGGATAATCGATGTACCAGACGTGACTCAAACCAGGCAACACACAAGGCAGAAGCATTACCACCTGAGCCCATTTGTAATGTGCTGGTACTTTTAGTTGTGTGTTTTAAATTTGGTGTATACACTGAATATATTACAATATAATACACTTTATTAGTAAAAAATACAAAATGCAACTCCACACACTAATACACTTGTCAAAGCAGTATGACAACTGCTTTTACAAGCTGTACTGACATCTTGCATGTTGTTACCGTTAAACATGTCTTGGTAATTTGAAATTATTTTAACTATAATATATTAAATAACAGTTTGGTCAGCCTAATGACCAGATATTCCATTCTATAACACAGAGACACATCAGTGGCATGAGACAAAAATCACACTTTCTCATAAATGGTATCAATTAAACACAATAAATACAGCATCTATAATATATTGTACATGATATGAGGAAGCTACCATAAACATATACACACAAATCAGGTGTCTACATTTATCAGAGGTTCTGGTAGATAAGAAAAAAACCTTAATTAAATACTTTTTAAACCAATGTCTAATATGACTTAAATGATGACTGACTTAAGTTATTTCTTGTGTTATAAAAGCATACCTGATGACATGTACGCTGCACCATATTAACCTGTATCAGTAATTCCCAACCTGTGACTTGTATGTCCCTGAAATATATAAAGATGGACTTCTCTGTATTTGGAAGTGTAAGAGGTACAACTAAATACCTCTTTTATGTTCCTCAATTTACAGATTTTCTTCCTATAACATCAAATTTCAGTTATCCCACATCAATATCTCTACATTAAAATTCCTCCATGAAAGTTTCCTCAGTGTGCTGTTGGCAAATGGACTGCCAATGGAGTGACCACCCTGCTCTTTGACCTGGCTTGTAAATCACTGGTTGGAACATGAGATGATGGTGTGGAGCTACAGAAGTAATTTCATCCAACAGAGGCTGGAATCACAGAATATTTCTAAATATAATCCAATATGAGTACCAATTTAAAGTTCCCCCAAACAAGTCATAAACGGGGAGTTAAATGCATTCCTGTCCAAAAATGAGTTATGAAACCTTGCAAGGGGGCGGAAGATTGCCACGTGTCTCAGAGCAGCTGGATTATGCACTATTCTGCAAAATGGAATTGTGGTTCTTGAAATCCCCAATTTCATGCAGAGTTCTAATATCTATGCAAATTAAAATGTATATCCACACATAAATAGAGAATAGAAGAAATGCGTCTTGTGCAAAATAGTGACCTCTTCTCTGTTATTTAAATCTGCTAAGTACTTTTTACGAAAATATATAATAATATTTTTGCAAACATGCATGAACAGTTAGTTCTGTTGAGTAAAAGAATCGTCAGACATTGCATTCTTACCAACTTAAAAGAGGTTGGGAACATATGTCTTGAGAGAAAACATATTTTTAGGTCAATAAATTTATGATGCCTAAAATTCAATTCATTTACACTATCAGGTAATTAATCAGGTAATTACAGTGCCTCATACCTAGTGTATTAATTCTGTTTACTGTTTATACTATTTGTTACAGTTTAATTGTTAGTTCATCCTGGTCCCTTTGCAAGTCCTGCAATGAACTGTCATTAGTCTGGCTTGGAGTGAGACAACCCTTATCCTCTTCAGTGGGTGAAACTGGGGATATAGGAGACATAGATGAATCCAGAGATGTTGATGTCACTGAGCTGTTTGACCTTTCAACATGCCAGTGGTTACCACTGGCATCTGTATCTTCAGATCCTAAGGAGATATCTGCTATGATTCCACTTTCTGAAATTAAAGTATAACAGAATTTCAGTCCTACCCACAGATGACAACAAGTGTTGAATAAAGAGAGACCAACTTAATGTCACTTGCTTTATTATTTCATTATTTAATGCTCAGCATGTTTCGGATGTTAATACATCCATCCTCAGGAGCTTGCGACTTATTTGTTGAGTTATTTCATGGGTTGTATTACTCTGGTTCGATGTGTGTTGGTGTTACGTTGTGGTTTGGCTGGGGTATCTGTATGCAGGCTGAAGCACACACATCGAACCAGAGCAATACAACCCATGAAATAACTCAACAAATAAGTCGCAAGCTCCTGAGGATGGATGTATTAACATCCAAAACATGTTGAGCATTAAATAATGAAATAATAAAGCA
>Ga0131853_10013120_pt1 | contig 15182 bp, 17 predicted proteins | sample TergutLab28metaG_FD_92764 | JGI IMG/M metagenome (GOLD analysis project Ga0131853, IMG submission 92764) | Labiotermes labralis P1 segment gut microbial communities from Petit-Saut dam, French Guiana - Lab288 P1 (version 2) (version 2) | ecosystem: Host-associated > Arthropoda: Insects >...
ACGGTTATGTAACGTAGAGTTTCCGAGAGCGGTCCATTTGCCACGGTTAGGTAACGTAGTGTTTCCGAGAGCGGTCCATTTGCCACGGTTAGGTAACGTAGTGTTTCCGAGAGCGGAACATTTGCAGCGTGGTTGTACTGTCTGTTATGAATATATCTTTGTGTGTTGTTCTTTCCGTGTGCAAGAATAGTTTATTCTTTGTCTTTGCCAAAGTGTAAGCCTAGTGTTGTTGGCGTGCTGATATTTGTGTATTGATTATTTTACGCATGCGCGTCAGTTTAAGCACTTTGTGCGTAACAGTGAGCCTGTGTTTGCTGGCTCAGGGAATCATTCTGTTTCCTATTTCATGTATGCATCTTGAACTCTGTTTTCACAAAATACATCTCACTTGTTATCCCTGTGCTCAGTGCAGGTGTTGTATGTGTTTCTGTCGCTTACGCTATCCCACAAAAAATCCTCACTTCGGGGCTCAGTCGCCCAGAGAGCTGACGGGAATAAACAGGGTGCCGAGCCCCCCGGCCATCCTTACCACCTAGTGGGGCTCAATATAGCTATTAAATCATATCGTTGTTAACATTACAAACTGTTACAATTACAATATTTTATAATACAAATGTACAGTGTGAGATTTAATAAAAAGATACATTATAATATATATATATATATATATATATCTTTAAAATTATTTAAAATTTCAGAATTTAATACAAATATAAAATATAAGTGTTAATATAAATGATACATAATAATATTTACACCTTTAAAATTATTTGAAATTCCAGATTATGTACAGTTAAATCTTCAATTATTTATGCATTGTAGAACTTCAATAATAATCAAGAACAGTAACCCTATATTAGAGGAGTAATATGCTTCAATTCTGCTTAGTGTTCATGCTTCCTTTGCAGTTACTTCATCTTACAAAAATTGTAAAATTCTTCCAGTGAATAAAATGAATTCTCATATTGAAAATTTCTTATGAGAGATACAATTTTTTTTTGTATCAGTTAACTCCTTTTTTATATATGTTGGTAAACTATTATAAATGTTTATTCCCATATATAACACTCCTTCTTGATACTTAGTTAGTGTGGCAGAAGGATAGTGAAAGTTATGATGTTGTCGAGTACCAAACTTATGAATCTCACTCTTCGTTGTAAACAATTCCCTGTTTTTTGTAACAACCCGAAGAAAAGCAAAGATATAGAGGGAAGGAAATGGAAGGATTTTTAGCTTAATAAATACCTTTCTACATGAGTCTCTACTTTTGGGCCCCATCATAATTCTCATTATTCTCTTCTGCAGTCTAAAGGCTCTTATACTGTATGGTGAATGACCCCAGATAATTAACCCGTATGTCATTATAGAGTGGAAATGGGAGTAATAGATAACTTTCAACATATCTTGAGACACAAATGGTTTAACTGACTTCATGGCAAAACATACTGAACACAACTTGGGTAAAATTTTATCTATGTGTGTTTTCCATGATAGAGTATTATTAATGTATAGTCCCAAAATTTTTATTTCCTTAATGTGGGATATGTAATTATTTTCATATGTAATATTTATATCCGAATAATTTATGTTTTTACCTGAAAATTGTATATAACAAGTTTTGCTGATGTTTAAGGAGAGTGAGTTAACTCGAAACCAGTTGGATGTATGATCATGAAATCTGTGTATATCCTGACCAGTAATTAATATGCTTGTATCATCACCAAAAAATATGGGAGTGGCATTACTTAAAATGGCTTTAGGTAAGTCATTGGTATATAAGAGAAACAGCAGGGGCCCTAATACCGATCCCTGAGGGACTCCATGCTTTACTTTGGCCCATGTTGAAACAGTTTTTGAATGCAAAATGGACCTATCAAGCTGAAATCTTTGAAATCTCTTTAATAAATAAGATTCTATCAACAACTTAGCCTTACCAATTATACCATAGTAAGGTAGATTTTTAATCAGCAATAAATGATTTACTGACTCAAAGTCTTTTGCCAAGTCAAAAAACTAATACCAACCATTGCCTTATTATTCAATGCATTCAAAATTTCATGTGTCAATTTAAGTATTGCATTCCCAGCTGATAATGTTTTTCTAAACCCAAGTTGTTGTGGATTCAATACGTTATTTTCATTTAAATATTCAATTAATCTATTATACAAAGCTTTTTCTACTACCTTTGAGAATGAAGTTAACATCGTTATCGGTCTATAATTTGATGGGTCAGTTCTTTCTCCCTTTTTATACAATGGTTTAATATTCGAGTATTTTAACCGATCAGGAAAAACTCCTGTAGAAATTGACTTCTTTGAAATGTAACTTAATGGATAGCATATATAGTTGGCACTAATTTTTAGCAATTTTGTACTAATTTCATCATAGCCGGAAGAATTTTTGTATTAAGAGATTTAATTTTAGATAATATCTCTCGTGTGGAGAAAGATTTGAAGACCATGGGAGGTAAGGGATCAGTAGAGCATTGGTCTAAATAACTATAAGGAGTTAAGTTAAGAGGTTTCATATTGCCATAGCTATGACACTTTGTTTTATCTATTATAGTTGAAAAATACTTATTTAATGCATTAGCTATACTGTGTTGTTTGGTTACGTGATTACCATCTAAAATAAGTTTCAGTATGTCTTGAGTGGAGTGTTGTTTCCCTAATACGTCGTCAATTATATTCCAGGTGGTTATGGATTTATTATTTGATTTAGAAATCCTTTCACTAATTGTCATTTTCTTAGCCTCTTTAATAAATTTCCCCAAGATTTTACAATATTTCTTTTAGTACTGTTTCAGAGCTAGTTTATTACCATTTCTAAGCATTATAATTAAACCTCTTTTTTGTTTGCATGAGGTTTTAATTCCTACAGTTATCCAATTACATTTGCAATTTCAAATTTTAGTTCTTATAAGAGGAAAACTAGAATGAAATATTCTTAAAAATGTATTTAAGAAGGAATTAAACATAAAATTTACATCATTGTTATTGAAGACATAATCCCAATATTCATTATTTAAAGCATAAATAAACTAATTGATTTTATGTTTATCCACTTTTCTTATGGTTTTTAATCTATGAGATTGATTTTGGACTGAGGCCTTTATGGTTAATATTTGAGCATCATGATCTGATAGGTCGTTTGCAAGTGGGATAACTGAATAATCTTCAAAACAAGATATCTCATTAATAAAATTATCTATAGCTGTAGCTGATGTATGGGAGATTCTTGTTGGAAAATCAACAATACCTGTCAAATTATACATAAGCAATAAATTGTCAATGTGTCTTTTCTGTTCATTTTCCACTAAGTAATTGATATTCATATCACCACAAATAACCAGATGAATGGAAGGGGTATATAGAGTTTTTGGAACATTGTCCAAATTTTGTAGAATGTAGGCAAAATTTCCAGAGGGGGCTCTATATATTGTTAATACGCACAAGGGTAAGGAGTTTATGTTTAATCGAACAGCACTAATTTCAATGTCTTTTTCCTTACAATATTCAGTAAGATCAATATTAGCAAATTTTAAAGTATTGTGTACATAAGTAATAACTCCTCCTCTTACACAAGTTGTTCTACAAAATATGGCTCCTACATTATAGCTTCTTAAGTTACATTAGATTTTTCTTGTATATTTAGATGATGTTCAGTTGAACATATAACATGCAGAAAATCAGGACACAGATGGCACAGCAATTCCTGAGCTTTATTTCTTAGCCCTCTAACATTTTGATGGTATATCTTAATGTAATCACTGTTAACCTTGATTTGGTGTATGTTCTGTGACGATTTCTCATTCATGTCCATAAAAAATCTGGATTTCTTCGTGCTGAGCAGTTTCTTCAATGTTGAGATAATTGAGCTGTCAAATTCCTTCCAATCGTTTCAGTGTTATTATCAGCCAGGCAGGAATTCATCCATGGAATTGGTAAGGGTACCGACTGGTTCTTCATGAAAAACTGTTGTAAAATCAGAGCTAGTTTTTGCAAGACTAATTTTTTTGCCATTTGATTTCAAATGCAGTCCATGCTTAGTTAAACGTTTCCTGTCTAGACTGAACTCAAGAACTTTCATCTTTGATTGAAGTCTCATTATTTTATTTAATTGCCTGTTAAATTTAATCACTTCCTGGTTTACACACGAAGCAGGTGCCAGATCATGCCTATGTGGAGAGTTTATTAAGACAATATTTAATTCATTATTTTCATTCAAAACTTAGACAACGATTCCAATGCTTGTTTTGAATTGTTTCTACTAATGTCATTCGTCCCTCCCCATACAATCACCAAATCATCCTTCTTCAATGATTTTAATTTTTCTTTTGCAGTTATTGTTATTTCATTCATTAGTGCCCCTGGTTTTACGAAACTGGAAATTTTGTAATCAGTATTAAGGTTGCCTTGCAAAAAAGTCGAACAATTCCTTACGTGACTTTCACCAATTATTGCTACTTCATGTTTAATTGCATTTAGTATTTTATCTGCCTGTATATTCCATATCTTTGACTGACAATCTTTCACATTTGAAGTTCCTTCTGTATTATGAATTGAATTCATAAATTCACTAATGGAGTCTAAGGTTCCATTTAAAATCGCTGGGATTACTTTACCTTTTAATTGCTGCTTTTTAGATTTATAATTCCTTTGTGTATAGGTACATTCACTATTTTTCCCATTTTTGCACTGTTCAACAAAGATTCCTTGTAGTTTAGAAAACGTGAAAAATCGATTAGCCGTCGGTACATAATATCCAGACGTAGTGGTTCTGGTCCTGTTAGGTTTGTCATGGTCCTGGAATTTAACTCTGTTATCCTTTGATGCTAATAAGGTCCATACCTCTGGAGTTGGTTTATTACCGGGGCCTTCCCGTCGAAGAGTGATCTTGAGTATACATGGACAGTAGTAAGCATGCAGCCATAGCCCGCCCAGGGGCAATTCCCCCGTGCCCAAAATACAAAAATTGGGGGGTGTAGTGTGCCCCAAAATTCAAATGGGAAAAACCCCCCAAATTTGGAAAAAAAAGCCGTCGTACAGATTGGTAGGGTGCCTCCGTACAGTCTGGTAGAAAATGTGAAAAAAGCCTCCGTATATTTAGGTAGGGTGTCGGGCCCCGTACAGTCTGGTAGCTGCGTTCCCTCCGTAGCCACCCCTACGCTGATGGTAGTGTTGAGTGCAAGGATGACCTAAGTGCGTCCCGCGCACTACTCGTTCTTGAGCGCATAATATTCAAAACGGTGTCAGGCCCCGTACAGTCTGGTAGCTGCGTTCCCTCCGTAGCCACCTCTACGCTGATGGTAGGGATGAGTGCAAGAAGAGCGTAAGTGAGGCAGTGGCATTACTTGTTCTTGAGCAAGATTATTTAAAAGGATAGGGTGCCCTCGTACAGTCTGGTGGAGGTTACTCCGTAACCCCTAGTGTAAGAAGGACGTAAGTGATACCGGGGCACTTCTCGTTCTTACGCAATATTATTAAAAAGAATAGGTTTTGTATGAGTACCTACCCTCCGTACAGTCTGGTAGCGCCGACTGTATTGTGAGAAGGCGTTTGACGTTAAGGGTGTCGGCAACGGCCGTCGTCGTCCAGTTGTGTTCTCTCCGGGGATGCAGGGAAGGTCTCGGACATTACTCTTTCTTTAGCATAATAATATTAAAAAAGAATCGACGTGGTTGGGGCAGCCGCCGTCTTCCAGCTTGGTCCTCCTCCTGCAGGCACTGGAGCCCCTACGGTCCGCAGCCCCCTCAGGTTTGGAACTAAGATACCTACGATATGGCGGGTGTGCCTTGACGAATGTGTTACAGTCATGCACGGACGTTGAACCTGTGAAGAAATATAGGAAAAATGATACAAGTTGAGAAGAAAATAGGCGTAAGGTTAATGTACATTATTATTAGCGAGTCCAGAAGAAAAAAGTACATAAAATATTCCTTTATTTATATTTAGCTATATTGCAAACGGCGGGGGAGGAATGTCAGCTCCCTGTCTGGGAGGACGAGGCCTGCGAACTGTCGTCGTCGTCGGCGTACTTCTTGTGCCAGTACCTTCAATGTTCAACAACGTTTAGCACTTCTAGCAGCGGATAAGACATCCCGAATACGTTAACTTTAACTGGTTACATAACGTAAGGAAGCGTTGTCTGGCCGTGTCGACATGCGAACTAGGGACGTCCATATCCGCTGCTAGCAAGATTTGCCGAAGGTCCTTCAAGATATTGCGTTCCGGATGCTCCATGGCCAGCATTTTGTGCGTCGTCGGGGGATGATCCATGGCCAAGTGTAAGTGATGAAGCCATGTGGAATACTGGATCAATGGATCCCATCGTATCAGTAGCCGTAGGATCTGCTCCACGACAGCAGCACTGTATCTTCTTCCTCCTCCTCCTCCTCCACGTTCCACTCAGCAGAAGAGCGGTGGTGGGGGACCTTGGGTTGCAGGATGCTTGCGAGCTGGCGAGCGTTCTCCTCCTCCTCCCACATCTCCTGCCCTGTAAGTCAAGCAGCGTCTGAAGCAAAGAACATGACGAGGCATAAACCAGACGGCGTATTGATACAAAGTACGCGACGTCAGCATCCGCCGACAAAAAATAATCCGCTAGCAGATAAATACGAGATCGCTTGTACGTCACAACAGTCGATGCTAGAACTGAAAACTAATAATCTGCCTACCGAATAGGACGTGACAGCAGGGACTCGGGAACTGTAAGTAAGCATTCTGACTACAGTTGTGGTTAGTGATATAAGTGTTATGATGTGATAAACATAAAATATTTGCGTATCTTATTGTAGAGAGAAAAAATATGGCTCGCAGATTCGAGATACTGGAAGCGAATACAAGACAGTACAGGCGGCACAATGCCGTAGAAAGGCAGCTTACTGTACGATTAATACTCCCCTCAGGTAGTACGAATTCCGTAGCATATTTCCTAGCCAGTGCGAACGAACTCATCAAGCACGCGTTACGGGATGTAAATGAGAGTGATATGTTGGGGATGACTATTCAAAATCAGGTGAAGCAGAATGACAAGCCTATCGGAAATAGTTTTAGAAGGTAAGCCCGGCTATCCGGGGACTTGATATGGAGCTTGTTTGATAAAGTCTCCCAGTCGAATTTTATGTTCAATGCTTTGGACACGTTGGTCGTAACCGTGCATTCGGTCAAGATGCCCGTCGTTTTCGGTAGATGTGCATTGAAAAGCGGGGGCAGACCTATTCCCGTAATGGCGCACCTCAAAAGAAGTATCGTGGAGGTGAAAGCGGAGCAGAATTGTTTAGCTCACGCTTTGGTAATAGCAATTGCGAAAGTAGATAACAATCCCAATTACAAAGCGCATCGTCAAGGCAGGAAGATACGTCCAGGAGTTCAAACCCTAGTCGAGACAATCGGGATCGATCTGTCTAAAGTTGCAGGGATCCCAGAATTAGTCAAATCCCAAGAATACTTTCGGGAATACAAGATAATTGTCTATCACGGTCTGAACTGTGAAGACATAACGTTCGAAGGTCAGGTCGACTCTGTCAAACGCATTAATCTGCTCTATGACGAAGTCGAAAGACACTATCACGTAAGCACAAATCTTACAGGTGCCATGGCTAGACGGTTCGTGTGTAAAGCGTGCAACAAATCGTGTGCACGTGACGTCACGCATGCCTGCGATCGGACGTGTAGCGACTGCATGCCATGTCCCCGTGCGCATTCTCTCATGTTCGCTATCCCTGCTCGTAATGCAATAGGTACTTTAGAAGTCACACATGTTTCGCCAACCACAAACAGAGCACCTCGAAGAAAAAATCATTTCGTGAACGAAGGCGGTGTTGTGCGGAGTGCGGATGGGTCGTGACGCGCGGAAATCATAGGTGAAACACGCGGTACTGCGATAACTGTAAGGATAACAAAGAAATAGGTCACGTGTGCAATATGAGACCGCTGAAGGACGCGTTGCCCCCCGCAAGTGATAAGATTCTGTACGTCTTCTACATTTTCGAAACTACCCAAAATAACGTGTACACGGCCGAGGCAAAGTTACACGTACGTAACCTCGTCTGCGTGCAGCAGATCTGTTCGCTGTGCGAAGACGTGGATGACGAGGAAGACTGCATGCGATGCGGTAAACACTCGTTCTGGCAAGATCCTGTGCGGGACCTGCTTACATATCTAACAGAACCACGCCCCTGGGCCATTAAGATTGTAGCTATAGAACATAATACCAAGGCGTTCGATCTTCATTTCATCCTGAATAGAGAGAACCTTATGAAATGGAAACCCGAACTTATTATGAATGGGCTTAAAATAATGTGTATGAAAGTGGAGCATCAAGTGTTCCTGTATAGCGTGTACTTCCTCCCGTGCCCTCGGCGTAATCTGCCTGAGGCTTACGGTTTGACGGCCTCCAAATCGTGGTATCCTCGTTATTTCAACACTGAGGAAAACCTCGATTACTTAAGCTCTATGCCCGAACTCACGTATTATGGCGTGAATTAGATGGGCGAGGAGGAGAGGAGGGAATTCCTCCCGTGGTACGAGAGCCAGAAATCAGAGATATTCGACAACAGGCGCGTGCATGAAATATACTCTCAAGACGACGTCACGATCCTAAGACAGGCGTGCCGGGTCTTCAGGCGCGAAATCACACAAATTGCGAACAAAGACGTATTTATCAAATCGACAATGATCGCTTCGGTTTGCAATAAGGTGTTGCGTAAAAGATTCCTTCACCCCGACACAATCGGACTCATACCTACCGGGGGGTACAGTGCAACAACGATTTTATTAAGAAGGCGCTGGTGTGGTTGCTGCATATGGAAGCGACTGACAGTGTGAATATAAAACACTGTCGCAACGCTCGCGAGTACAGGTTGCCCGAACTGCCCCGCTTTATGGTAGATGTTTATTGCCTCGAGACACGCACACACTACAAATTCTTTGGTTGGTTCTATCACAGCCACAGGTGCCAGCCGTTCCGTGAAGTCACCACCCTGAGAACGATACGCTAGCGTAACGCTACGAACAAACGATGTCGCGCTTAGAGCAGATAACGCGAGCGGGATACCTGGTCAAAAAGCAATGGGAATGTGAGTTTGACGATTCAGTGATGCCCGCAGTTCAACAGAGTCCGTTGCACACCCGTGATGCCCTGTCCGGGGGTCAAATGAAGCCATGCGTCTGCACTATAAGGCACGCGAGAATGACACCATTCAATATATCGACATCATGAGCCTCTACCCCTACATATGAAAGTACTTCCAGTTCCCTATGGGTCATCCGATCATTCACACAGCGGATGCGTGTAAAGTTATAGAAGCGTGCCTGCGTATGTATGACCTGATCAAAGGTTCGATCGTTCCGACAGAGAAGTTGTATCACCCCGTCCTCCCTTTCAGATGCAGTAATAAACTCATATTTTGCCTGTCTAGAACGTGCGTCCTCACCTCCTCCTCAAGTGAGGAATGTGTGCATACCCCAGATGAGGATCGTGCCCACACCGGTACTTGGGTAATGGATGAGGTTAGACTGGCCGTTGAAAAGGGGTACCGGATACTTGAGATATATGAGAAGTACGAGTATCATGTCACGCAGTACAACCCTCAAACAGGCGAGGGTGGAAATTCGTCGCCTATATAAAAACGTTTTTGAAACTGAAAGTGGATGCTAGCGGTTTTCAGGGCTGGGTACACAGTCCCGAAGACGAGGACCGATATGTGGACCCGTTTTCGAAGAGCGAAAGGTTACGGCTAGATACGGAAGCGATCAGGTATAACGCTGCCAAACGGAGTCTGGCCAAACTCTATCTCAACTTCATGTGGGGCAAATTGACGGAGAGAAACGATCGATCGATGAGAAAAATTATCACGGAGCCGAAGGACCTCTATGGACTCGTAGCCACGCCCGGCGTCGAAGTGATGAACCACGCGTTTGCCAGCGATGAGGCAGTCTACATCTGTTAGAAGTATGATGCAGAGTAAGACGTGCCTAATCTGCGGCATACGAACGTGGTAATTGGGGCTTTCGTCACCGCCGTGGCAAGGATCCATCTCTATCGCTACCTCGACCGGCTGCAAAGAAAGCGATGCATTGTGACACGGACCCTGTCATATACATTCAGGTGAGGGGTGAACCCCCACTGATTGAAACGGGGAACAAATTGGAGGATATGACCTCCGAGATGCGACCCTCAGAGAGCATTTTGGAATTTGCGAGTGGGGCCAAGGAACTACGCGTACAGAGTGCTCGAAACCGTGGACGGTCGAGAAATGACTGTGTGTAAAGTCACGGGCAAAACCTTCATTTACAACGCGATGAAAATGGTAAATTTCGATGTCATCAGGGACATGATTCTGGGGGATGAACCCCTATTGTAAATATACACACAGAACATAAGATTAAGCGTAAGCGAAAGGGGGCGAAACAGTAGCGATAGTCACCGAACATGAAAATAAGATCTACGGGACTTCGTTTTTAAAGAAACGGCGGTTAGATGAAAATAAGTCCGTCACGTTTGGGTACAAATAGGGGGAGGAGGGAAGAGGGTTGTTTCATAGTCCCCTGATCATCCATGGGTGATGTTGATCTGAAATTCAAGAATCCCTTCTCGTGTATAGTGAGCGGTCCTAGTAAGTCGGGCAAAACTTCGTTCTGCATACGGTTGTTACAGAACATCGACGTCCTCTGCAACGAACGCGAATTTGGCGGCGGCATAATCTGGTGTTACATTGAGAAGACTGCCATTCCCGAAAGTCAGCAGTTGCCCTCAAACACCACATATCACGAGGGCGTACCGGAGAATTTCAGTGGTGGCGGCAAACCGTGCCTCGTGATTCTAGACGATTTGCTAAATTACGTTTATTCGAAGCAAGTGTGAGAAATTTTACGAGAGGCAGCCGTCAAATAAATATCAGCGTAAATATGATTATGCAAAATCTTTTTCATCAGGGTCGCTACTTTAGAGATATGTCGTTTAATTTCCATTACGTGGTCGCGTTGAAAAACGTCAGAGATAAGAAGCAGTTTATGTACGTGGCCAATCAAATATCGGGCTGTATAACGCCTACGTAAATGCGACACAAAGACCCCACAGATACCTAATCTTCGATCTGACACAAGACACGGATGACGGTTTGCCGTTTCGAACAAGCATATTCCCGGAAGAATATCCTCCATTCGTGTACTTCGATATAGGCGATGAAGCGTGTGAAATCGAATTACCACAACTTTCACGTGCTCAAGACAGCTGAACCGAGATTACGTAAAGCCCTCATAACAAATTGTAACAAGGAACTCGTGGACTGTATAAGCGAATGTGTTGAATGTTCTAAATGGGAGTATACGTTTGTGTGGTTGTAATACGCGTAAATGAAGTAAATACAATAAAGCGCTTCGCAAGGTGCAGACAGGCATGGACCGCTCGCTGAGAAGAAAAGACTCATAGTGCTGCGCGGGGGATTTCTTCTGCCCTTACTAAGCGCCATTATGCCAACAATCGCCAACTTAATCCTTAAACCCGGATAAACATGTTACGTAAGATTTACTTCGTCCCAGCCGATCTTTACCATAGGGGTCGATCCTCGCCCAAGAAACGTAGCATTAGAAGTAAAAAACCAACATCCATATGAAGAATGGGTTAAGTTGCGCATAAGATTCGCGAGGCCGATATCGGACGGAAGACGCGGACGAAGGCTATCTCCAATTTCCTAAGACGAGTGATGTCGGACAGGGAGCTGACTTCCCCTTCCCCTAAGCCATAGCTAAGCAAAAATCAGTTGAAAGTTGAGGTGGAAATTCCGCACCCCTCCCACCTTCTTTGTCATCTAGAGAGATGGAGACCCGTAAAAGAGGATATGATGACGACGTCACGACGGAGGAAGGGGATCAGACTGAAGAAGATGAAAGCGTAGCTAGTCCCCCTGATGCGTTTTCTCGACACACAATACGGTATCCGTGAGGATGGCGAGCAATTGATGATTGGTGATTCTCGCGTATTTATATATCCTGATGCTAATTTAATAATCAATGGCACTGCGTTAAGAGGTAAGGAGGGGCTGTGGGAATTACTGACGCGTAAGAATGTTAATACGCAACGTGTAGGCAAGGCGGACTTGAAGACGTAGAAAAAATATTGGTATTGACCAATGTTCATATGACTAGATATCAGCCAGGCGATAACATTAATATAACGCAAGGAAAGGAATTTTCGGAAGTCATTGCACCCCTCTTCGCGAAACCGAAGGGATGGGGTGTCAGATCAGCGTAACGTCGTAATTGGGTAAATTATTTTTGACAACTATTAGCAGATAGCATTATGACGCGGCCAGACCGTCGGGCTTCTCGACTCTGCGGACGCTTCGGTCGGCCACGGCGAAGAAATGTAAACCGAAGTCTGACGATGGCATCAGAGCCTGGTTATAGAAGACGGATGACTTTAAGATTCGTAGACCGGTGAGGAAGCGTTTTGCAAGTAATCTCTATAGAGTGACTAACGTGATGTACTTGCGGGAATGCGATTCGTTGGGTGTAAAGGCCAATGCCAAATATAACGGTAATTACAAATACATTCTTTCGTTAGTAGATGTATTCTCAAAATTTCTACATATGATCCCTATACAGACAAAGAGCGGGCCTTCCTTCGCCTCGGCGTTTCGGTCCATATTCGATGACACTAAATATAGTACAGGACGTCGCCCAATATGGGTGCGTACCGATAAGGGCAAGGAATTTCTAAATAAGCATTTTCAGGACATGTTACGCGACGAAAGCATCCAGTTTCAGGTGTGCAGAAACCCCGACTTGAAATTGCGGTCGTAGAACGCGTGCATCGCACGATACGTGATAGACTCAACAAGCATTTTTAATATAGAAATACATACAGATATATCAATGCCTTGCCGAAATTTCCCAAGGCCTACAGTGACACGGTTCACTCGACTACAGGAATGGCGCCATCGCGAGTCACAGGATGGAGGAGGCCCAGGGTGGTGTTAGCTTCGCGAAAGCTGTGACGTTTCAGTTGATTCAGCACGTTTGCTGTTTGCCAAAGCTGTCGAACTGAATTTCAGCACCGAAATTTTCAGGGTCGCGAAAGCAATCCATAGGCGGCCGCGTGCCGTCTATGAACTAGAGGATTTAAATGGCACACCAATCGACGGTCAGCTTTATCGCGAGGATCTGAACCCCTACGAATAACTGATCGGACCTCCTATAAAATAGATAAAATTCTGCAAAAGAGGGTCAACCGCGGCATTCGATAATACCTCGTCCGCTGGCGATGTTACAGTGAGGACTTCGACTCTTGGGTGTCTGCAGCTAGCGTGAAGAACATCTGAAAATTGCTACTACCAGCCTTTTTTACGTCACGCTATTCAGCAACGCTTCGCGTGACATCTATGTAAAGAATACTCACGCCGATTTCACGGTGAAACTGGCTCAGCCCGTGGACCTAGTTTCGACCTCAAATTGGGAGGTGGGGCTGTGTGAAATTTCATGTTCCTCACCCCCATGGAAGAGGAAACACTCGCTCTAATATACTATAACTTGATATCACAGCAATTCGTGGGCGACATCACCGTCCGCAGCATGCGGACATACGTCTTCCTATCTTCATCGTGTCAGCACGAGTTTACTAACGTGTATTACGTGCCTGTCGATGAGCGCGGATTTCAGGATATTCGAAAAAAAAGTTCCTGACGTCCAAGGGGTTGCACATCCCCTTCGAGGACAGCACGACGCCCACAGATGCGCTGCTTCATTTTCGGAACTATTACAAGTGGTAAAAACGTGTATAAATCGGGGCGTCGCCATCTTGAATAGGACATTCATACCTATGCATCCGTTAGAAATGTACTAAATAAATTAGGCGGGTCGCGGCCTAACGACTACGGTTATCGGTCCCGTCCACTCCGAACCGCTCTACATAGAGCTAGGAAACGGGATCGGCAATTTTTTGGCCGCTTCTATTTTTGCGTCCACCCACTCCTGCGTAGCGGAGCCAAAGCAGTGGGCCGCGAGATGTTGCCTACCGGTGGCAAAATCCTGATCGATATCGCTGAAAGCAGTCCAACCGTCCGACGACCGCCGGGGATATGATGTCCAAACACGTAAATCAATACGCCCAAAATTTCATTAGCAAATTGCGGGGACCGGAGCAGCAAACGCGCCCACGGTGAGGCTGTGGCGGGAGGTAAGAAGAAGAGGGGAGGAATGAGCCTAAGCGTGCCCCGAGAAAAATAATAAAAAGGTACATATCTCCTAGTTCCTCTTCAGTCACTCTTCAGCAAGTTTGTCATTTTTCCAAATAGGCATATACAAAAGTCTGTACTAGGGACAACAGAGGTCGTATACAAACCGATCGCCCCGCCGATCAAAATGATCTGGAATTTTTAATACTTGCCGATAAAGACACGTACATTGATTTAGATATCAAACTGTATGTCCGAGGTAAATTGATATTTGCCTCGGGAAAGGATGTGGATTTTTCGGACCACACGGGCGTTACAAATAATTTCCTCCACTCCCTATTCAGTCAATTTAACGTCGCTCTCAATGGCGTCAACATCACGCATGCCAGCCAGCATTAGCAGTATGCTCACATATCGAGAATATGATGACCTATCGCTCAGATGCCGCAACTACACATCTCTCGAACGCATACTGGTATCTCGATACCGGCGAGATGCAGCCTGTCGACCCCTCGGCCGGAAATGTTACACCCACGAAGAACAAGGAATTTATCCTTCGTTGGAATAGGATTAGCGCGAATAGAGAAGTCGAGCTATTCGTTCGCTTACATAGAGACATATGTAACGTGCCCCTGTCTTTGCTGCCGGGCGTCAGGTTGAAGATCAGGTTGACCATGGCCCGAACTAGCTTCTATCTGATAAAGAAGAGCGTCGATTAAACGCAGTTTTCAAATTTTTGGACAGCCAAATACTGGTCAGGCGCGTCAGGCCGAAACCCTCCATATTGCTGGCTCACACTGCGAAAAGGAATAATAGGGGAAGCGACACTCAATAACAGGAGGATTCTCGCGCGCTACAACCTAAGCAGAGTCGAACTCACCACGTTCACATTCGCGGTCGGATCTAAATCCCTGTCCATAGATAACGCCGTCCTGTGTCCCATCCCGAAACGTCTGCTGTTCACCATTGTTAAGAACACAGATTTTAACAGTTCGTGTGGCAGCAA
>Ga0131853_10013121_pt1 | contig 15180 bp, 9 predicted proteins | sample TergutLab28metaG_FD_92764 | JGI IMG/M metagenome (GOLD analysis project Ga0131853, IMG submission 92764) | Labiotermes labralis P1 segment gut microbial communities from Petit-Saut dam, French Guiana - Lab288 P1 (version 2) (version 2) | ecosystem: Host-associated > Arthropoda: Insects >...
AAGATTATTATGAGATGCACGGTCAGCAAAACATCAAAATTCGCAGCTCATGTTACAGTACGTGTAACATGAACTGGCCAATTTAAGCTGGAGCGAAATTATAACCTCGTTCTGTTATGACGTCCCACCCGAGGACGAACACATATCCACTTTTCGAAATGCCCCGCTCGGACTACTGGGTGATTGACGTAGTCCAGCAAGGAACGAATAATCAGGATATTTCCTTGCGCTGGAGCGAATTAAGTGATACATGTTATCCCGTACATTTCCGAATTACAACATAAACAAGACAGATAATGATTTGTTGAAGGCAATGTACAGGACAAGCATTTATAAACGAGAAATTTTATGTTGTCCTTGTGCTTAATTATGATCAGGTGGCGAAGACGCTTAGTGGAGCATGAATACAAATCCACACGACTTTAGCTTCAAACCCGTTCCTTACACACGGAAAAGAACGAGCCCAGAATACTACTGCATAAGACGCTGACTGGTTCTCACAACCGGTCTGGACGCTTCGGAAAAGATAAAAATTTTAGCCGCTGTCTGGAGTCGCACTATGGTCCGTGGTAGTCCATCTCGTTGCTTACGCTCTATATTGGCTAAGCCATCCCGAGTGCTCAGCGTGATTAACAGAAGTTTAAAATGGGACGTTGATCTTACAGAATATGAAACTATAATGGAAGGAGATAGTTTCCCTGGCTAATCCCAGTGGAAATTGAAACGCGGAGTTTGTCATCCGAGTGAATAGCACGAAATTTTACAGGCACGTTTCGGCTCGCGTAATAACTACTTAAAATCAGTCTGCTTTAAAGACTGCCTTGAAAAGCCAGAATTAACCAGCAATGAACAGTGGTAAGTAAAAATCTTGCCCCTCAAAGTGAGTGGCAGCTTCTGTAAAACACAACGTGCCACAAAAGTTAAATGACAGTTAATAACAAAAAATGTCGTACGTACGGAAATTAAGCCAGGTGTTTGAGAGTACTGTGCAAGCATTCCGGAAAGACAGACAGAAGATTTTGAACATTTCGTTTGAAGTAAGTGGGGCCTACTCTGTCGGTGAAGTGCAATTCTCCGATCCCAGTGTCCGCGCGATCTAATGCGTGGGTTTGCGACCGCCCGCTTGGTGGGATTGCTGGTTCGAATCCCACCGGGGACAAAAATGTCTCTTGTAAGTGTTGTATGTTGTCAGGTAGATGTCTGTGCCTCGGGCCGATCACTCGTGGAGAGGAGTCTTACCGAGTGTGGTGTGTCTGAGTGTGATCGTTAAGCCTGGATAATGAGGATGCCCTGGCCCACTAGGGGTTTTTGCGCCAAAAAAAAAAGTTAAATTCACACGTTACCTCTATTATGAATTAAATTATGCGCCCCCTATGTTTATCAGACACGCAGTCACTAGAACAACGTCACCGAATATACACAATATATAAAATAATGGAGTCCGATGTATAAATCTGAAAACTGCATAATGCGTTTACGGACGGTGTTCGGTCCAACCGATGAAAAATGAAACAATGAATCGACTTAAATGTAATATAATACGTAGTACAAAGTACGAAACACAAAAAGGGACAAAAATGTATAATTCAGAGAAATGTAGGGGAGTTCCGTGAAATAATGCAGCTTGTAAATCTAACTCTACGTAAAGCGGCTTATAATTTGTACGAACAGCACAGCGCACAGTTAGACCTAACATTTTATTCGGGTAAGCTAAACGGCAGAACGGAAAAATAAAACAAATCCAGATAATCCAGTTGAAAAAGCGTCCAAACAGCGGTACAGGTTTTCATTTCTAGAATTCAATATTCCACTCTCTCGCACAATTTTATTATCAATGTGAAGGCTTAGCACTCTACAAAATTTATACTTGGATATCAGTTACAGAGAAAAAAAACAGCATGTAGAAGATTGCTTCTCAATTTGATTATTTGCCACAGAATATTATGGCAATCGAAAAATGATTGCGGAATCTCTGATGACATTATTATCCATGAAGCTAATCACAGACGACAAATAAATAGTGACAATAATAATAAATGTTAAACAGTGATATGAGATCAACATATTATTTCATTTTACATATTTAGAAATAAAAATCACATTTAATACACAAGAAAATGAAACCTTCAAAAATTTAGGCACTCAATAACAACTCATTTTCAAAATTCTGATTATTTCATTTATTCTACCAAAGCAAAAATTCACAAAGATTGAAACAAATTAATTTTAGCTAATTACAAATCCAAATTATTTAAACGAATCTGTAATAATAATAATAATAATAATAATAATAATACAGTGTCATAATTAATTGAATTTTCTTACGCAAACTTTACTGTCACTTCGCGCAGCACTGGGGTTCCGAAGAGCACCATTTGTGAAGCACTCCCTCACAATACCTTACACAAGGTACTGGGCACACAATGTTGCGGTACAATTCACAAAGAAAAGACATTCATTTGTATAGTCGTTCTGTAAAGTCAATCGGAAGGCGCGGAAATGCACAATACTTACATTTATCGAACCAGCAGGGCAAATGCACTAACAGTACTGGTCACGATATCGCAGCACTTACGCATGTAAATCACGATAAATTTGTGATCCGAAAGCATTACCCGAAAAAAATCTAAAATTTTCTATTAACGCAACTATGGTATATATAGTGAAGCTTTCCAGATCTACTGTCTGCCTTGAGACTTTCAACTTGCCAGTGCAAGGCAAATAGAATGCAAACTGTTACATATCTTACCATGCACCATAACAAAGTCAGTAACTTCAAGCCACGTACCTCATTTTCTTTGAAGCTCTAACACCTGCTAGACAGTCTAGTCCGTCCATTTGTCCGCAGGTTTAGACTTCGAAGCCAGTGAAGGATTTTGATTAAAACTGATATTCTGAATTATATGAGTATAACACATGACAAGTCCATCCCACACTGCAATCAAACAATGCTCAACACATTCTGGAAGGTGCAATTTTGTATACAAAACTCAACTGTTTTAAAGAATATTACAGAAGGTGAAATTACAGCATACCACGATGATGTTTCCTTGTTCCAAAATGACCAAAATAAAGGAAAAACCCGCTCTAAGGGTAAAAGTAAGAAGAGTTATAGCTGTACTCTTTCTTTACCCACGGTGCTAGATGGAGGTGCGTGGTTAAAGCAACGCCTAGGCCCCTATACCCCAGGCAAGAGATGCGGTACTTATTGTATAGGAGCCTGTGTGAGCCCCAGGGCCAATATGGACGGGTGCGGGAAATCTCGTCACCACTCGCATTCGATCCCCGGACTATCCAGCCCGTAGCAAGCTGCTATACCGACTGAGCTATCCCGACCCAGAAAGCTGTTGTACGGACTATATCAATAGTTTAATTCCAGCAGTATTTTCACCACGTAAGTTCAGCCTGCCAATATGAAGTATCGAAACGCTGATCCGTAAGTTGAAAGAATATCGTGGCAAACTATTGGGGTTGTCATCCGCGTATTTACAAAAACACACTACAGGTTGAGGTACTAAATGGGGACTCCAACAGGGGAAATGTTCTTATTCCGAAAATACGGTAAGCAACAAGCACCTGATCTTACGATGTTTTTACAACGACAACAACAACAACAATAACAACAACAGAAATACATCCGTCGATTTGCAAGGACCATACATGAAATGCGTATAAAGAAAGCTTTCATAAAAATTGGACAGCATTTTCTCGAACCTGTTTTCCCCCATGGCCAGCTGCATTCCTCATTTCCCATACCAACGTACAGTAAAAGCGAAGATATAAAAAATGAAGAAAAATGACAAGCCATCAAGAAATCTTTATAATGAACACTGACTTACATGAAGTACTGTGGTTAAATACGAACGTCGTTTACTTATTTCTTTTCGATATTTTTAAGGCATTTCTTTTACTGTGTAAACTGAGTAAATGTTGAACTGTTAACACAGTTAAACAGTCCCCATTAACGATATTAAGAATATGTATGTAAAGGCAAAGGTCTCCCCTTAATATGCCACGCAGACAAAGACGGTGTGAGTGACCAAAGCCACACCACGGACGCTCTGCCCCCGGGAAAGTGCTCCGATATCCACTGTACAGGAGGCTGGGTTGGCCCCAGGGTCGGTATAGACGTGTGTGGAGAAGAGAAAAATCTTTTACCTCCACCAGTGTTAGAACCCCGAACTGCCCAGCCCGTGGGGAGTCGATGCACCGACTACGCTATCCTGGGCCCACAACAACAGATACGTAAAATATACACAGTCTTTAACGACGCTGCTTCAACTGCATCGATTATTGGCCTATATTTATACCTTCTAATTGGAGACCGGTAATGAATAGCGAATTGACAAGCCGCCATTTATTACTGCAAGACACTAACCAGCAGCTCCTTAGATAGAATAAAGCTGGGAATACCTGCAGGAATTAATCAATGCCTGCGTCGATATAAGAAGGAAAGACCTTCCACATACTACGCGGGATCATTATAACGCAACTTTCGGTCCAGAATATGCAAAATATTCTACAAGGAGGCCACGGAAAGACGCTTCATGGATCGGCCACTCCCCCTCTCCCTCCCCCACATCTACTTAACATTCCAGCTTGCTTTCCTTCAGTCGCCAAACCATTATATTTACACAAATTCTGAGCGTGATAAGATGTGATATAGTTCGCTACTAACTAGCGCTTTGGGCTGGCTGACGTGATTCAAACAGGGCTGCCAGTAATGAAAAAAAAATCATTTGACGAGGAAGAAAGGCATCGAGCGCGATTGCCCCCTCAATCACGGGACCTTGCTGTGTGGCCTAAACATAGACATTAATTGACAGCTATTAGAAATATGGAAATTGCTTCTCGGTTTGTGAACTATCGATTGACTGCGCTTAGTGCAGCGCTTATAGACATGGTGCATGAGGGAAGAGGCGGCGTAAAGTTGAATCTCCACCGGAGGGGGAAAAAGAGAGAGAGACACAAACAGAAGACATAAACTAGAGTTTCACCAGCTGAAGATGACAGCCGACCGCAGGTAAGAGCATAACAGACCGAACGACCTCTTACGTACCTAATAGGTCTTACAGCTCAAAATGCAACGTGGAACAACTTTCAGGACAGAGCGTCGTTTCAACACGTTCATTTGAACACAACTTTTCCGCTGTATCCTAAATCCATAAATCTGTTAAGAAATATCTGATTTATGGATCCGGGTTTTGTAATACGTATTTCATCAACCTGAATAATCGTTTCACGTCAGGCACGTAATGCCTGATACATACGTATTTTAAACTTCTATGGGTAAAAGTAAAAGGTAAAGTGCACCCTTGTACAGGCACTGAGGCTCTGCACAGGCCGTACGGCCCATAGGGGGCGTAGAGGTATAGCTGTACTCTTTCTTGACCACGGCACTAGAAGGTGGTGAGGAGTCAGCGTCACGTCCCGGCCGCACTTTACCCCCGGGAAAGACCCGGTACCCAGGGCCGGTCTGGACAGGTGCGGAAAATCTCGCCCACACCGGTATTCGATCCCCAGACCGTAGCCAGTCGCTATACCGACTGAGCTATCCCGGCCCACACACTTCTATGGGGAATCGAGGAAAAGCTGTTGTGAAGCTGGCAGACCTATATTATGCATTACCCGTATGGAATTCAAATTCCATCAACACAGGTAATGAAACAGAATGCAAAATACGCTTAATTCCATAAATAGGGGTTAAATGTTGTTAATCTAAACACTAACTAAGCGTCTCATTGATTGTAGGCGATTAATTCAAGCACAAAACTACTAATGGGAATCTAATGGAAATTGCAATTACAGCTCTCAATATGTTATGTGGCCGAAAAGCATCAGGTTCTGAACAGAGGGCACGTATCATTGACACCTTTACGGCAAATCGCTTTGTTATTTTCAACTTCATCGACGGTTACTCTCGACTAGCCGTACAGATACGGAAATTAGTAAGCGAAGTTGCAAGAGAGGCAATCAGAGAAATCTCAGTTGTTATTTAACGTTCTTTAGGCGTTTTTTTTTCAATTTTTGTTCCTTACTAGTTACTTATTCCTAAACGTTTTTCTCTTTCGTCGCTTGACAGCCCTAGTGGGCCTACGCCTCCTCATTGTCGACGCTTCACGATCACACTCAGACACACCACATTCGATAGGACTCCACTCGAAAAGTGATCGGCCCGTCGCACAGAACTCTACCTAACAACATGCACAACACTAACAATAGACAAACATGTCCCCGGCGGTATTCGAACAAGCAATCCCAGTACGAGAGGCCCCGCATATCCACGCCTTAGACCGCGCGGCCACCGGGATCGGCTCCTACTTCTTGTAGGCACGCATAGAATAAAAGAAACGTCAAGTGACTTCGCCTTAAATGCCTTCTGACGAATAGTCTTGGCGATATTGTTTGGAGTGTCTAGTGCATTCACCATTATACAGCAGACACTAATGACGTTATTTCGAAAGTATGATTAGTAAATGAAAGGAAATGGACACGGAGTGATTACAAATGAAGATAACAATTCAAATAGTTTTGTGCTTCACCTAGTGGTTTTCTTTTGGCTACCTGCATCGTGTCAAATGTTCTTATGTCTCCAGGTAACGAAACGTCTCTATGACTGTGATGATGAAAGAAACGTCGCAACATTTGACTACTACACGGTGTGGCAGCCCAAAATAACAATATCATTTGATCAACAACCGCCGCGAAAACCTGAAAAATTTTACTTTTATCCTTCATATATTACATAAAACCCTAATATTTCTATGCATCGAAATGGATCACGTGTGTTATTCCATGCCGGACACAATTCAAGTCCTACAGCTTCACAGCACACACTCTTGCAGCATTCACACACGAGAGCTCCACAAATCAACATATTTTAAATAGCCCTCTCATTAAGCACACATTCTACATGATACTTTATGTCTGCGAGCACGAACTTCCGTCCCAAGACCAATTTAAATGTGTGGGTAATTTCTGGTAATCGCGTGTGAGCTGAAAAGTTTTATTTCTTCCCCTTTTCTTCTCTCCAGTCTGAACCCACGTTCAGGTACAAATTACAACTACAACAGCAGTCACTGGAAGAACCTCCTACTTACTTAAGCAAGAGAGTGAAGTTTCGAGAGAGCACCACTTCAGCTGGGCACACCACAGTAGGAAGTTAACATAACTAGACAGATTTATGTGTGTGTTTCTTGAAACAACTTTGGCACGACTGTGAATTTCTGATACTTGTCAAAGCAGCATTACTGCGTCTTTACATGCATACACTTTACCTTACACTGTAATAACACAGTAGACGAGCTTTGTGTACACTAAAACAGCTTTTGTGTTGCAAGGCTGTCACAGTTCCCCTTTCTGACGTGTGCTGACAAGGCATTGTCCTTCGTGTATCTAATTACCCATGTAATCCGGAGCGTGATATCACGAAGGCTTCCTCAATGTTTGTTCATTTTCGACTGAAATTCGTCTCACCGCGTAATTCGTTTTCATTAATTAGTAATCACTTTATCGCAAAATAACGCTTATTTATGAACGCCGCAATAATCCAGGAAAGACTAAAAGCCATGTCTAATTCTCTAATACCTCAAAGCACGGCTGTAACTCTATGCATAATCTGGTTTACCATTAAGAAACTTTGAATTTCATACTCGGAGTGTATTTATATGCTTTGTATTATTACAGTATGAAAGAGTTGTTACTTCCCAAAACAGCACTCACGGGATATCTTTGCCGCCAACAATCAGTATGTTCTCTGTGAGGTAGTAATTAAACTCTTTTACATTTCACGGTTTGACAGCAGCTCCAAACAAACTGACAGTGGGACAAATCTTCCACCGAGTACTTCGGTTTCCTCTTGTCAGTAGCATTCCAAAAATTCTTAACGCTCATCTACATTTACACGTTGCTCTTACCAGAGAGACAAATGGGCGAAGCCTGGGAACCTTCCAAAAAGCAATGCTCTTTGAGAAATCCCTGGGGGAAGGGGGGGGGCATTGGTTGGAACACTAATTTCACACTATTTCCAAGACAGAATGGCAGTAACGTTCAGGACCAGACTAATGTCTGCACCAAATGGACTGGATGACTAACTTACCGACCGTCTGTTGCCACGTGAATTCGACACGAGCAGCCCCACCTGCAGTCCAATACAGCAGCGTCTTGTACACCTGACAACGGAAAGAATAGCAGATTACCAATACATAGGTGTTTGAAGAATATAGGACAATGAACAGAGTTCATCCAAATAAGCTCTGCAGGTATAACCAAGTTCAATATGAAGCTCAGGAATAACTCATGATAATGCCCACTGTCTTTGAAATGTTCGTCTGTATGGCTATCGCACTACATCCTCCAAACTAACAACTCTACTATTTAGTGACCGATTTCTGCGCGAACTTCCCTTATCAAGTATTTCGGTGAAGTTATATTAGTCAGACATAATATAAAAATATCGCATCGTCATTTCATTTCTTTGAAAATTATGCAAGATTTTAGACTTCCTCCGACCACTGAAGGTGCGACAGATAGGTTGTCCCGAAATGTCACCAACAACCTACTAACCAAGGCCGTGCAAATTCCCAGAAGAGGGAAGACCACCTCAAAGCCGCATTATGCAAGGAATTCAGATACGTCAGTGCCCCACATCAAGACAAAAACATGGTGAACGCCCTCAGACTCGAACCTGAATAAAATCCCGCAAGGGTGACGTGTTTTTGTTGCATATTCCTCAAAAAGTTCCTTAAAAAGGAAGGCAGTTGTCAAAGAGGTATCAGATCAGAAAGTTCTATGATCTTGTCACAAGTGATGTTAATGTCACTCACAAGCTTGCAGTTGAGGAGCGTCAAGCTCTCTAACAGTTTCATGCAACTCCGTATGTTGGTTCATAAGTTATGTGAGACGCTGAAATGCGGAGGATAATATGAGTATGGTGATACTGCAGCCGCGTCTTCACTCATAAAGAACGTAAACAATACCCTTGGACGGGACTGTATAGATTCTCAAGGCAGTAAGTCTTAAAATCAAAGTGCTCTGGGAAGTCAGACCGTGTACTGAGGTATATACACACCGACACTTTGTAGGAATTGACTGCTTCCATCATCAAGGCAGAATAGTCAACCAATCTTCATAATGTTTCTGTCGCTTCTTTCTTTCTAGATTCTAGTCTGCGCAATCACACTGACAAAGCAGCTGTTTTTGGACAAATGTCTCCCGCTGGTTCCTCCTAAACCTTGGTACCCACCAAATTATACCCTACAAGTCGTCACAAGGTAGAATATCGTTTTGAAAAACTGGGTACCCTCGACAGACGCGCATCTTGCCCTTCTTTTCCATATGCAGCATATTCTGAAGTCCCCCGGCTTCCGAAACAGCCGCTGAGGTTTTGCCCAGGGCATATCGTAATTCAGCACAGCGAAGGGAACACTGTCCCAATTTCAAACAGGAGATTCCCACATGCAATTAAATCTATAGGAATCTACAGCAAACCTAGGTCAGGAGATTTCACTAGCTCCTTCCACAACCAAGTTACAATTTAGCCACTTCAAGAAGAAAGAACCTAAATTACGTTTAAACATTCTGTTCGTCCCGCGTAGTAAACACATTCCATCTTTATTATAACACCCGAATTGTTAATCTATCGCTCTTATTTCCATTGTTCATTAAGAAATAAACAATGCACTAATTATTACCAACAACACGTATGTTTGAGCACTTTAGGAGGAGAACAGCTAGTCACATGAACTGGTCACAGTGGCAAAACCTGCGGACTGATTAACTAAAAGAAGTCTGACAATTAAAATACTTTATTATCCACAACACCGACTACGTCCATGTCAACGGACAGGATAGAACCATTACTGTAATTTTAGCCAAGTATTGTATAAAGCTCCCTGATCCGAAGCATGTTGGAGCAATTTTAAATATTTTAAAATATTTTATAATAATTCTAATTGTATTTACGAATTATATATTTGTGCATCTGTTGGATAATAAAGTGTTTTAATCATCATAGATGCATGGTACAAATATGAAGATAGAAGTCTGACAGTTCAAACACTGGAATCGCTGGTTCTAATGCCACTTGTGGTACGTGAAAATTACTTAACTGAACGCTTGTAAAACGCGGAATATATTCGACAGTGGTTCGAACTGAGGTTAAACAGTACGTGACATGTAAGTAATGAAAGGTGAAATTAGCCACGAACTTATAAATATGTATTTCGCGCACAGTCAACTCCTGACACAGTGCCACTGTGCACAGCAATCTTTGGCGGTGCATGTAACAGATTAACAGGGAATTTATGTTCACAGATTTGCATGGTCGCTGAGTGAGAGTTGCGCTATACTGGGGAGCGCTATTTCAGAGCCTGTTCCTTCTACAATTAATTAATAAAACCACCGTCAAACATAACAATATCTATTCATAACACTATCTTTTTAACAACAAATGTTCTAGTGTATGACGATGGTTATTTATTAATTAATCTTTAATAAAACGCAATGCGATATCTTCCAAAAAACAATATATTTTAATGGCTCAAGGATGAATGTTCATGAGAAATATAATACTCACATCTGATTATAATATGAGGTCCTTGAAGTCTCATATTAATACCGTATAAATAAGTTTTATTTACAACCTAACGGAATGTCTAAGATGGGTTCACACATTGAATTCGAAATGTTAGTAACGTGCAGAAATATTTGAAATGTTACAGCTGCTTGCTCTAAAACGGCGCCAGATCTGTGGGTTATTTGTCGCTAAAAATAATTAGCTTATTTTAATTGGCACATAATACAGTCATCTTCCTAAGCAAACATTACTCGCCCTTAAATTTACTGTACTTTTAATAACTCACAGTGGAATGGAAGACAGAGTGAAGGTCCTGGAAATGATAAATGAATTACTACAATTAAAAAGAAAATTAAAAGCGTAGAGATGGATGAATTTAATTAGAATTTTAAGATTTGCAGAATAATTGAGGAAGAGGGCAATGGCAGGAAACGAGGAAATTAAAGTAACGAAGTTGGATTCTGTCAGTCGCTGGCACTGAAAAACATCAAAACGATGTAATAAACGGCAAAAGGAAAAGGACGAACACGGGAAAGAAAGTTGCGTAATTCTCAAGATGCAAGCTGCAGTAGCAATCCAGCTAAAAGCATCGGCAGGGGGCAGGGGGTAGGTGTACCTGAGTTTAAGGGCTGATATGTGCCTACATAAAGATATAGCTTTATGCGCTGCACGTCCGTTGCTACCGGTGAGGAGAGTAGGCCTGCCTGCCTGCCTTCACACAAGAAAGTAATGCAAATACATATTTCTATACATTTTGCAACAGATGGCAGACACAGGTAAACACCCAAAGGAAATAAGTTAGGAAAATTACACAAAGTGCAACGAATCTGGCCCGTGCCGTAACTGTTATTCGGTGACCGAATTGGTAAGACATACAAACACATTCATTCTACAGGGAATGTGTTTTTATTTTTCTCCACAACTTCTGTCCGAAACACTCATTCTACAGGAAACGTGTTTTATTTTTCTCTACAACTTTTGTCGAAAGTATTCATTCTACAGGGAACGTGTTTTATTTTCTTCTGCAACTAATGTCCGAAACATTCATTCTACAGGGAACGCGTTTTGTTTTCCTCTGCAACTAATGTCCGAAACGTTCATTCTACAGGGAACGTGTTTTATTTTCTTCTGCAACTAATGTCCGAAACGTTCATTCTACAGGGAACGTGTTTTATTTTCTTCTGCAACTAATGTCCGAAACGTTCATTCTACAGGGGACGTGTTTTATTTTCTTCTGCAACTAATGTCCGAAACGTTCATTCTACAGGGAACGTGTTTTATTTTCTTCTGCAACTAATGTCCGAAAAGTTCATTCTACAGGGAACGTGTTTTATTTTCTTCTGCAACTAATGTCCGAAACGTTCATTCTACAGGAAACGTGTTTTATTTTCTTCTGCAACTAATGTCCGAAACGTTCATTCTACAGGGAACGTGTTTTATTTTTCCTACAACTTATGTCAACAATACTTTTCACTACAGCACATATTCATAGAATTACTCTAAGGATTCGCCCTGAAAATCATGCAGGTCCTCGTATAGTGCCCGCGCTGTTGCCAGATATTAATTAAAATTTGAAAATGTCGACAAATGGTAGTAGAGGTCCCAATGGCAAATTCCATGAATATCGGTTCGGTGATTTGCGAGTTATTACGTTCGGACGGACAGACAGACACAGCGAAATTAGTAAGTGCCTTTGTGCAAACGAGACGAAAAAGTTTCAAATAAGACATGTAAAACTGAACGCTCTCTGCATTTTGTGTTATGTATCAGCAGTTCCTGAACCAACAACAGTACGTTCCACGTTTCATCTGATCTTCGTCTAAAATGCAGTCACACGTACGCCGAACCAGCATGATCATGTTCCGTTATTACGCAGTGTAATAACCCAGAAGAGGGCAGTTCTCAAATCCGTCCGCAGTAGCACTGTCCACTATGCTGAAGAAAACCACCCATCTCCTACAGGTTTATTCCAGTGTGCGTCGTACAAAGAACACATAGACAACACGTAACCAGCCTGACATCAAACTATGGCCCTTCCCGGAAACCGAAAGAGAGAGTGAACAATACCCACATAATAGATTCAACATTGCCGACGACGATTAGGGGCAACTGACCTACTGTTCTCGACACACAAGAACAAGAGTGACCTTGCAAGCGGCGGCGAAAGAGACTGACCTACTGTTGTCGACACACAAGAACAAGAGTGACCTTGCAAGCGGCGGCGAAAGAGGAAGTTAGACCCGTAGGTATTTATGACCAGTAGCCAATGTGCGAAGCTAAAGCTGCCTCTGCCCACACCATGAAGGCATACAGGAGTACAGGTATAGCTCCACTCATTCATAACCTCGGCACTACATGGGGGTGAGTGGCAAAGTTCAAACCACGACCGCTTTATTTCCAGGACAGAACCATTGTGCCCACTGAATAGCAGGGTGTGTTGGCCCCAGAGCCCTTCTGGATGGTTTTGGAGAAAAGAACATCTTTTGGCCCTACTATGGACCGTCAAACCCATAACTAGCGGACACTGCAAGTCCAGTAACCAGTGTATTCCACTTAAAAATATATTCAGCCGAAATACAGTCGCATCTTGCGCGCACGACTTAATTCTATTGCTTTGTTCTGTGTTCTACTTCGTTGGAGCTGTGTACAAATTTGACTTTCATTCTCCCTATAAACTGAGCACCTAAACAATGGCAATCAGCAGAAAATGATACAATCAACAATAGAGACTTGTGCTTTTGACAGGAACTACGTATATGTTTTCACCAAGGCTGTGCACGTCAAAGCCTTTCTCGTCAGTCGAGAACAGTGCTTTCGTGAATGTATCAACAGCGTAGGGGAGAATCACACTACTGTTTCTTTGAACTCGCAGTTTAGTCTGAGGCTCCTGACGTATTGTGACATGGGAAAAGTAACCACATAACAAGTGCGTTTAAGATTTAAGAAAATGGGCGTTCAGGTTTCAGTCCGACAAAATCTCAAGATTTCAACGGATTAAGATATGCTGACAGATTTCACTTACCAGTAACTCCCAACCAAACTCCACGTAGCAAAGTCCTTCATGAGGCACCCATAAACAATAAGACAGTTAAGACTTTGCCCACCAGGTGACTCCTTACCATATTAACAAAGCCAGGTGAACCCAATCCACATTTACAAGCTATAATTCTTTAACATCTACATTAATATATCCTCCAATATCTCACGTTGTCTCTTCCTTAAAGATCTTCCGACTCAAAGCAGGCATTTCTCACCTCTCTCAGTGCCTACTGCATTGTCCAGGTCGGCAGAAATATCTCAGTGTAACGTGCCCAACGCACGCGTCCAGCGTGGAGTGAACTGAGCCAATCCGTAAGAAGACGGAAAACGTGGCCCACGCAGCTTGAAACAGTTCTGTTCTTACTTCCATTCAAATGGCGTAAAACATGAGGCACGGACGGACAAGGGCATCACCAGTATACGTTCTGACCACAAACAGTTCAACGTATCTCGTTTGGCAGATGAAACAAACACTTTCATTTGATAATCCCCACACAGCAGCACTTAACGGAGAAAGTATACCGGAGGTAAAATGTATACAGTGACACCTTGGCTAACGAGTGACCCTGCTAACGAATTTTTCGGCTAACGAAGTTTTTTTTCGCTGTTTTTCGGACTCGGCTAACGAATATGGATTCGGCTAAAGAATGTTTTAGTGGATGCGCACGCTAACATAAAGCAGCAAACATGAACGGTCGGGCCATTCCAGGAGCTTATCTTTTCCGTCTGTATGTGTGTGACAAAGAAATGAGCTGACCACATCACACAGGGGAGACCCACAAACCCTACTGGGTTGTTTACGTTCGAGATAGCGAGAAGTGAGACGCCTGATAACATAACGGGAAATCACGTTTCGGCTAACGAAGATTTCGGCTAACGAATGTGATTCCGGAACGAATTATCTTCGTTAGCCGAGGTATCACTGTATTTCATTAAGATCGAAGTGTTGGGGAATGTTAAGGCCTTGCCTTACCTGTTGGTAGGTAAAGGTAAATTTCACCCTAGAACAGGCCACGAAGGCCCAGAGGGGGAGAAGAGGTATAGCTCTACTCTTTCCTTAACCTCGGCGCTAGATGGGGGTGGGTGGTCAATGCCACGTCCCTTCTGCTTTACCCCCGGGAAAGACCCGGTACCCATTGTATAGGAGGCTGAGTGGGCCTCAGAGCCGGTCGGGACAGATGAAAATCTCGCCTCCACCGGGATTTGATCCCCGGACCATCCAGCCTGAGCGAGTCGCTATACCGACTACGCTATCCCAGTTCCACCTGTTGGTAAATACTGATGTTTAGATGGTCAATAGAGTCTCCGTCTTCAGGTTCAAGCAGTTCAAGGAGAGTGACTTCTCGGTTTGCTTGGCCCTGAAGACGAAGGCACTACGACACGGCATAATAACCCAGAAGACTTATACAGGGTGTTTCACGACTTTAGGGCATAACTGCAGGAGGTGATTTCCTAGGCCTTTGTGATCAAAAAAGTTCATATAAACATGTGTCCGATTTTGGACGGTTACGGAGTAATGACCGTTTTTTAATTCCCGTACACGCCCTCGTGTGAACCGCGTCTAT
>Ga0131853_10013123_pt1 | contig 15180 bp, 12 predicted proteins | sample TergutLab28metaG_FD_92764 | JGI IMG/M metagenome (GOLD analysis project Ga0131853, IMG submission 92764) | Labiotermes labralis P1 segment gut microbial communities from Petit-Saut dam, French Guiana - Lab288 P1 (version 2) (version 2) | ecosystem: Host-associated > Arthropoda: Insects >...
ACCGCTGCGTTGCTTTCGCCGCCTACACGCATGGTTAGAATATTTCCAGCTCGGTTGTAGGTGTATTCGGTGAGCGGGCTGTCGCCCGTCTGTGAAGACATCAGCCTGTTATGCTGGAAGGTGTTGTTTGTATGCGACCATTCCCGTGCTGCGCCGGGCAGGTTGGTGGCTACGGACGAACGGGTGATGTTGCCGTTGCGGTCGTAGGTAAATTGGCTTACTGCATAGTGCGTCGTGCTGCCGATGTGTTCGAACGGCGTGTACTGGCGCAGTAGACGCCCGGCATTATCGTAAACAAACCTTTGCTGGTTGCCCATAAAGTCCGTGCTGTGGGTTAAGCGTCCCATGGCATCGAACGTGTTGCTGCTGGTATTGCCTTCGATATTGCGTACCGATGTTACGCCGAAAATGCCGTGCGTAAAGGTGTTATCCACGCCAAGCGAACGCTCACGTGTTACACGTCCTGCAAGGTCGTGGGTGTAAGTTATCAAACGCCCGCCGGTTACGCCTTCTTGCGTCACACGCCCAAAGCGGTCGAACTGCACAAACGATACGATGCTTGGGGCGTTTGCATCGCCATGCAAAGTGGTGGTTATGCGGCGGTTGCCTGCGGTGTCCATTACGTCGTTGTAGGCTATGGTTTCACGCAGCATAATTGCGCCGCTTGCATCCAAGTGGCGTGTTTCTATTATCCGGTCGAATACGTCGTACACAAAAGTAGTACGCTGGCTGGATGCGATGCCTTGCGCATTGCGGGTGTCGGTTAGCCGCATACGGTTATCGTATGTGTTGGTGAGTATCACCGTGCCATCCGGTGCGGTGATGGTGCGCAAGTTGCCAAAGCCGTCAAAGCGGTGGGTGTACGTTGCGCCAAGTATGGTTTGGTGGGTGAGTGTGTTTTGCTGGTCGTTATAGGTGTAGACTTCAACGCCGCCGTTAGGGTGCGTTACCCGTGTCACACGGCCAATACGGTCGTACTGCCAGCGGGTGATGTAGCCCATTGGGTCGGTTTCTTGCGTGAGCCGCCACATGTTATCGTAAACAAAGCGGCGTTCTATTACGCCGTTGTTGCCAATGCCTGCGCCGGTTATAAGATTACCGTCCGCATTCCGCACACCGGTGGTGCGAATGGTGCTTGGCATCGTGCCGCTGTTGTAGACTATTTGCGTGGCTACAAATTCTGTGCCGGTGGCATTGGGGAATTCTCGTATTTCTGTTACGTTGCCGAAGGAATCGTGTAAGAAGTTTGTGCGGGATTGCCGCACGTTATTTTGGTAGATGTCTGTACCCACGATATTGCGCCCGTCGGTAGACAAGCGGTTGACCTCCCGTATAGTGGTGCTTGCGTCGGTCATAAAAGTGGTGACTAGTGGTAGCCCAAAGCGAGCGTCGTAGGTTTGGGTGGTTACGTAGCGGGCGTTGGGGTTGATTGCGCCGTTGGCTAACGGGCTGATGAAACGAGTTACTTGACCGACATTATTGTATTCGAAACGTTGGGTGGTAGTGCGGGAAAAGTTGCCGTGGTGTTGTACGGATACTATGCTTAGCGGCAGCCCTGCATTATGGAAGGTGGTTGTTTGTTGGGATAGTAGCACGTTGCTTGCGTTATAAGTTCTTTGGAGCGTGTTATGGTGGCGGCTGTTGAAGGTGTAAACCGTACGCAAGCCGTTGTTTTGGGTGACTGTGGTGGTGTACGTGTGATGCGCAGGCAGAGTTGTTATACGTGATGGGAATGCAGTCGGGTCACCCTGGTAGCTAAAGGTTGTGCGCTGATACACCCGTCCGCCAGAAAATAGTTCTCGGGATGTAACTACGGGAAAACGAAGAATGCCATCTATACCCAAGTTGGTATCACGAAAACCGTAAGCAAAACGCAACTGCGCTCCGGAAGGATAATTTACTTGCCGCAACAATAATATGCCTGTAGAAAATCTAGGTGTTTTAAAAGACCAGCAAAAAGAAAATTGGCTAATTTCGTAATCGAAACGAGTAATTGCACCCGCTTGGTTTTGAATACTGTTTAGTATTAGCAAGTTATTGTGGTCTATATATCTGCGATTTCGTGTCATATTAATTACATAGTTACTATTGTCGGGGCTCACCACTGTTACGGTTACATTGTCGCCAACCTCACGCCGTTGGATGCTGATGTGCCGCCCATTGCTGTCTGTAATATGAAATAAAATCGGTCTGCCGGTATTATGATTGTGAGCATAATTGAATCTGATTGTGTTTCCATATCTGTCTTGTATGCCGATAAGCTGCCCATTGGCATTGTCTCCCATGAAAAAATAAGTAGTGCCGTTATAGAGCCTTAACCTGCGAGTAGATAGGTTAGAGCTTGCAAAGCCTGAATAGTCAATTAACTGCATGTCGTTAAGACTGTTACCTAAGATTTGGTTACCGTTTAATGTAAATGAACCTCTGCCAGGAATATGCAGAATATCGTCCCAAATGTAAGGCAAATCAAACCGCCAACCTATTCCCAGCCCATGAGGGTCTTTTCTTTGTGCCATTGTAATATTTGGACCAACAGGTCTAGCCATAGCAGCGTCCGCAGAGCTGTAAATCAAATCTAAGTTAAGGTCAAGACCGCCTCTGCCGGGCAGGCTTAAAACATTGGTGCGGAATGTTGTTGTGCCTGTATTAAGCGATACGGACTCGTTAGCATTAAAATGCAAACCAAACGGGTCACCAACTATATTAGCGTGTATAGGTGCAAATGGCGCAGACATCGGAGCGATGCCAAAGCTCATAATCTCCATGCCATCTTCAATAATTTCTTCAAGTTCGTCTTCGTCTATTTCTTGCAAGTCCAACTCAAGGTCTAATACATGCTCTGTCGTTCGTGAAACAGGAAGCATCGCAAGCGGATGTATGGGCATGATGGGCATTTCATCCGGGTCGTGCAGCGTATCCAACGCCATTGCTACAGCCCTATGCATGCTTGGTTGCAGCAAAAACGCTTGTGGTTCAGCCTGCAAAGCTGCGCCAAGCGTAAAGGCTGTTTCTATTTCTGCAACGCCATGCCCGGTTAAAAATAGTTGCAGGGCTGCGTTAAATGCGCTTTCGTTTGTAAATGCAGTCGCAAGAGATTCACGGGTTGGGGTTGTTGTTGGTGGCGTCTGTAGAGTTGGCAGTTCCTGCTCAGGTTGTTCTATCTCCGGCTCTTCCGGAGTTTCAGGTTCTTCTTCCTCGTATTCGCATTCTTCACATGCTTCGTCCTCTTTTTCCGGCGGATATTCAAACTCGATACGGCTTGCAACCGGTAATGTGTCCTGCACAAAGACAGACGGCATATACACCTGCGCCGCATCGATAAAGCTGTACTCCGCATTTGCGCTATTCACAAAAAAGCTGTCCATATCTACAAACGACATGCGGCGCATGGTTTCATGCGGGTTATTTCTAAGCACTCTTGCATTTACATGCCACGGGCGGTCAAAGTTATATGTAAACTGCTCAAAGCGGTAAATTTCCGTGTTGCGCTCTATCAAATCCGGAATGGCTGCAAGCAGTTGTACCGCCTCGCTATAGCTAAACAACCCGCCAGAAAGTATAACTACGAGGTCTACACTTTGCGCCAGCGTAAAACCGTCCTGTTCCATCAATAAAAAAAGCTCATTGGCAACACCAAACGCACTTTCGGCAATATCTAAATACTGCAAAATAAAAGTGCGCTCGTATTCCAACAAGCTTAAAAATGTTCTGCTGTTTATCAGTTCATCAAACTTAAATGCTTCGTAAATACCGGGGGCATAACGCCATAGGTTTGCTTCTTCGTCTTGCAACGCATCAATGGTTGCTTGGTCGGGTGCTTGTAATGCGTCATCAGCATCAAAAGCAAAACCCGTATCAAGCATTTCCGGCAAATCAAACGAGCTTACCGCATAGGGCGCTATTTCCGGCAGCAAGTGCCATGGCGACGGCGCAGCAAGCGATACAGACGGAATAAGCATCGTTAAAATAATCAAAAATGCTACCATGTGCTTACATTTTCTCGATAGTTTCTTTAACATACTATCTTCTCCTTTGATTTTGTTGATATTTATTTAACCAAAGTGTACATAGTGCCGTTTTGATTGTCAATAATTTTTGTTTATTTAACCTATAATCTTCCTAATTTGTTCCGCTAGTTTTTCAAGCTGTTGGATGATATTGCGGTTATGTTCCTCGTCTTCAAGGGGTAGCTGCGCTTGCATGTTGGCGTACATGATGTCCATTTGGTCTAGCTGCTTTTCAATTTCCGGCATTAGCAGTCGGTGCGCTGTGCCGATTTTTAGCTCGCCGTTTTGTACTTGCTCCAGCAGTTGCGGTTTGCCGCTGTTTTTTATTTGCATGTACATTTTTACTGTTCCATCGCCAACATCTGCTTCTTTTGCTATGGCTTCTCGTACATTCACCGGCTCTGTTGGCAATGTTGTTCTTTTTGCCAAAAGCTTTTCATCCTTGGCTCTGTCCCGTCCGGCTTGGATTTGCTTCTCCTTCGCTTTTGCACGCAATACATCTTCTTTACACAACGCAAGCTCTATCCGCTGCGCTGCATTTAAGTTCCTCCTGCCAAGCTGGTTTTCAATTATCCAAATTTTTGCATCATCTCGTGAAGCAAAGTTCATTTCCTTCACTTCAAATTCGATGCCATGCTCTACGCATATGCAAAAGCGGTTAAAGCCGTCGATGATTGTGTTGTCCCATAACACAATAGCATCGTGGCATTTACGCTTTGCCAGGATATTTTGCTCTAGCTGTTGGTACTCCTCTTCTGTAAGGGGTGGCATCAGTGCCTTAAACTCCGGGTCTACTTGCAGTAATTTGTTTTCCATCTCTGTGTTCCTCTCTCGCATAATTTATTCGATATGTGTATTTTCGCACAAAAAAGGAAACTTGTCAACAAAAAAATAGCCCCTTTAGAGGGCTATGGTTTTAATTATTATAGTACATCATTCCAAGCTGCGTGCGGTTAGTCACATCCAGCTTCTCCATTATCACTACGATATTGTTGCGCACCGTACCTTCACTTAAAAACAGCCGCTCGGCAATTTCCTTATTGGTTAGCCCCTGCGCCACCAGCCTTGTTATGTCTTGCTCCCGCCCTGTGAGGGTTTCCAGCACCGGGTTGGTTTGCGGGGTTAGTTTACGCAGTACATCCGTATCCAACACGCTTGTGCCGTCCATCATGGTGTGCAAAGCTTTGGCTATGCCCGCTATTTTATCGGTTTTTAGCAAGTAGCCATCCGCCCCGGCAGAAAGTGCCTGCTGTATGTTGGGTCGGTCGTCAAAAGTGGTTAGCATCATGATGCGAATGTGCGGATAACGGCTCTTTATCAGCTTGGTTGCCGCTATACCGTCCATGCCGGGCATACGGATATCCATAAGCACCGCATCAATTTCATTATTCTTGCAGATATCCACGGCTTCCGCACCGTCACAGGCAGTTGCGGCTATGGTAATGCCCTCTTGGCGGGATAATGTCAGCTCCAAGCTTTTTCTAATTAATTGGTCGTCATCAACTATTAGCAATCTCACGTTTGCACGCTCCTTATCTCTATAGGCGCAACACAAACCACACAAAATATTTCGTCGGATGCAACAGCCAAGCTTCCTCCAATAGATACCAGCCTGCGGCGTAAGTTTCTCAGCCCTGTACCCATGCCTTTTTTGGCGGCAAACGCGCCGTCATTTTCTATGCAAAGCCGAACGATATGCGGCGTTGCGTCCAGCTCCACTGTGATTGTGCTGGGGTTTGCGTGCTTGCCAATATTGGTTAGCCCTTCGTTTAAGCAGGACTCCAGCACATTCCATATGTGTATTGGCACATGGCGGGTATCGCCAAACGATTTAAAGTGTATATCTTTGGGGAAGCGTTCGCAAATTTCCTGCAAAACTTCTATACCCAAAGACGTTACAGAAGCCAAATTGTGTACCGATTCTCGTATTTTATTCATGCCGGCATCTAGGCGTTCCAGTGCAGCGTCGTATAAAGCCAGTGCATCCGGGTCGGCATCGTCAAACAGGCTGCGGGCAGTTTGCAGCGACATATACGCCGCTACAATTTCATGCCCTGCATTGTCGTGTATTTCCCTGGAAATTCGAGTACGTTCGCTTACGGCGGTCATGCGTTCTATTTGCGCCGTTGCAGATATCAAGTCGCTTTGCAGCGTTTCAAGCTGATAATAACGCCCGGCTTCTGTGTCACGGCTAAGCAGTCTTTTTTCACGTTCTTTCTCCCACTGGCGCAAAAGGAAGCCCACTACACCTGCAAAAATGGCGATAACGCCCAAATGCATGTCAACAACAAGCAGCACATACACCGCCGCAAGCATTGCAAAATACATGCCGTAGTACATGGCGGCAAACAGTGCTACCCCCAAAGATACAGGCGCAAGGAACACGCAAACCAATACATCCAGCACGCTTGTGTAACGGGTTTTAGGAATACGCCAACGCAGCAGCATCATACATACTAAAAAAAGTATGATAAAAAAGCCCATTGTGTTGCCGCTGATAAGCCAGCCGGCAACCAATAGGCTAAAACCTGTTATTGTTAAACCTACAAAGGTTAGTTTTTGTGGAGAATAGTCCTTCACACGTATCGCTCCTACACGAGTCTACGCTTGCTACCGTACAATACAAACGCAACCGTAAACATGCCCAATGCCAAAATCCCTAACCAAAACATATTTGTAAATTCGTTATAAACAATCAGCTGCTCAATTGCCCGTGATGCCCAGTGGGCAGGGAACAACATACCGGCATAATAAACCCCGGTCGGCAACATGGCAAGCGGTACCATAAACCCGCCAATTAAAGCCATCATCGTTAACAAAACCGAAATGCCGGATAAGCTTGCTTCTTTATCCTTAAACAAGCAGCTCCACACAAAAGATAAGCCGATAGATGTTGCCGCAACCATAATATAAACCAGCACTAACCCAATGACAAGGGTAATGCCCCAATCGTGTAATACATAACCCAGCAGGCCAACGATTACTGCCACAACCGACATTGGCACTATTGCCGCAAGAAAGTTTTGCGTCAGGTAGTTGCGTAGCGTAATAGGTCCTACAAGTATGCGTGTCAACACACCTTCTACCTTGTCTCTTTGTATGCTGTTAGCCATAAGAAACGCACCATACATGATGGTAAAAGCCAAAAGATAAAATTGTACGCCCGTATCACCAAGCCCCATGTTTATTCTGTCTGCAAAAATAGTTAAACCAATTGGCACTAAGCTGTTTACAATTAATGATAATGGTTTGGTTAACCCATTACGCAAAGCGTATTTGAAAACGGTCATATTCGTCATATCTTACGCTTCCTTCCTATAATTGCAACTGCAATGCCAAGTATAAGCGTATAACCAGCCAAAATGCCAAGGTGAATTAACGCCATTCTCATATCAGTTTCTAAGTGAACAGGCATTCCGTCCACAAAGTCAAAGAGCAGTTGCCCGGAATATTGCATAGCGTTAACGCCCGTCATAACAGGTATAAAGTTTGAAATCCCGATAGTACCTCTTTCCATGCTAATCATGCCAAACTGCAACGGCAGCATTTGAGCAAAAGCAAACGCCATCATTACAGCAGTAGTAGTGCCCTTTTTGGGGAATATCATAAAGCACAACACACCAACAAGCGTAACAAAAGTTCCCATCGTAAGCAGCGTTGCACTGGTTATAAGCAGATTATGCAAATGCGCATCAAAAACAAATCTGCCAAAAGCTAAAACTACTATGCCATTTACAATAGACACAAATATACTTGCAATAATGGCAGATATAACAAACCTGCTAAAAGGTTTTGGTGCAGCCATAAGCCTCCAACGCATATCGGTTCTAAATTCAAGATATAGTATATCCGTTACCAGCAATCCACAAAAAAACTGGAAGAATACTGCGTTAAATGTAAGGTTGCCGGTAGCAAAACGGTTAAAGCCGTTAACAATATGGTCGTAGCCTTCTACGTTATTGTTAGCTACCAGTGTCATTATAGCAACCATGCCTATAGGGAATAATATCAGCATCAAAAGGTTCATCGGGTCTTTTAACATGCGTACAACATAAGTTTTCAGTATCATATCAATTCCCTCCCCTATTCGTCGTCACGCAATTTGCGCCCTGTAAGTGTTAAGAAAACGTCTTCCAAATTTGGCTTGTCGGCAGTAATGTTTACCACGCCGCCGTGGCGCATGGCAACTTCCATAATGCGGTTTAGGTTACCGCTTTCTGCGCCGGAAATAATCAGATACTCATTACCGGTTGCAGTCACGTTTTTAACACCGGAAATTGCACGGATATCTTCTGTTAATGCGCTAGAAGCCATCGCCGCAGTCAAGCGAATGGTATCTTCGTGCTGGATGCGCCCTACAAGCTCGTTTATTGTGCCGTCTGCAATCACTCTGCCGGCATCCATAATGGAAATACGCCCGGCTATCGCCTGCACTTCTTCCATATAATGTGTGGTGTATATAATCGTTGCACCGTCCGCCGCAATTTGCTTTACAGACTCTAAAATGTGGTTACGTGATTGCGGGTCTATGCCTACAGTTGGTTCGTCCATTATTACAAGCTTAGGACGGTGAACCAATGCGCAGCCGATGTTTAACCTACGTTGCATACCGCCCGAAAATGTGCCGGGCTTTTTGCTTGCACGGTCGGTTAAGCCAATAAATTTTAGTACCCGTGAAACATTGCTGCTAAGATCGCTGCCTTTTAATCCGTACAGCCCACCAAAGTAACGCAGGTTTTGCTCCGCTGTCATATCTTTAAAAACAGAAATTTCTTGCGTAACTAAACCCATGTCACGTCTGATGTCTACATTGTTGATGTGCTGCTTTTTACCAAACACTGTTATCTCGCCCGCATCTACAGGGATAAGCCCACATAGCGAACGTATCGCCGTGGTCTTGCCTGCGCCGTTAGGGCCAAGCAGCCCAAGAATTTCGCCTTCTCTAATGCTCAAGTCCAAATGGTCTAGTGCGGTAAATTCGCCATACCTTTTTACTACGTTTTTCATGTTTGCTAACATATAAAATCGCCTCCTGAAATTATTCTTTAATATTTTGTTTGTTGTTATGCTGTAATTATGCCCCAAGACCGTATTGCGCAGTAGTGACATTTGTAACGGTTTTTTTATTTGTGATATTATTAGTAAAAAGAAAGCGAGCTGATATTATGCAAACCGCATTAGTGATAGACTTTGACGGCACCATTACAGATGAGGATTTTTTTGTTTACCTTAAAGAAGCTTACTTGGACGAAAACTCCTTAGAGCCATGGGAGCGTTACATGGACGGAAAATTAACACACTTTAACGCCTTAAAAGAAATATTCAGCACTTTGCGGGTAAACGAAGCGGACTTGCAAACCCTCATATCCCAAGTAAAAGTAGACGACTGGGCTATTCCGCTGTTCGAGCTGTGCAACCGCTTGCAAATACCCATTTATATTGCCAGTGCCGGCTGCGACTACTACATCAATCACATTCTTGACATCAAAAAATACGGCATCACCCTTATCACCAACAGCAGCACTTATTCGCAAACCGAAGGGCTTAAAATGCTTTTGTCAAAAACAGACAACCCCTACTACGACGAAAATACCGGCATATCTAAACGCAAAGTTGTAGAGCTTCTACACAACGACGGCTATCGTGTTATCTTCGCCGGCGACGGTCCTCCAGATATCGAGCCGGCTAAAATTGCAGACGTTGTGTTTGCAAAAAAAATACTGCTGGAAAAATGCCTAGCACACGGCATTCCAACAGAAACATTTGATACTTGCAAGGATATTTACTCATTTATCGAAAGAGAGGCTGCACAATGAAGGCATACGACATAACCAGCAAACAGATAGAAATCCCCTACTTGCTTAAAATCGGTAACGGCAAAATAAAAAAATTGGGCAAATACCTCTCCGACAAAAACATGAAAAAAATCGCCCTGTTTTGGGGCGAAGGCATAGAAAACTTAATAGGCGCACCGCTTAAAGCCGGTCTAAAAAATCATGGCATAGAAATTGTACACGAGCAAGTGGCATCTACCGTTGATATCGATGACATTACCCACACAGCCTTTTTTCTGCCGCCTGTTGCAGCCATTGTAGGCGTTGGCGGCGGCAAGGCATTAGATTTTGCCAAATATGCCGCACATCTGCTAAAAATCCCGTTTATCAGCATCCCTACTGCCATTTCAAACGACGGCTTCAGCAGTCCGTCATCTTCGCTAACCGTACAAGGCAAAAGAAAATCTGTAAAATCTGGCATACCGTTTGGTGTGGTAATAGACCTAGAAGTTATCCGCAACAGTCCCGACGTTTTCCTTTATTCCGGCATAGGCGATATGATGTCCAAAATCACCGCCATGCGGGATTGGCAAGCCGCACGGGATAAGGGCTTAGCCCGTTATGTAGACTTCTCCGCCATATTGGCGTACAACTCGCTCGACATCTTATTCCTCAAACACACATTCGACATTCATAGCGAAAGCTTCCAGCGCAGCCTTGCCTCCTCCTTACCTATGAGCGGGCTTGCCATGGAAATTGCAGGCTCTTCACGCCCTGCCAGCGGGTCAGAACATCTTATCTCCCACGCACTGGACGAAACCGCTGCCAACCCCCAAATGCACGGCATCCAAGTGGGCGTTGCCACCTACCTTTGCGCACTTTTGCAAAATAATATTCACACCGAAGGTATAAAATTTGTGTACGAACAAACCGGTTTCTTAAACTATGTCCAAGCTAACCCATTAAACTACGACGATTTCATCACTGCCCTAAAACTAGCCCCGTCAATCAAAAGCAACTTCTACACCATCCTATCCAAGCCGGATAGCTACGACAGAGCTTTAGATTTTATACAAAACAATAGTTTATTGAAAACCGCTATACAGTAGGCTTTACTGCGGCATCGATGAAGGCGGCACACCTTTAAGTTTTTTAAACAAGCGAGAAAAGTAAAAAACGTCACTAAAGCCGCACTTTTGTGCCACTTCTGTGATGTTAAATTTACCTAGCCTTAACATGGCTTCTGCTTGGTTTAACCTTATGGTGTTTATGTAATCTCTAAAGGTCATTCCTGTCTCTTTTTTAAAAAGCACACCGAAATAAACCTGATTTAACCCGACAGTCTCCGCCACTTCACGGATTGAAATAGGCTCTGCATAGCGGTCGGTGATATACCGAATAGCGGTTTTAATACGCGGATCAAAACCGTATGTATCTTGCTCATACACCAGTATTTCTGTAAGCCGTTGCAGAATATGCATAAAACGAGCCCGCACCTGCATTACAGAACCGGGGCGGCGGCGTAACCATTCTTCATTTAAGCATTTAAATTGGAAAATCAAATCATCTTTTATTCCTAATTTCGACACAAGAGGCAACGGCACAAAAGTTTCTCCGCCGCCAACCTTTAACATATGAAAATTTACAGCAAAACAGGAAAACTGCGCAGGGCAGCTACTTATGGCACTGCGGGCAGTTTCTTTTGGTATGCACAAAAGATCTCCTTCTTCTACAAGCATGTTTTTCCCATTTACGGTATAAACAGCCGTTCCGCTTGTAATGTAAGTTATGTCTATAAAATCTGTTAGAGAAGGGGTAATAGTCCAATCGGATGTGTTATTTCTGTATATAAAATATTCGATATTTGGTACGGAGCTGTCGAAATCTTCTATATTAATCACAAAAATCACTTACCTTCCTAGTCATATTTACTAAATGCAAAAATTAATAAATAAATCCATGTAACTTAACTGTAATAAATATTACTATAATATTACACAAAAGCAAAGAGGGCATATGTCATTGTTGTCGAATTGTCAAATACTGCAAAACAGGCAAGCCCGGCTATGAGGGCAATTCGCCCATCAGAAAGGAGTCACTTTACGTGAAAAAGTTGACCAAGACAAGCGTGTTGAAGTTGGTTATTCTTGCGGTTCTTGTCTTCTTCTTTGCTGTCTACCTGTTTATTCCGTTTTTTATAAGCAGCATGGACTTTGGGGACATTATGGCAAGTGAAGTATCACTGGGTGCATATGTGTGGAGACCAAACGAATATCGTCATATTGCCTCATACATAGCTAACAATTATCGGGGTAGTTTTCCCCTACAGGCGCTTAGCCGAGACGTATTTATTGCGGGTATCGTGCTTCCGGTTATTGCCATAGGGCTTATCGCTCTCATGTTTGCAGCCAAAAAAGTCCGCCCGTCTGTTGTTATTGGGATTCTTATGTGCATTTGGGGCTTGGGTGGAGGCATTTTCTACATTGGAGACCCTGTGCTAAACGTAGGCGGTTTACCATACTGGTTAATGATTGCGGCGATGTTTCTTGTAGCAATAGCAGCCGCAATTCATGTCTGCATTTTATTTAAGGACAATCCCGGCTTGCGTGAAAGGAGAGAGAATGCTCGTGTTTAAGTCAAAATCTAAGCGCATAAGCAATTTTTCATCCTACATGCAAAGACATTGGGCATTGTATGCAATGCTAATGCTACCAATAGCCTTCTTTTTAATCTTTAGCTATTGGCCAATGGTAAACATACTTATTGCCTTTATGCGGAATAATGTTATTATCCCGGTTACCACCGAACCTTGGACACGTTGGGTTGGCTTAGAAAACTTCTACTGGTTGTTTGACAATGTCCAGTTCCGCCAAGCGGCACGCAACACAGTAATGTTTAGCCTTTTGGATTTGGCAATTGGCTTCCCAATGCCGATTATACTGGCTCTCTTGCTTAACGAACTAAAGTTCAAGTTTTTCAAACGCTTTACACAAACCATTACTTACATGCCTTTCTTCCTTTCTTGGATAATTGTTGGCGGTTTGATGATTCGCTTGTTTAGAACCGACACCGGTACGGTTAACATTTTCCTGATGAATTATTTCGGCATGGAAAATGGTATACCGTTCCTTACAAACAGTAACCACTGGGTATTTACCAATGTATTCACAAACATATGGCGTGGGCTTGGTTGGAACACAATCATTTACCTCGCAGCTATTACTGCTGTAAATCCGGAATTGTATGAAGCCGCCGACCTGGATGGTGCAAGCCGCCTGCGTAAAATGTGGCACGTAACTCTCCCGGGTATACGCCCTGTAATTATGACATTGCTGATACTGACACTTGGCGGAATAATGGGTGCGGACATGGCTCGCTTCTTGGCTACAGAAAACCATCTTGTGCGTGATGTAAGCACCGTTTTCCCGATATTTGTATTCCGTTGGGGTATAGAAGGTTTGCAGTACCACCGTGCCGCAGCCGCCGGGTTATTTGCAAGTATTTTAAATCTGATATTCCTGTTCTCTGCGAACTTTGTTTCCCGCAAAGCCACCGGCAGCGGGTTATGGTAAGGGAGGTAATGTACAATGGCTAAAAAAAGCAAGCTAAAACGCTCCACTATAGGAGACTGGATAATTGTTGCAATTATGGGGCTATTAATCCTTACATGTATATTGCCGATTATGAGTGTAGTGGCTACAGCACTTTCAGAACCCAGGGCTATCAACCGCCGGGAAGTTACATTCCTACCATTAAGAATGGAGCTTTTCGATAGCGAAACCGGCGCAATTCTTGACCCAGAGGTAGATGCAGGTGCGCCAAACGCTACATGGCGTACACGTCTAGGCATCCAAACCGAAGCCTTTGGCAACGTGCTTAACGATACACGTTTTACTCGCTCACTACTGTGGACGGCAGTGCTAACTTTTATCGTAGTTATAATTAACTTGGCAATGACAGTACTCTGCGCCTATCCACTAACATATGAATCGTTAAAAGGGCGCAAAATAATAACGGTATTTGTTATCTTTACTATGTACTTTGGTGCAGGGCTTATTCCAACTTTCATCCTGTTTAGTAGGCTGGGATTACTAAATAATCCATTGGTGCTTATTGTCCCCGGTATGATAAGCGTGTTCTTTATGATAATCATGCGCAATTTCTTCATGGGCATTCCGGAAAGTTTAAAGGAAAGTGCCGAAATGGATGGCGCAGGGCCACTTACAACGCTAATAAAGATTATCTTACCACTATCCAAACCTGTACTTGCCACCATCGCTTTGTTCTACGCAGTAAACCGCTGGAATGGCTTTATGGATGGGCTATTCTTCCTTCCTGCTGCCCGTGATTGGCATCCCATTCAATTATTGCTATACAACATCATGCAAAACATTGTAGCTGTAGACGTTAACGACCCCGGTGATGTAGGTGTACCCGGCATGGGGCCTGCGATGGAATCTGCCGCTATTGTAATTGCTACAGTCCCCATACTTTGCGTGTACCCATTTGCGCAAAAATACTTTGTTAAAGGTGCAACGCTCGGCGCAGTAAAAGGCTGAGTTGGCATATAAAAAAAGAAGCATAAAAATTAGGAGGTTATTAAAATGAAAAAATTGCTTACAGTTTGCTTAGTAGCACTGTTTGCTGTGGCAATGCTTGCTTTAACAGCATGTCGCACAGAAGACCCACCGGCAGGGGGAGGCAACGATACCCCACTGGTACAAAACAATCAACAAGAAACACCTGCAGCACCGGACCAAAACGAGCCGGTAGCACCGCCTGATGCACCCGAGGGCTTTTGGCCTGAAGGCTTAGACGAAAACGGTCGCTTTATCGAAACCCAAACCCTTAGCGTAATGATGTGGGATCGTAACCAAGAACGTCTACCAGACATTGAAAACAGCGGCTGGGCAGACTATATCCGTGAAGTAGCACTGAGGGACTTAAACCTAAATATCGAATTTGAAATCGTTCCTCGTTGGGACTGGGAAACTGTAACTTCTACACTTATCGGTGCAAGTGCAGCTCCTGACGTAACATTCCACTTTGGTGGTTTGGCAATGACAAACACATTTGCACAAATGGGCGCAGTACTTGACCTTGCTCCATTGCTAGAGCAATATGGTTTCTTGCTACCAAACCTATACAGCTGGTTCGACGAGCTTGTATACTTTAACCAAAACCCAACTACTGGCGAAGTGTTTGCAATAAGCAGCCGCCGTACAGATCCGTTTACCCTTCGTCAAAGCGTGTTTATCCGTGAAGACTGGCTAAATACACTAAACATTGCACCACCAACTACTCTACAAGAATTTGAAGATGCACTTGTTGCATTCCGTGACAATGCAGATGTTCTGCTTGGCGCAGATGCCGACATGATGATTCCTCTTATGATGGAC
>Ga0131853_10013124_pt1 | contig 15179 bp, 18 predicted proteins | sample TergutLab28metaG_FD_92764 | JGI IMG/M metagenome (GOLD analysis project Ga0131853, IMG submission 92764) | Labiotermes labralis P1 segment gut microbial communities from Petit-Saut dam, French Guiana - Lab288 P1 (version 2) (version 2) | ecosystem: Host-associated > Arthropoda: Insects >...
GTCGGACATGAAAATTCGGATGCTCTCGCCCGATGCGTTCGCGGCGTTACCCGCGGTGCGAAATGCCGCTCCTCCCGTCGATGTGAAATTAATGAGAACCCCCCAACTACCATCTGGTTGTTGGCGAATGGAGACACCCGTTATATCACGTCCGCGGACAAATGGTGTTGTTTCGCCTGGGTTTCGCATCTCAAGAACGGCAGGTCTACCCAATATATTTAGAAGGTCGACGCCCTCGTCAACACCAGGAACTTCGACACGGATTTGATCAGTTCCTTGAGCACGGACGGTTGCCTCGGGGAAATTATGGCGGATGAGTGTTTGACGTAGACGTTCTTCGGTGGCAGATAACATCTGCGATTGCGTCATTGTTGTTACTTGTTCGGGGTTTGGACTTGCGTTGAAAATGATAAGGTGACCGCCTCGCAGGTCAATTCCCATTTTTGATTCGATTGCACCCATTGAACCGCGGAACGTTGTTGTACCATTGTTAAAAAACGGGATGTTGAAACTCACAAAAGTTAAAACAACACCAAGCGCGACCAACACACCTATAACACAGAATTTTACTATCGCACCACGTTTAGTCATTAACTATAATTTTAGCCAACTTTTATTAATTTGTCAACTATATTTCGCCCAGATAATTGTGGGAAGTACACAGGTTCGCCATATTGGTGAACTTCTTTTATTGTGAGTAGTTTACCAACGAATATCCTTTCCCCCTAGGGGGAAAGTCGCGGGGTGCAAACCACAGTCGAGCGCGAATTCAAAATCGAGAATTAAAAGGGGGCGACATGTTATGTAGTGATAGATTTTGTGCGCGATGTCAAAAGGCACGAGCGAAAGCAAGATTGAACAAATACAAAAATCTAATTTAAGGAGAGAGAGCCAACATGGAACTCAACTTGCAACTCATGGAAGACGCATTAATTCGCAAGGTGGCCCAGTTGGAACAAGAGTTTGAAGATTTGAAAAAATTTAGAGACGAGCGAAAAAAGGAATTTGAAATCGCAAGTGAGAATGCGGAAGCCGTCCGACAAATGATTATTCAAATCAATACTTTAATCCCACATGTCACCGGCGTGAAAAATGCGTTGGAAGTGAAGAGAGGCTAACCCCCTTTACAAGGTTGAAAATCAAAATTAAAAGGAAGTGTAACATGGAAAACACAACAAAAAAGGCAGTAGTTAAGGAAGTGGAAAACAAAGAGTGGAAGAATGCGGAACTCGTCGAAGGAAGTGAAGAATGGGAAGTCGAAATTGAAAATCAAGGCATAGCATTATTTGAACGATACAAAATGTGGCCAAAACTCGATGGTCAAATTTTCAAGGCGAAGACAACCAAGACTACGCTGGGACGCAACATTGAAGACATTATTTTACGGGTAAAACTTGGTAATTGGGTCAAAGACATCAGACCGTCCCCCGCCGACAAAGATTTCCTTACGTTCAAGAAAATCGGAACGGAATACGATGTCGTCGTTGGAAAATTAATATCCAATAAAACGGGAAACCCGTATTGGGGTATGCGCGTTGACTTGGGTAACGGCAACTTCCTAAACTATGCGTTCCAACTCGGGAGCAAGGTCAACGACTTCCGCATTCTCATGGAAATGGGGTGGGCGAAAGAAGTCGGGGTGAATGCATGAGCGAGTTCCGTCGCAAGATGTGGAAACGGTGTCAGGATCTGGCTCGCAAGGCGTTAACAGACCCCGATGTCGTGGAAGCCAACATTGCATATCACGAATGGCGATTGCTCGTTAAACCATTCTTAATGCTAGGATGGTTTAACGAATGCGAATGGCTACTTGGGGCGAACACACCATACACGTGTTCACAAAATCAAAATTAAAGGAGAAACAACATGAGACGTAAATCAACAGTCCAGAAACGTTCAAGAACTCAAAAGCCCGTGCGCTCAACAAAGCGCATTATTGGGTCTAGTGCAAAAAAATCAACTTGGACTAAACCAAAGAAACGTGCATTTTGGCAAGGATTCACTCTTGGTAGAAAAAGCCAAAGGAATAAGCCCAATAATGCGTCCGAACATTGGAGCGCGAAGAAGTCCACGACAAGATCAAGGAATAAATCCAACAATGGTGAGAAAAATTCCAGCGGTGTTCGAGCATGGTCAATTGGACTTGATCGCAACTTCAACCCATATGTAAATACGCCTGACGGGTCACGAAGTTATGATGCCTCTCTCATTAGTCAGGTGGCAAAAAGTCAAGACCGCAAAAGAGATTTTGGCTAAGGGTGGCTAATTCCACCCTTCCCCGTTGGGGATTAAAAGGAGAAAATATGAAACGAATAATTGTAGGGTTAATTACGGCGTCAAGTGTAGCGATGATTTGTGTCACCATCTTACTCGTCACCGGCACGATTTAAGGGGGTAACATGATAAGAGGAATATTTCTGTGTCTCATATTCCCGTTAATATTGGCGTTGGTTATTTTACCATTCGCCGTTGCGGGCTTTTCCATCTACGCGTGGTATTTCACAATATCGAACTGGAACACCGCCCCCTGCGTAGGTGAGTGCCAAGACTACACTAATGAAGAAAAAGGCATGGACGGCAGGTGGCACATAGTCAACGGCCAAAACTCGGGATTGCCTATGCACGTTCTCTACCTTGTCGACGGCAAGGGGCAATCCGTCTGGGAGAACAACCTCGTGAGCGTTAAAATCTACGATGATTTCCTCGTGATGTTGACAAGCAACGATATGCCCGAAGATATTTACATCGGACCCGTGTTCAAGTATGAGGGCGGTCAATTTCGGGGACACACGCGCGTCCTCGTTGCCCCGACACAAGACGAGCTCGTGGATTTAATTGATTCGGCTTGGGGCTTCATGCCCGAGGGAACAACGTTCGAGCAATTCGGGTCGAGGGTGATGGCGGTGATAAACGATGGGGATTTTGACTTCTTGAAAGAAGTTACAATTTCGCGGAATGGGGATGGAGCACAACTTGCCGTGAGTGCGAACTCTGCACCCGAATACGTACCATTACAACGTGGATTCCATCGAGATATATACTTGGGCATGGGCTCGTTTCGAGTTACAAACCTTGAAGGGTCAAGCATCTTGTTCATTACTGGCGAAACTCGTCTTCAACTTGATACACACAATTCCATTACGACCGCTTTGTTTGGTAGGATGGGCGACCATCAAAGCACGCATTTAAATGTGGAAGCAATTGTTGGGTGGGGTCATTTTTCAAATATGACTCCTACATTTCGTCTTGAAGGTGGACCAAGCACTGGTTGGGTATTTGGAACAAGTGCAATTAACCCCGTGCACATGGAAGTGTTGAATGCGGGCAATGCCCTAACAACATTGCATTCCCCGCCACTCTACGCCAAGGTAGAGTTCTTTGGATTTAATGATATTCCTTTGGCAACGGTCAACGTGGTTGGTCGCGGTGAACGCATTAGTCCTTTTGAAATCCCAATTCCGCCAACTATGCACGGGTTTGTATTTATGGGTTGGTATAACTCAAACAACAAAGTACCCACAAGTATAGTGACAGCAAATGCAAGTTTTTATGCAATTTATAATCCTGTCGGATATACGCCAACTCCACCCGACAATCCAAGCGATAATCGACCGCCCGACCAACAACCAACAGTAACTCCACCCCGTGATGTTGGTATTACTTCCATATCCGATTTCGAATGGCAACATTGGACTATGACTGGTGGTATTATCTTGACGGTCTTGGGATTGGGTATAGGGACAGTAGTTTTAATTAGGAGGTCTATATGAAAAATAAAATGAAACGCGCGATACTAATTCCTGCAATTGCAGTCATGGTATTGTTGCCTTTACTTGGCGTTGTATTGCCAATAACACTAGCAATACATTCGCACAACATGCGTACTAGTTGTTCAACAGCAAGAATACAAGCGGCACGGGCAAGCCTACTTGCTACCAAGCAACCGTTAATGGTCACCTTAACCGACCGCCCTTATGACGTGATTGAACGACCCGTTTATACGTCCGCGGGTGAACGATTATTTGTGCTTGAAGATACTGGACTTGTAATCACCGAAGATGCCAATGTGGTTGTGAGCGATGGAGACAGTTTGCCGATCGTCTATGACGAGGACTCTCAACAATTTGTTGACATGGCAAATCGAACATTAGGAATTTGGCTTGATAGTATGGAACGTGCAATTTTAAGACGTGGGACACGTCACACAATATCAATAAACCTTGACTTGAATGTTGTCTTGATTAGTGTCCGTGCAGGTGGAACTTACCATTTGACCTACGCATTTCATACAGTCGCGCGCCGCAGTTTTTGGTCAATCTTAAACCCTACCACATGGGGTCAATCTTGGGATAATCAATATTTCCACGACGTCACTGGCAACCACATACCAAACCAATATGTGTCCTCGACGCCTCGCGCAAGCCTTACAGCGATATTCATTACTGGTGGAGCAACGATCGTACACCCCGCGCTAGGTGCACTTGTTGGCGGTGTTATTAGTTTGTTCGGGAATGGTTGGACAGTTCCTGCATACGAAATTTTAGAGCGCACAACCTTACGCGAACTCATGGAAGTAATGACGATGTCAACAATCCACCCGTGGCCACGCTTGCGGGACGCAGGTGGAACAAACCAATATGTGCGAACGGAAGACGGGTTTTATATCTTCGTCCGCCCACGCGATAATCAATTGACTGACCGATTTGGCATGCCACTATTTTCCATGAATAACCGTGGTTTCCCAATCATGTTTTACCAAAATGACATCATCACAATTGACCGAAGACCACAGGAAGTTGAAAACGGTATCTTGTTACACGCGCTCACAACAGATCAAATGCTATCGCGTGGAATTGACTTTGACCTTGCCGTTATGACAACAACATTCGGAAGATTTACAATGCCTGTGTTTTTGGAAGACGGACGCATGTGGTCAATGACTGATAACGATGTTACCGAATATGTAGACCGACAATATCGCCATGTGATTGAAGACGGCACAAGCCTTTGGGATTTGCTCGGTGGACTATTCTTTGGTATCGGTGGCGCACTCGGAACATTTCTGCAAATCTTGTTTTGGATAGGTATTGTGTTTATTGCTCTATTCGCAGTAGTGATTGCGGGAGTTGGTACAAAAGCAATACGCGACGCAACAAGTTAGGGGGTAGAACATGGCAATCCACCTAATTGCGGGGCTCCCTGGAATGGGTAAGACGGCATTGATGTCGCATATCGGACGAGAAGCCATGTTCGATAAAAAGCGATACCGCAAGGGCGACCATGCAATTCGGAGAAAGCAGCGCGGTGGGTTTAATGTAACAATTCCAGCCAAGCACTTTGTATATGGCAACTACGAGTTGATAGGCAAGAAACCGCGATACAAACCGCGTTATCAATGGGATATAGACCCGCGAAAACTTGCCTATCACAACCACAAAGAGCCATGGAAGACAACGCATTTTTTACCACCCTATGCCGTGATACTCGTCACAGAAGCACAGGATTACTTCGATAGCCGCAATTACCAAAAATTCACGCGCGAACAGTCCGCCTATTTTGAACAACACCGACACAACAATTACGACATTTACCTTGACGCACAACGATATGACTTGATTGACCCGAACATTCGCAACATTTCAATAATTATTGATGTCCAATCATGCGAGAGTATCACCGACCAATTCGGTCGAGTCATTGCCACAAAGTGGGTCGTTCACAAGTTCGCAAGTGGGCGCGCTTTTGACCAATACGTAGGTGGAAAAAATGTTGAGTTTGAAGTTGAAACAATTATTGCTGATTACGACATTCACACATGCTTTGATTCGCAAATGATGGAGCCGCGATTTTACGAAGGTCATTACAACGATGACTTTTGCCAAGACAGCACACGCGCCCCAAAGCAAACCAAGGAAGATTATATCGAATACAACGCAAAAAGGAGAAGTTACGATGATAGTTAAAATATTTCGGTGGTTATTCCCGAAAAGACCCAAGATACCGCTAATAACCTATTTCGAGTTTGAGGAATTAAACGTCATGCGACTTAGACGACTGATCGATATTGCACTCAACGAAAACGACGAGAGCGATCCCGTGGACGATCCTAAGTTCAACAGTATGGTGCAATCGGATATTTGGCGCGACGGACGACGTGCAAGAAAGCGTTCACTTAAATACGCACGGAAAATTGTTGGAAGAAGACGTTTTTACACTATCCCCGAGGTCAACGAAATACTTTACGGCAAGCCACATGTTCCCCAAGAATCAACAGAAGAACTCGACACGGAACAATCCGAGTCACCAAAAACCGTTGTAGCGACCGTCATAGACGCACCGCGCAAGCAAGAGCAAATCACGGCCGGAGGTGACAATGATTGGTAAAATGAAAATCCTCGTCGCATGCGAAGAGAGCCAAGTCGTCACTATCGAGCTGCGAAAACTCGGACACCTGGCATATTCCTGCGACATCTTACCATGTAGCGGCGGACATCCCGAATGGCACATTCAAGGCGACGTCATACCCCTACTTAAACAAAAATGGGATATGATAATCGCGTTCCCGCCCTGCACGTATTTGTCCCGCGCGGGGTCAACTCTTCTGTATCCGACACCAGGCAATTTGAACAAAGAACGGTTTGCAAAGGGCATGTCGGCGCGCGAATTTTTCATGGCGATCTGGCGTGCCGATTGCCCACGAATAGCAATTGAAAACCCCACACCCAACAAAGTATACAACCTACCCCCGCCAAGCCAGGTCATCCAACCATGGCATCACGGCGACCCGAACACAAAGCGCACGTTGCTTTGGTTAAAAGGTCTACCGCCACTATTTGCCACCGACCTAGTAATTCCAAAGTTCAGTTGCAACAAACACAATCCAGATTGGGTTAAAGGTGGCAAGGATCGAGCGCGCAGACGGTCAAAGACATTTAGCGGCATAGCAAGGGCGATGGCAACACAATGGGCACAACCTACCCCGAGTTGCGAAACGGCGAAACATGACCCAGGCAACACTTTCGCGCTTGTCGTCGCGTAGCGCCGAAACACCCTACAAAAGACGCAGACGTATTCCGCCACAGAGTGGCGCACCAATGTCCATTCCTTATTGTCGGGCGTCGTCCAGAATGCGCGAACAAGGAAACTTCCCCACCTGGCAAGAAAAAAGCCTTTGCCATTATCCATACCCGCGCGCCCGTAGGGCGCGCGGGGAAAGGCTTGATACATAAGACAATAACCGTGACAAAGCCACAGCCATTGCCTTACATCAAAGACAATAACCGTGACGTAAACAAAAACATGAAAAGGAGTAACCGACATGAAAGATGAATTATTGGAAAACTTGTTCATGCGAATTGAAGACCTATACAAGGTCGAAGACAGAACGATAAACAACGAACTAATCGCCACGTATTACGAGACGCTTGCACATCGCGGTAACAACTACGAAGAAAAGGCAAAGTTGCTCCGCCAATGCGGGCGACGTATGTGGTTTACCGAGTTCACCAATTCCAAAATCAACGATAAGAAAAAAGCATTTTTATGCAAAGACCACTTCTGCATCAACTGCCAATCCCACAAGGCAAAAACGCGGTTGATTCGATATGCTCCACAACTCAACAAAGCACAAACAACACACGACCTTTACTTGCTCACACTCACCGACCCGAACGTAGCGGCAGGCGAATACAGTCACCGAGTAGACCGCCAAATCAAGGCATACGCGCAGTTACATCGTTACCTGATGGGTTACGACAAAATCAAAGGCTATTGTTTCAAACACCTTGATTATCAAGGCTCGATTTGTTCGCACGAAACAACCTACAACACGGCTCGCCTTGATTACAATCCACACCAACACGCTATGCTTGCACTTTGCCCGAATCTTTATCTGCGCAAAGATATCGTCAACGATTATGCCTACGATTATCAAACGGTTTACAAGGATGGCGAACGTGTTCGAGAACGAATAACAAAGCCATTCTCACAACTCGAAATTGACATTCAAAAGATTTGGTATTTGCTTATCAACGGCGAAAAGGTTACGGGCAAAGCGATAGACGAACTCGAACTAGGCTACTCGGCACGGCTTGACCGCGCAGACGAAAAATCATATCTGGAAGTTTTCAAATACGCAATCAAGACCTATGACGAAGACCAACAACACATTGCATTCGACCAATTCAAAACACTACTCTACGGACTCCACGGGCGCAAAATGCTACGCGGGTTTGGTATCTTTCGCAATATCAAAGACACCCAAGACGTCGACCAAGAGATTAAACTCAACGCCTACGACACCGTCATATCTGCACTTCATCTTGTCGAGAAACCCAAATACGGCGTCTACAAGAGTCTGTCCAAAGTTCGCGACGAGATGTTGAACTCCGATACCCTGTTCATTAACCGACGTGCCGTGCACTCGATGTCATGGGCAGACATGCAAGGTTTGGGTGACCTGGCATTTGCCATAATCAGAGACCACAACTGGAATCAATCAAACCCAAAATTCGAAATAGACCCTGATAAGTTCTTCGACCAAGTAAGGCGAAAGCGCGAATTGTGGGCAGGTGAACAAGTACAAGCAAAGGAAAAAGAACTGCAACGTGCCAAAGTTCACACCGAACGGTCAAAGGCACGAACTCGCTACGCAAAAGAAAAACTCGCGAAACTCAGCATAGACCGCAAAAGCCCACTCTATACCCAATCATTCCTTGCCGCTAAAATCGAGTTCAACAACCAAAACCCAATTCGTCAACCGAAGCCAATATTGAACGAATACGGCGACACCGTGCCGTTTTAAAAGGAGCAACCATGATTAAATCAATATCCCACAACCAACAAGAAATCATAAACAACATTCTCGCCCTGCACAACAACGGCAAGCCCCTTGACCTTGACCCTTGTTACAACGTCGGCGGATTCTATCGTAACGGTATCGTTCAGGGCCCGAGAATTAAAAGTGATGTAAACCCACTCGTGCCAGGAGTATTAAAGTTAGATGTTCGCGATTTGCCGTTTAAGAGTTCGAGTATTAAATCCGTAATCTTTGACCCGCCGTTTCTTGTTTCGGGCCCGAGAGTTAGTCAAAGCAAAATGGCTCAACGATATGGCTCGTTCGAGTGTCTAGACACCTTGAAAGAATTTTACCGCCAATCTTTAATCTCTCTGCAGAGAGTGCTAAAACATGGTGGCTTGTTGATTTTCAAATGCCAAGACTTCGTCCACGCAAGGCAACAGAACTTGATCTTGCCATATATTTACTCTCTGGCCCGAGAATTAAATTTCGCCGTCCGTGATTTGTTTATCCTACTGTCAAACAACAGAATCAATGCCGGGAGAATTAAAAACCAACAACACGCCCGAAAATATCATTGCTATTTTTTGGTGCTGAAATGCAACAAGCGGTTGGATAAAAGGAGTAGTGCATGAAAATTTATACAAGCCAAGAAAATATCGCCAAACTCAAACACACATTTGCCAAGTACTCTATCGCATGCAAGATTTTGCCACTACCAGCGTGTACCTGCACGCTCGATGTTCAACTTGATTTTGACAACCACGACAAAGACCCCAAACCCAAAATCAACGAATACGGAGTTGAAGATTGGTGATTTCGCACTTGCACAGTTTATTTATTTTTTGTATACTCATGATATGAAAAAGTTTGAAGTAGGTGATAGAATATTTGCACCAGAATACGGCAATGGTTCTATTGTGGCAATAGATGATACTCACGCTTGTATCCAATTTGACGACGAGACTTCCACGCGAAACTGGTCATTAAAAACAACTATGCACTATAACGAAGTGACTCACTTAATTGACGACATTGACACAAAGGGCGATAGTATATGTATTGTTTGTGGAGAAAAAGCACCTAATGGGTCACAATGCCACCCTTGCTGGACAATGTCAAAGAATTTCGTTGACGAGTTAGACAAAAATGCAAAGGCATATCAGTTAAAGAACTATTACTATAATTTGAGTTCAAGTATTTGGCGTATGAGTAATTTTGAGTCTGTCAAAAAAAATTGCAATAAATTATTCGCAATAGCCAATCTTACAAATTCATTACATAAAGACTCGTCATTATCAAATAAAATTGATTCCGACATTGCAAAAATTATAGAGAAGAAAAAACCAAAGGAAGAGAATGATAAACCCACAAAGCGAACAAATCGTGAGATTGAGATAGACGATTCCAATAACGAAAAAATTATCAAGACAAAAGATGGTCATCTTGTAAAAAGTTCACTTGAACAACAAATTGACGACATTCTTTTCAATGCACGCATCGTACACAGTTATGATCAAGAAGTTTGGGAAATAACAACAGATGACGACAGGCCCATTTTTAGCGATTGGTATTTGCCAGTTGTAGCAAATAAAGGAATATATATTGAGTATTGGGGAATGAGCACAAGTGACTATTTAAGAAATAAAGAGCGCAAAATCAAGCAGTATAGCGAATATAATTTGCCACTTATCGGAATTGAAAAAGACGAACTCAAAAGTGATACCCAAGGCTTTGAAGTTCGCCTAATTCGTCAAATCAATAAACTGGCAAAAGAACATTACGGTGTATTGAATTTCGTTAACCGCTAGACCCGCTATTGACTTTTAATCGCAAAAATTGATATAATGCGTGCATGTTGGAAACTGGGCGAAAGAAAAGTGCCACGTTCAAGCAAGGTGCTTTGAGACTTTGGCACGAGCAATTCGGACGGACAATTCAAGGTGCCTTGGTCGTTGCAATTATGCTTGGCATTCATGCCCGAACACTGCAAACTTGGGACACACAATATGACGGCACACTTGAAAGTTTATTGGCAAAGTCGAGTCGACCCCATACGCCCGACCGTAAACAACACACGCACGAAGAAGACGATTTAATAAGGTGGGTGTTTGAAACCTACCCCGACCGCGGCATGTTTGAGAAATTTGGCATTCTACGTTACGACAAAGGATATCGACGTAGCAAAGAGGGATTTAAGAAACGTACGCATGTTTTAGGTCTCAAACAAAAAAGGGTGAAACCCCAAGCAACTCGTCAGACATATCATTGCGCGACCGATATTGGTGGCAAAATACAAATTGATGTTAAGTATGTGCCCGTTGAATCCTTTTGCAAAACATATTGGTATCGCGGCAAACGTCATTACCAATACACCGCCAAAGACGAGGCAAGTAAAGTTGTATTCCGTTACTGGTATATCGAAATAGGTCACGACACCACAATAGATTTCGTCCAACGATTTATGAACAAAACAAGAATCTATCCCCAAGTCATTCAAACGGACAACGGCATCGAGTTTTGCAACCCTGCAAATCCAAACAAAGCCTATAAATTCGGCAAGTGGTGCGAATCTATGGGGATTGAACACAAGCGCGTCCGACCCCGTGCACCGCACCTACAAGGACAGGTGGAGACGATACACCGGGTCGACAACGAAAATTTCTATTCAAGAAACAAATTCAAATCATTTGAAGACTTAATCGAAAAGGGTATCGAATGGACAGAGCGGCACAACAAATATTGTACACACAGACGTCTAAAATGCGACATAACAGGAATGCGCGATATATCGCCACTACACAAATTCAAAAGCCTACTCCATCTAGCAAAACAAGGAAAAGCAACCGCCCACATCTACAAAGACGCCAAGCCCGAACTTGCTTACGAAAAATTTCATTAAATAACGATCAAGCCTGTGGGTATGTGAGTCAAGTCAAAGACTTGTCCATCATATCCAGTCGGTGTGGTCAAGTGGTAAAATCCCATTTTTCCGTCTTGTCCACCACCGACCTTGCAGGCTATTTTAAAATCACAACCATTTGAAAAAAGTTGTAAAAATTAGTTGACATTCAAATTCAATCTGCATATAGTTAATTAACGAACCAATGTGCTTACAGGTTCAGACATTTCCCCGATTCATATGGCGAATGTCTGTACCCTCCCCAATTTCGCCCAGATAATGTAGCACAATTGATGTTGCCGAGATTGCCGCGGTCTCGGCACGAAGAGTTCGTTTTCCAAGCGTAATTGGAGTTGCGGCATTTGACAAGGATAGGTTCTCGTCGAGTGTAAACCCGCCCTCGGGTCCGATTACTATAGCGGTGTATTTGGCATTATCAAGGTCTTGCCAATGAATTTGGCGAGATTTCTCCCCTCTGTCGGCATAAAATACACGATCAAAATCAGGTAGCTCTGCGAGAATTTCCTCAAAGCTATGGATTTCATGGACGCGCACTGGTGTAGATCGTCCGCATTGTTTGCATGATTGGTTTGCAATTGTTTGTAATTTTGCAATGTTAACGGAGCGCGGTGAAATCGGTGAATTTTGTGACACAAATGGCACGAACTCGGATACACCAAGTTCGTTTAACTTTTCCACGATTAATGATAGGTTGTCAAGTTTGACAATTGATTGAAACACCACAAGGTTAGTTTGTGGGTTTGCCTTGTTTTTTGATTTAGAAATGAACGTGAGTGTCGTCGCATCGCGGCGGATATCCGTGATTTGATATTTATAATCAAACGAATCTCCATTACACAGTATGATTTTGTCGTCGGGACGCATACGCATTACATTGGCAAGGTGGTTATGTTCCACTCCATCTAGTGTGATATCTACCCCGAGCCGCTGCCCTACAAAAAAACGCTTCACAGTAAATGATACCATAAAGCGTTTTGTTTGCAAATTAATTTGCGCTACTTGGCTTGCCTGACATGCGTGCCTCTTTACGAAGCTTTTTACGTGCCTCCTCCGATTTTCTCTTGCGCTTGACGGATGGTGACATGTATTCTTCCTTTCTACGGATGTCGCCGATGATGCCTGCCTGTTGAACTTTGCGCTTGAAGCGTTTAAGCGCGCTCTCCAAACCTTCGTTTTCGCCAACTTTGATTTCTGTGGACATGTTTTCACCTCCTTTCAAGTTCAATAATCATTAATTATATATGTCACACGACTGTATGTCAAGTCATTTTCCTGCAAACTTTCGCTCTCGTGCACTCGCCATTCCGTCCCAAACTCTGGAAAAAACACAGTTGCCTCGTCGTCGGTATCGTCTATTTCGGTAAGAACCATTTTACTTGCATGAGGCAACATCAATTTGTAAACCATTCCCCCGCCGGCAATCACAATTTCTTCTTTGCAATCTTTTGCGAAATTCAAGAACTCGTCCAAGGAGCGAAACACTTGACCATTTTCAATTTCAAGGGTTGGCGACAGAACAAGATATTTGCGCCCAGGCAAACCCTTTGGCGGTAAACTATGATAAGTATTCTCGCCCATCAAAATGAACTTACCCATAGTCAAAGTCTTGAATGTTTGCAAATCTTCACGGATACGCCAACATAAATCGTTCGCCTTACCAAGTTCGTTATTCGCCCCAATGGCGGCTATCATTGTTAAATTACTCAGTCTCATATGCGATTATCCCAAGGCGACGGTTTGTTTGTCAAGTCGTTAGTGGGCTTCTCGTCCTTTTCTAGTATTAATAACAATGAACCCAAGTAAAATGTTACAACAATAACTATATAAAAAGCACTATTGAGAATCATACTTGTTGTGGTTGGTGGAACCCAAAATTCCCAATAACCGCCGCCTGCAAGCAATGACAACGCAGTAATAAATGGCGAAGACAGAAGAAGAATTAGTCTGTAATAATGATTACCAGAAATGACATCTTCAAAAGTAATAAGAAGAGTCCACACAAAAATTCCGACTAGTGCAAGACTAGATAATATCATCATTAACAACAGAAGATGCTTGGTTTTCATTAATCCACCTCCATGCAAATGGGCGACAATCTGCCGCCCCCTACACTTTATTTAGCATATTCAATCGCACGAGACTCGCGTATCACGTTGACTTTGATTTGACCTGGGTATTTTAATTTCTCTTCAATTTCCTTGGCGATTTCCTTGGCAAGGAATACCGCGCGCTTGTCGTCAACCTGTGTGGGGCGAACGATAACGCGAATTTCACGACCCGCGGAAATTGCATAGGTTTTATCCACACCTGGTTTTGCGTTGGCGATTTCTTCCAACTCGCGTAGACGCTTGATGTAATTTTCAAGATTCTCGCGACGCGCACCTGGACGTGTAGATGAAATGGCGTCGGCGACTTGAACGATGATTGCCTCGATACTGTTGAATGGAACGTCATAATGGTGGGCTTCGATACAGTGAATGACCTCTTCCATTTCTTTGTTTTTGCGGGCAAGGTCAACACCGATTTGAACGTGAGTTCCGTCAACTTCGTGGTCGAACACCTTTCCTATGTCGTGCAATAATCCACCACGCTTTGCAATCATTTCATTTGCGCCAAGCTCACGCGCAAGGTGAGCCGCGAGCAACGCCGTTTCCTTGGAGTGCGTGTATAGGTTTTGCCCATACGAGGAACGGTACTTCAACTTTCCAATCGCACGAATCATGTCGGGAGTAAACCCATGGAGTTTTAAATCAAACACCATCGATTCCCCGTTTTCTTTGATTGTTTGCTCGATTTCTTGTTTTGTGCGGTCGACGATTTCCTCGATTCGACCTGGGTGAATACGTCCGTCTTTTAGGAGTTTTTCCAAAGATACACGCGCCACTTCACGACGGAACGGATCAAACGAAGATATAGAAATCGACCCAGGCGTTTCGTCAACGATGAATTCAACACCAGTTGCCATTTCAAGAGACCTTATATTACGCCCCTCTTTTCCAATGATTTTTCCTTTGACTTCGTCATTAGGTAAAACAAAAGTCGTTGTCGTAATATCGGTCACAACATCGGTAGACAGCTTTTGAACGGCGTTCGTAATGATTTCACGCGCGCGCTTGTTACCGTCTTCTTCTGCATCTTGGATAATTTTGCGAACGGTTTCGGCGGCGAATTGTTTTGCATCGTCAAGCAAACTATCCGTCAATTCCTTCTTAGCCTGAGCCTTGGTTAAACCCGATAGCTTTTCCAAACGCTCGACCGCCAATGCAATCTTTGCCTTGGATTCTTCGAGATTTTTACCAACTTGGCGTTTGGTGTTTTCAATATCGGCGCGCATGTTTTCACTCGCCAATTCTTTGTTTGCGACCAACTCCTCACGTTTGTTGAGTTGTTGTTCGCGCGCGTCTACGCGTTGTTCGACCTTGGCTATGCCTGCCTTTTTCTCGCGCACTTCGTTATCAA
>Ga0131853_10013125_pt1 | contig 15179 bp, 8 predicted proteins | sample TergutLab28metaG_FD_92764 | JGI IMG/M metagenome (GOLD analysis project Ga0131853, IMG submission 92764) | Labiotermes labralis P1 segment gut microbial communities from Petit-Saut dam, French Guiana - Lab288 P1 (version 2) (version 2) | ecosystem: Host-associated > Arthropoda: Insects >...
CCAGGAGTATTTCCTGGGGGTAAAGGCAGCCGGTGCGTAAGGCTGACAACCTACCACCATCCTGTGCCGTTGTCACGAAATCTGGGAGCCTTAACTTCCTGGAACCCTCTGGGCCTGTCCAGGCCTGTAATGGGACTGCTTTACTTTTACACGAGTATGTCCCATTGAATTCAGAGTTCAGAATTTATATTTAAATACCTTTCAATGCGATTAAAGTATAATAATTCAGAGCGCAGTGATAGCTGTTCTTATAAATCGCTGTTAAACTAGAAATATGTGAATTCTGCCAACGGGTCGTGCTTATTTCAGATGGCCTTCAGAATAAATAGCAGTTTTCGTCTTCAAGCAACATGAACATTTGGAATCTTGGTACTGATTAGGTAGCACGTTTTCTGTGACGTAGAATTGTGCTCTTCTTCTGCACTTCACGTTATCAGCACCGCGCCTTTACAAGGCCTTCCACCGTTTCCCGCATTGTCCTACATCACCCGCTGCTTCATGTTGTAATTTTACGCACTATTAAGGTAACCATCGTCCATTATTAATATCGATTCTAGCCTTTTTCGACAACATTGTTTTGTTTGGTGTTTAATAAATACTCTTATACTTTTAATTTATTTGAATCATACACGGTATGATTTATGCAGAACCGTAATACTGTGTTAATGTTTAGAAATATATGTTTTGAGGTTTAAGAAGAACTAAAGGTGTTATGAGGCTATGTAGGGCGAGAATATTTAAAACGTTTCTGTAGTAAAACCGACCAGATGCACCACTGTATCAAATTGTTTTATTTTGAAGTGACAATCTACATGTTTCGGACGGTCTTTCCGTCCATCATCGGTAGTTCAAGACTGTACATACAGCAACAGGCATTTGTCAGACAGACACTGCTGTCTGCTTGCTAGCAAGTTATGGACGGAATGACAGTCCGAAACATGCAGATTGTCACTTCAAAATAAAACAATTTGAAACATTGGTGCATCTGGTTGGTTTTACTATAGAAATATATCACGATGCACGGCTCTATGAACGTCAAAAAATATTTAAATCTGTTTATTGTCGGCGTTAAAGAACTGACTGCGCGTTTCACATGTCTTTCTTTCCATTTTTTTTTTTTAATTTCCTGCACTTCATCTTCAAACTCTTATTTATTTGAAATAAATTTGAAACGGATCTGCATGCCGATGCGAAATATATTTTATACAAGGACATCAGTAGTTATATGAGCACCGCACTGGTGTGTAGTGTCTGCCGAGCAACATCGGCGCGTTCGTCACATTCGCAGTGAAATTTGTTATATAAAGCGGAAACTAGTGTTACTATTTGTTATTATGGCTGATGACTCGAGGAGTCGTGATATGCCATCGAGTTAGGGAGGAGGAATTTTCTGCGGTAACTCTTTCAGAAGCTAATGCGTACTCAAACGGCCAGAAACTTTCTAAATTTTACGATATCCGGAAATTCTTTACCGTGACCACAAAAGCCCATCAGTTATCATTATGGTATATTTATATTATGCTATTCCGTTTTTCGAATGGCAATCTCAACCTCATTTGCACTATACCTCAGTGCTAGTGGTTCAGCTGCCATTTAGGTCACGCGAACATTCGGGTAATATATCTGGCTTGTCACTTAGAATCCCTGCTCGGGAATTATGATTCTCCGTACCATACTAGTGTAATGTCGGGCATTGTTTATGTCCTTAGTCATATTTGACATATGCGGCGTTTTGGGATTTGGCTTCAGTCCTCCCTTCACGTTCCCCTCAACTGCGTCACAGTGAAGAAAAGAAGATTATATTTGCGAAAACCCTCGCAGGATTTGAACCTGCAGTGCGAGACCTTGCGGCTGCCGTGGCTAGCACTTACCGACCTTAGCGGACGAATAAATTTCTGATGAAGGTGTCCAGTTGTAGTAAATAGAAATAGACGAGCCGTAAACCGAAGGTCAATAGTGAAGAGGTCTGCATTGCGTCGCACGTGTGGCTACCTTCTGGCGCGCCTTGCTGAGTAACAAATGGTCTAACTTAGTGCCAGACTTCCCGGACGAGCTTATCCTGCTAACTCATGAGTGTCAAACCTCTACATCTCTTCTCTCTAGCAGAGTAGCGCAAGAAAACCTCTATTGATCTTTCAGTCTGGGGTATTCATGTGCATAATGCATAGGGTGGACACAATTTATTTGATCCATTAACCAATGTCATAACAATATCATCCCAATTATCAACAGGGGTCGTGAGGTTGTAAATCAGCGGGGTACTGCGAATATGAGGGGGAAGTTCGCACATGTTACCGTATTTATAGACACAGCCTCTCGGCAAATAGCTTTCTGGGTTCAAGCCTTTCCAGTGTCAGCTCTTATGATGCGATTTGCATTAGCGTAAGCACTAGCTGCATTAACCTTTAGACGCCTAATGTCAACTATAGTGGTCGTACCGCACCGCTAACCTCTAAAGTTGAATTTATATATTTATTCAACAAATATAGGTACTGAATATTCTAAAAATGGTCTATATTCTCCGTTTTTTTCTCTTCAAAATGCAGTTTGTTTCATAATTCTAACGTATTTGGTTCCTGTATTGTTCACATTTTATATACAGGGTGTGCTAAAATTTAAAAAAATAACTCCGGCGCCAAAAGGTTAAAATATGTAAGGCAAAGAGACAAGAGAGAGAAATTTGCTTGCATCGTTAGCGTAATCATTACGCCATCGTATCATCCCATGAAAATGAGAGGTATTACAAGTGAAGGACAGCAAAACAATATTCACCCTTCTCCAGATCAGTGTGGACTCAGCTGACTCATATATTAGTGTTACGTTCATAAATAAATTATTTGTAGAGTGGGTTATTTTTTTTTCCAAATTAGCTCACTTCAGTAAACGTACATAAAGAAGAGTAATTAAGGCCTCAGAAGATTATATGGAAATGTCTCGAGCTCCAGAATCTCATCACACAGCCGTACAAACTTCTAGCACTTACGCAGCCATTGTCAAAATTTTTCGCCATACCTATTCGGTAACAAAAGAAGTAGGTTTTTGGGAATAGAAACAATTGAGAAGAGGGACGAAAAGGGGTTAAGAAAAACGAGGTTATAAAGATGGGAGAGAAGGAAGTCGCGGAGAGTCTACAGATTTCAAATTTTTCTTGACTGACCTTAGGTATTTATCTCAGTATTTAACCAGCTTGATGCACAAAATTTGTTTCACAATAAGTTTTATTTCATGCCTCAACATTTTTCGAGTACATGTGCTCGAAACATGTAGAGGCATGAAATAAAACTTATTGTGAAACAAATTTTGTGTATCAAGTTGGTTAAATACTGAAATAAATATACTGCGATGCACGGGCTACAAAACGTCAAAATTTGACCTTAGGTAATGAAGCTAATGGCATACAATAAAAAAATACTCATAACGCATTTCTTGGACGAGTAGGGCGTCAGCGTGTGGACTGCTTATAACTGACTCAGGATTGCGCCTTCTGAAGATAGAGCTCTTCCCCAGTATGTGTTTACTTCTTTAGTTCCAAATTTGATTCATAGTTTGGAGCCCGTTGTGCTACAAAAATACTTTAATGCTGTCTGTAGAAATTCAGACACTAAGAGAGGGACAGAATTCAACATTACTGGCAGTGTATGAGGCGCTTTCGTGCAACCATTTTGCATTGGAAAAGCAATGATTATTACATATTCTGTGTGTGAGTTTGTAGCCTTAGGTATTCGGCCCGCAATGCGCATGCGCCATATTGTCATCTGTGGCCTGTCCGGTTCTACAATAATTTTCCACATTATCTCATAAAAAGACACTATTTGCGGAAAAAAGTAATTGAACTTAAAAATCGTGTTTTGATTTTCTCTGCAATTTCTCTCTGAAACAGCTTTCATTCTGAGCAGAATGAGTGAGATAGGATCATAAATCTATATTGTCCTTTATGTAAAGTACCCCTTATTCTTGTAAGATTGTAATGAAACTTTCATATTGTCGACAAATTTTCGGAAAATGCTGGAGCATCAAATTTCGTGAAAAAATCCTTCTAATGTTTCATGCGGACGGACGGACGGACGTACGGACAGACGGCCGCGTACTAAGTTAGTAATAGTCACTTTTCGCAATTTTGCGAAATCGTCTGAAAAATCGTTCAACTGGAACGTAATTCTGACAGCATTAACAAAATGTGTGATGTGGACAACTTGAGCTTGTCTTCGTGTATATCCAGTTCGTTGTCTTTTGCTTCTGAGTACCAATAAAACTGTGAAAGGCTCATGGCTGCCTCGTTTACATAATGCATCTAACAGCGACAGCGATTTGTGATCTACTTGCTGTAAAGTGTAAGAATTAATGACATTCGCGGAAGAATAAGGATTGATTAACGTGATAAATCTAGACTTAAAATTCGGACTGAATACTCCGGTAGATTCAAGGGAATGTGAACGAATGTTGGTAATGATGCACTTGTTGTTTGGAACTGGACCGTGACCTGCCTTATGGTTACGCAGCCGATCGTTTGAGGTGTTCAGGTTAACAGATGAAACTTCATTCACAAAACTGCACATTAAACGAGAATCAGTCACGAAATAAGACGAAGTTGAAGTCTTCTTGGTTGTTACGCCTTGTCTTTTGGTACTTAATTTCTGAAGTTTCGAAACACTTTATTGTTTTCATCTTCAGTATACCTCAAAATGCTGGTGACTATTTACCCAAGGATGCCGAAAGATACTGAAAGAGACTGGAGTCTTCAACAACGCCGCTGCCAGAGCCTGGAGGTGTTCAGAAGGTGCTTAAGGCCTAACTAAAAATATTTTCAGTGAACTGAGTGGCCGTTGGACATAAGGCTCTGAAGGCTGAAAGATTCCATAGAAAAACAAGAAGGGCCTGTGTGTGTGTGTGTGTGTGGTTGGTTAAAATTATCTCTATAGATCATAGCCACTGGAGTTAGTGCCTCACGTCATTGTGGCATAAGAAAGGAAACAAGTTCACTTTTAGAGAGTTGTGATGTGGTTATAAATACAGACGATAATCATTGTTTGGGAACGCAGGAATTCCAAAAACAGTACCGTCTTCAGACCCATTTAATACTGTTTTACAATTAGTGAATAAAATTATGGTTCACTATGAGCGTGCGGTGATGCAGTTTGTTGAGGCCCTGCTCTACAAGCTGGAAGGTCGCGGGTTTGATTCCCGGTGAGGTCATTGGGATTTTTCAGTAAATGAATCATTCCGACTACACTACGGCGCTTCTGTCGACTCGTCCTCTGAAAGAAATGAGTACCAGGGATGTCTCATGGGGGTAAAGGCGGCCGGTATGTAGAACTGACAACCATGCCACCTTCAAGTCCCGATTGTCTAGAAATTCTGGGAACCTCAAACTCCTGGAACCCTAAGGGCATCTCTAGGCCTGTATAGGAATAACATTACCTTCCATACCGCTATCGTACGTCTGTATTCTGTGTGCTCAATATATATTCACATTTTAACAAGGTATGCTTCGGGAATTGTAGTGTGTGTTCGTAGCTATACGAATGACTGGTTTCTTTTGTTCAGACCCATTCCATTTCCCGTACGATGAGAATAAGGCAAGAGAAGTTAAAAGGGCCCTGTTTCAGCGAGTTTGTGTTAGTGGAACAGGGAACTAGTATTCTGTCCTTTCATTGTACGGTTGATACTGAGGAAACTGTATTTCGCACCTGACCGCTTTCTTACTATCCCTGCCGAGAAAGGTCTGTCTTATGTTGCAACTGGGATTGTAGTGTGGGCGTAATTGCTCAACTTCTTCCTCTTTTGGAACACAACTCGCAGCCTCTCTTCCGACGTCATAAGTCAGTCTGCTTGTAGTATTCCCTAAGCACGTAATACTCTCCTAAGATTACTGCAGAAAATGTAATTTCAGTTTCTCCGCAAACCACTATAAATCGGTTTTGTTAATGCAAGTAAGCGTACATGAATACAGTGCATACGATTAAATATCTTTCTTGTCGAAATGAGAAAATATTTCATGATAAATCTGAACGAATGTCATATTTGAAATAAAATATTAATTTGGGTCACACCAAGACAGTTTTTTGAGGCAGTGGGAAGGGGGCAATTATAGATGACCACTCGCATCTTTAGCCCAATTTCAAACTGGTAGTAATTCATTTAATTTTATGTTCGTTTTTGAACAATTGAATTAACACGGAACTACAGAAACTATAATTAAGGCTAAAAATGTAGGCCCTTATATTCATGTATTTTATGTATCGACCTGAAAGATCATTAACCTTTTGGCGCCGGAATTATTTTTTTAATTTTAGCACATCCTGTATATAAAATGTGAATAATACAGAAACCAAATACGTTAGAATTATGAAACAAACCGCATTTTGAAGGGAAAAAAACGGGTAGTCTATACCGCGTTTAAAATATTCAGTACCTATACTTGTTGAATAAATATATAAAATGAAACTTTAGAGGTTAGCGGTGCGGTACGACCACTATAGTTGACATTAAACGTCAAAATGTTAATATAGTTTAGCCCATACAATTTGACGTATATTTAGTGCATGTAACGAACTCGGTTACTAATGTGCATCAGTTTGGACCAATCATATTTCCACGGTACAAGAAATCGATACTTTCATTGTAACTAATATCTGAAAATATACCGCATTTATTTGCTTACAGTCGTGGTTTTATAAATGCTTATAAAGTACTTGGTAAAAGAAAGAAACTAATTATTGCTCTACTTTTATTGGAATATTTTTTTTTAAGTTTTCCAGTTCACTTCTATATATAATTTATAAAATAGTATCTCTTCATATTGATCAGTCTCTGATACCATTTGTATCATCTTCAATTCCTCTACCGCTTAGCGACTGACGTTTATCTGAATGTGAGAAATGTGTCTCATCCATGTAGATACTTGGATTATCATTTATCCTAGTAGGACACTAGTAATGATACTGTAATTAGTCTTGTGTACTGTTGTTTGTTCTGTCAGTTGTAGTATGTGTTATAACTAGCAGTCCGTGCAACCCACGCAGACAGTTTAGTTCGCTCAATAAGAGTGGTGGGCATGTACCTATCGTCATATTGAAACAAGACTTACTGCGCTCTCTGTTACTGTACTTCTAAAATATCACTAAGTGCAAGCAGACAGACTAAACATTAGATATTCTTTTGTCAGTTGTAGGACATGTGGCCATTTATGAACGAAAAGAGTGCGGATTCTTTCTGTTATATTTGTCAACGAGCAGTAAGTGTAGGATGGCAGACTGAACTTAGCTTGTATTCAAACCATTATTGTGACTGTCATTAACAAGTCAGACAATATACGCATCACGTAACAATGACGCGCGTTCGCGTAATCATATTTACTGTGTAACAGCGATAAGTATTACATACTCTGAATATGTGCCTATAGGTTTAGTTATCCAGCATTCCAAGCGAATACGCCGTATGTGTTGGCATTTGTGGCCTGTCTGAGTGTACTATATTTTTCAACATTATCTAATAAACGAAAAATATTTTCGGAGAACAAAATCAATAAACAAAAATCTTAGTAATTGACCAATTTAATTCACAAATTCTTGTTTTATAATAAGTTTATTATATTCCTCTACATGTTTCGAGCACTGTTGTGCTCGAAACATGTAGAGGAAAATAATAAACTTGTTATAAAACAAGAATTTGTGCATTAAATTGGTCAATTACTAAGATTATACTGAGATTGCACGACCAGGAAAACATATAAAAAAAATAAAAATGTTTTTCCGAAACACTTGTTAATTCTAGGAAGAGTTCGACAATCTGTTATCATAACTGTACGTAGTCTTCATGCAAAGTACCCGTTGGTTTGTCTTGTTAGATTTTAACGAAGCTTTAATTTTCTTAACAGATTTTCGAGAAATGCCCAAATTTCAAATTTCACGTAAACTCGTCCAGTGGGAGTCTAGTTGTTTCTTGCGAACGGACTGACAGACATGACGAAGGTAATGGTCGTTTTGCGCAATTTTGCGAACGCGCTTAAGATTTGTACGTTGGATACTGGCTTATTGTTAAGGTGGTCAGTTACATGTACGCAGCCTTCAATACCTGCAGTCAGTTGCGTCTTGGCCTGTGTTCGTGCGTGCCTTACAGCGCGTATTTAGCTGTCTTCATGAACAGGGTTCTCATACACTGTGCGAGGGAACCAAGGAGCCAGGAACTTATTCGCTGCCTCTTCCGTACATGATTGTTCATGCACTGTTCACATCACACATCCAGCTGTAGCCTACTGATGCATAATACACATGCGGTCTCTGTGTAATATATTCCGTCTCCTGATGTAACTTCCGCTAAGCTATGTATTTTGTGGGACAACATGCCAGATAACGACGTAAAAACACACATTTCTGAAATTTCGAAACGTTGCTCTGAACAATACGGCGGAGCGTTGCATACGTTATAATTAAGTAGCAGGCCTGGATGTTTTGTGCGTGCGTGCGTGTGTGTGTGAGTGTGCGTGCGTGTGTGTGTGATTGTGCGTGTGTGTGTGAGTGTGCGTGCGTGTGGGTGTGTGCGTGCGTGTGGGTGTGTGCGTGTGGGTGTGTGCGTGTGTGTGTGAGAGAGAGTGTGTGTGTGCGTGTGCGCGCGCGCGTGTGTATGTATGTGTGTTTGTGAGACGGGTCATAAGAACAAGCGATTGGCAGCGTTCCATAATTCAACCTTTTGTTTGTGTGTTGTTTAATTACGAGATACGCGGTGCGCGATTGTTTAGAAGTATGAACTGCTAAGTAAAGGCCATGTTTCTAACTTTGAATAAAGGAAAACCCCTCTGAAGCCGAGGTTCCAAACTTTGTTATAAGTTCTCGCATTTCATAATTTAATGAATGAATGGTAATGGTTCATCTTAGTTACTGTGCACAGGATTTTGCACACACAAACGACGATCATCAGGCAAACTTTGATTTCAAATCTGTAATCTGAAGTTAGATTTTATCATCACATTCTTGAGAATATTCCACCTGTTTTGAGCAGAAATATGGCTGTAGTGCTCAGCGTCATGAGACTCAAGTTCTGTCCAGATTCTTCACCGACCTTCACATTTGAGTATCGAGAGAGTTAGCTGAAGAAGCGGTATAGTGTGTGTCTTGTATTCTGGCGGTCCCCGGTTCGAGTAACTGACGAGATGACAACTATACAGGCAAAATATTTTTCCGATTCCCTGCTGTTTAACCCCAATAAAGTGCGGTACAATGCAATATGCCACGGCCACTTCCGTCCATATCTTTTGAAATTCAGTAGACTTGTCTTTCGACTTCCCATGTTCTCAGCTAATGAGCGCTTCCCAGCACACCTAAATTAGCTTCATTAAATCGTAATTACTCTATTTGTTCTTGTTATTTCTGTTCATATTTTCCAGATCCGTGTCCTCCTGTTGTATTTAACTTGTAATGCTGTTCTTCATTCCACTTCGCCTGTTGCTTTTCAATTCCAGCATTTCTTCTATTCATGTTTCATCTTCCCCACCTTCATCAGATTTTTCCGTATATCACAAGGTTTGTTCGCCCTTTGTTCTAATCCGGCTACTCGTTTTTATAAATTGCTTTTTCTTCAAATTCTATTCAGTGCTTTCTATATAGTTCACCTTTCCTCTTCTGTTCCATTGTTTTTTACAGAATATTTCATATAACTACTTCTCTTTTAGCTGTTGTGTCCTTAGCTCCTTCCTGTGTTTCTCTCTGTCTTGCTATTTCATGCTAAACAGAACTCGTTTATCTTTCTCCATTCCAGTTTCAATAGAGAAGAAATTCGATATTTATTTACGTAAAATTCTCTTCAAGTAAACAGTAGAAAGGAAAACTACGCTACTAGCATACAAATTGTCAACACGAGAATATTTGGATATAATAGAGCGAATGTAACAGGTGGCTGTGGATAAATGCATGCTGAATAAATCCATAGTTGTATCTTCACTGGATAATACTAGTTTTCGTGAAATCAAAGATATGAGATGGGCGGAACTTTTATAGAGTATTGGGAGACGGGAAACATATGGGAAGTAAACCTGAAGAAAAGAGAGGTCATTTGGAATAAATGTACACGTTTAATTGGGTATTACAGTCTTTAAATGAGTCATACAGAAATATCGTAAATGATGATCCATTATTGAAAGCATCAAGATAATTTCAAGTGATGGGATCTTGTGGATGCGGAAATAACTTTTCTGTTCTAGTGCAGGTTGTGGATTTTTTATTGGGTAAGTGGCTGAGCTTCGTAAAGCCTTTGTTATAAGAAGGAAGAGATACGAAATTAATTCGCGAGAAGTTAACTCTTTTCTTTTTAGACTTGTTCGAATCCCTAAGAATTACCTATAAAATTGCCCTGTCCGTCCGTCTGGTTATATGTATACATATGGCTACTCCGTAACTGTTGGACTGATCGCCTTGAAACTTTATAATGTCGAATATTTAAAAACTTCGGGGCGGCTTGAATTATTATTTACCATAACGCAATTCTAAAGAACAGTTTGTGTTCAGACTTGCATACTTTTGTGATCCCTCATGAGAGTTCGCACCACTGTTCTGCGCATTCGCCATTCCTATCAAGATTAGGACACGCACGTAAGTTATGAGAATGGAAATAGTCTCCGTGTCTTATAAATTATTTCTGCCAAACCCGAAAATTTTTCATCAGATAACTATCTGTCTTCTCGCAGGCAAACAAATTTTTTATCCAGATGGCACTCCATCCTTCAGACAATCGTATTCCACACACGCACTGACTTTTTTTTTAACCTTTTCTGTAAGAAGTATTGAGGGCTCAGAAGGGAGATGGGTCAGTGGAACTATGCTTACTTTGACATTCGGCAAAACTAGGACGACAGAGATTTCAGCTGTATGCACAGGCCGCACCAGAACTCTATGGAAATTCCTTGGTACTTGTTTCTGTTGCAGGCTGAGTGGACCGCAGGCTACTGAATGCGGACGGGAGAAATAGGTCACTTGAAAATCCACATACTGCCATCTGCGCTAAATAGTGCGTCTTTGAAACTGTGAATCGAATGTAGAGCTGTTTGTAGGTTTGCGACCCCTCTGGAGCATCAGATTTAGAGAGAAAACTTAAAGTCACTTCCGTTAAACTGGTCGTACAACTGAGAAACTTTCCTACAGTTAGGGACAACGCGTATTGGAATGCGAATGTGCGAGTTTTGTCTGTTTAAAGTTTCAGTACAGCAGGTGTAGTTGCTTTTGTTGTTTAACTATGTTGGGTCAGCCACATAAGTGATAACCTGTTACCCTATATGAGTGGTGAATACGAAAGGAAGAGATAGAAAATGATCGTGTAATTACTAATTAAAACTCCCAAATTTTACCTTTATTTTCAATGTTCTATTGGTGTTTATTTACTTTCTTTCTTCACCATATTCAATTTTACTTGTATAGTGGGACCAGTTTGCTGTTTGAAAACACAGGAATGAATGCATGTCTCTTCTGAATGTGTCAAAACAATGTTTTGAGGTATGGTAATTGGAAACTTGTACCATCCACATGAGCATTCCCTTTCCACGCAAAATTATCGATCATCCCCCCCCCCCCTTCCTCATATGCCACAGGATTGTAACTACAAATGCGGTGTTTATTTTGTTTCGTAGAACGCACGGGAGATGAACGTTCCTTTATTTCAGCTTCATGTCAGAAATATAGGCTGCTGTCGGTGATAAAAATTTGGCACATAACATATCCAGCAGGATCGTTGTATCCAGCAGGAATGAAAGCAAAATAATTCTATTCAACCTTGCAGGTTGCGGTCGAAGTGATTGGAGAATTTTGAGATATAGCTTACGTTTGGTTTTCAGTAAGACCGAAATTGAACACTAATTTTCGAGAAGAACTCTTAAGCCCTCAACACAATTCCTACGCAGAAGCTCCTACGCGTCCATAACTATTATTATTATTATTTGTTGTTGTTGTTGTCACTTTATGCATCGTATTTACAATTACGTATTTGAAGCAAACCATGTCTCTAGTGTGTATAGTGTTGCAGCTATTATATAATTACAATTTTTAAGTTACAGGAAATGTTACTTCTTATGTTGAATGCCATGTACCTTTACATCAGTAATTTCCAAAGTATATGTGCAGTGTCCAATATGGCTGTTTTCTGCATTTCCTTGATTTCGTGCTTTCCTGGTATTTTGCTCAAGTATATTCTGGATGAGGCTGAAATTATTGCAGCTGCCCCTGTTATTACTGGTACTCACTTTGTGTTTACATTCGCGTGCGCTATACTTTTATTGGAAGGTATCTATATTTCAGAAACTTCCCGGCTTCTTTCTTGATCACATTTCTGTCACATGAAATTGCCACATCCGTTACTATTCCTATTCCTTTTCATTGTCACGGAATATGATATCCGGTCTATTATTAGTTATGGTTCTGTCCGGCTCCACTAACAACTCTTTCTCATTTGTGCATTTTGTTTTTGGGTTTTGTTGCTTAGCCTTGCTTTCCGTTGTCTAATAAATTATACCTTGTCGGCGCCATCTTGATTTCTCAAAATTAAAAAAAAAAAAACATTACCTCAACAAAGAGTAAACATTTTGCCAACATTTTCTCTCATATTAAAATTCAGTAGTGCTTGTAACGCTTGTAAAGATGTACACAAATACCATACAGAGTAGATATAAATGTGTGTGTATTGTTAGCAAACGTAAGAAGACAGGCAATTTGTGTGTAGAAGTAGCATTGAGGGCAGTTCGTGCAACCGTCGTTCCAGTAGAAAGCAACAAGTATTTCGTATTCTGAATGTCTGTTTGTAGCCTTAGATATCCAGCATGCAATGCGCTTGCCACATATTCTCGTATGCGATCTGTTAGGCTCTACAATATTTTTCCGCACTATCTCATAAACAGTACGATTTTCGAAAAAAAAAAATATTGAGTCTAAAATATGTTTTGATTTTCTCTACAGCTTTTGCCTGAAACGTTTCTCATTTCAAGAGGAATGGAGTAAGATATGATCATAAATGTGTATTGGTCTTCATGTAAAATACCCATTATTCGTGTTGAATTACAATGAAACTTTTATTTCATAGACAGATTTTCGAAAAATGTTCGTGTATCAAATTTCATGAAAATTCGTCCAGTGGGAGCATAGATGTTCGTGCGGACGGACGGACGGACGGACGGACAGACAGACAGCGAGGGATGACGAATCTAATAGTAACTTTTTTCAGTTTTGCGAACGCGCCTAAAAGTTGATAAGGTGTCAATTCAAGGCCCTTCATACCGTGGAGCAAATATGTACTGTACGTACACAAAATTACAGACGCTTGTCTTCGTTGATCGACATGAATCTAAAGCAATCATTTACTTTGTGGACGCCGTCACTACATTCGCGGAGCAAGATAATTCCCCTTCCTCAGGGGTGGAAAGAAATATGTCTTACGGAACACTGTGGAACTTATTACTCGTAATACAACTCCAATTTAATGCGTTTGACCCCTGTTAGGCCGGATTTGATTCGGTTTTAAAATACAGTGTTATTCGAAATGATTGTCGGGGTTTTAACAACTTGTCATAAGCAATACATTTGAGATAGGAATGTGTGTTTTTTTATTTAATAGAACAACACTCCAAGTTTTTGTTACATACCTTACAGGTGCTCTATATATGCACCCTTTGTGATTCTACAAACATCAACACGATAATCGAGTTAGTTCCAAACTGTTTGTAGCATGTCAGCGGTGATGGTTTCAATGGCGGTTCCGATTCGTACCTTCAATTCCGGGATATGTAAGGTATGGAACAAAAACTTGGAGTGTTGTTCTATTAAATAAAAAAAATACATATACTCCTACCTCAAGTGTACAGTATTGTGTATGACAAGTTGTTAAAACCCCGACAATCGTTTCGAATAACCCTGTATTTTCTCTTGTTCTTCCTCTTTATGTAAAAGCAGATTTGTAATATCTGTGGATGAAAAATTAGGAATAATGTCAGCTCTGTGAATATGGCAGAAAGGATAATGTTCGCTAATATTGTAAAAAAACGTGTATTAGGGAGAGGAATGCACGACCATGCTGTATGTGTGTGGTGGCATTGGACGCCACTCTTACAATTACATAGCTAAATATGTGAGTAATTACGTTGCCTTTTTAATTTCTGGTTATTAGGATGTACAAACTTTAATTTTGTGGAAAGCATCTTGAAACAATAAAGTTCTTAGGAATTTTATCTGCACCTAAGAAGATTTATGGAAGTTAAAAATTTAAAAATTTCGAAATTCATGTCGGCATGTAATATATGTAGGATATAATAGCTCCGAGGTTCCTTATATAAAGAAATTCTACGAATGCCTGTAGCGGTTTTATAGGAAAACTACCGAACAATCTATTCTTGGAGAACTGTTTAATATGTTCTTACACTACCAATTTCTGAGAGAAATAAAATTTCGAGTTTGCTCCACACGAACAAACGTCGCTTGCCACTCAAAATTTTTACTTCTCCTGCCAAATGTTGCCAAAATGTTTAAGTAGTTCGGTGGTCTGGAAATATAAACAGGCACAGTATCGCATATTTTCGTTGTTACACCGTGCATATTGTTGAGTTACTCAATTATAGTACCAACTACTGCACATATATATAATTTATAAATTTAACACATAAGAACATTAAAACATTAAAAACGCTCCGACATGTTTAGGTCCTAGGTCCATCATCAGGGAGTCGTATCGTCCTTGCTAAAGTTACACTATAGAAAGTCACATTAATTTCGCTGTACCAGTTGGACAGGGCACTCTTCGCAACATAACATTACACAACACGGCATGCTGCCACAATACCCAACTGGTACAGCGAAATTAATGTGACTTTTTATAGTGTAACTTTAGCACGGACGATACGGCTCCCTGATGATGGTCCTAGGACCGAAACATGTCGGAACGTTTTTAATGTTTTAATGTGTAAATTTTATAAATGATATATATATATATATATATATGCAATAGTTGGTATAATAATTGAGTAACAGTATCGCCATTATGAGTTCATGCGTTTCTTTCTCTCGGAAAATTTAATAAACTCCTTTGCATCCTGTTATTAAAATGTATCAGGTACAGACATGTTTTGCTGTAAACGCTAATATATATTATGTACTATATACTAGGTGCATTTACTGTTACCCATGGAACATTGGGCCATATTTAGGGTTAGTGCA
>Ga0131853_10013127_pt1 | contig 15179 bp, 7 predicted proteins | sample TergutLab28metaG_FD_92764 | JGI IMG/M metagenome (GOLD analysis project Ga0131853, IMG submission 92764) | Labiotermes labralis P1 segment gut microbial communities from Petit-Saut dam, French Guiana - Lab288 P1 (version 2) (version 2) | ecosystem: Host-associated > Arthropoda: Insects >...
AGTAAGTAAGTAAGTAAGTAAGTAAGTAAGTCATTAAGTGTCTTTGGTCCTTGGTTTCTTTTATAGTTGTGCATGTATATTTCTTGGCTTTGTTTGTTTTTGCCGAAATGTGTTATGAAGAGACATTACTCTTGATGCAGTGAGATAGGACGATGCCCTAAGGACAGACAGGTTTCAACTTTTCGCTATGTTATTAGTTGTAACAACTGTACATGAAATGAAAATAAATTTTCACCTATTAATTATTAGAAGCATACATTTTATTTTCAACACGACAACTCTCAAAGGTTTCTTCAACCAGCGTCTAATTGAATTCCATTAATGAAAATTTCTGTCACGAAGAGTTCCTACGGAATGACTTTATTTTTGTGTCCTGGAAAGGGACCCTTAGGTTGAATTTAGCGTTCTCTTATGTTGGCTGACAATGATTTCTCATGCAAGAAGTTAATTAATTCAATGTCTCTGTTATTCAAAACATTTAATTCTCTCACTTCTAGCTGTCAACAGTGGTGGAATAATTAGCAGCACTCTTACTTCATTATCAGGAAGTCCCGGCTCGAATCTCGATGAAGTAACTGCTTATTCTAAGCGTCTTTGAGGTTTCATTCATTAATCTGAGGTCAGTTCGAGTCAGTGTATTGACGTAGGTCCAACACGACCCAAATTAAGAGGAAGGAAGAGGAACACGTCTCTTCATAATACAAGCGCACCAAGAACCTTCAAACTTGACACTAGCCACCAGACCCTATGGTGCCTCTAGTCAGAGCATACCACCACATATAGAAATTACATTACGCAATAAGGCCCGTATGTAGAGATCTCTGCACGACGTGCGCGCACAATATATATATATATATAGTAGGACATTAAGTTCTCTTGAAGACAACCTGAATATGGCCAGTAAAGGCCGAAACATGTAGTTGTCTAATATAGCCATAAAGTACATCTTAATTGACATAGTTGTGTTTGACTACATACCCTTTCCAATTTTCACACACACAACGGGGATGACACACTTCCAAGTCCGTGTATACTCAATATTTATCGTTATGATCATATTTCTTCTACACTCCGAAGCTGAAACAGCATTGCTACATAATCCGTGGATAACTCTATGGTTGTCTCATAGAGTAAACTCTTATTCTGCACGAAAAGTCTTATACGAAACTTCTAATGAACTTCTTGATGATCATAAATTTTGGAAATGACACCAAGACTTACTGATACTGATACTGAACTAGAATATCCAAATTCCAAAATTCGGAAAGAGATCGAGGGAATATTTAATATAAGATCCATTTATTTTATTGCGTTATAAATGACCATTGCCTCTTCTATTTTTAGCCTATTCTCCTTTCGTAAGGGAAAATTAGCCTCTTAACGTCATCAGGTTTTCTGTGTGTCTCCAGTTTCATCTTTCGAACCAGTAGATAGATTCTCATGAAACTTGGTAAGTAGGCCTACATTTTGTTATTGGTGGCCACACCAACGCAGCGCTCCCTGAGTTCCTACTGTCAGGGTTGCCAACATGACGGACGTGATTTTGTAAGAGGGGTGCGACATGTAGTATGAGATCCTCATGTGATATGTGGAAGTAGATTTTCCGAGAGTATGCAGCTTTCGTAAGGTTAATTATGTTGACACGATGATAGATCATACACGTACCTTCAGGCCCTACGTCATGTATGGAAGGTTTGCCGTGAGTAAAGCGTTTCGAACTTTGTGATGGTGCGAGACTTTGAGGTTGTACGAGGGTGAGTCAAATGAAAACCTTAAAATAATTTTTATCTCTTAATTTATTGACCAAAAAGTACACAATGACTTCATATTTCTATGTAGTCTCAATTGTGCGGCTATTTCATTTACTCTTACGCGGCGATTTTCCTTCACGATGGCTTCAGCTGCTGCAATGGCCTCTGGTGACACTACTCGGAGTGTCTGACCAGGTCCAGGAGAGTCTGTTATAGATCTAATGCAGTTCATGAACTTCCTAGTCCATTCATACACTTGCTGTAGTGACAGACATGCATCACCATACTGAACTTTCATTCATCGATGAATTCCGATGGATTTCACCCCTTCACTAATTAAAAAACGGATGACAGAACGCTGTTCTTCTTTGGTGCATGTTGCAAACGGGGCCGCCATTTTTACACTAATACTGCGTCGTCGTGTTCCATTCCTGCATCGTACTGCCACCTGTCGGCCACTCTTCAAACCATGAGTATCATTGTTGTCAACGTACAAGACAATCGAGTTGTGTTTCGAATGTTTATCGCACTTTTAAGGTTTTCATTTGACTCTCCCTCTTATCGACAATTTTAGCATAGACAGAACTGCGCAATAAATTATGCATAAAGTAATGTAATAATAATAATAATAAGAAGAAGAAGAAGAAGGAGAAGAAGAAGAAGACTACGAATAAACATTACATGTACCATGCATTGTAACTACAGAATAGCTGAAACATTATAATCCTAGAAACTTGCTTTGTTTCAAGTATATAATTGTAAATACCCTGCGTAATAATGATAAACAATAATATTATTAACCTTTTTACGCCTAATGTCAACTATAGTGGTCGTACCGCACCGCTAACCTCTAAAGTTGCATTTTATATATTTATTCAACAAATACATTTACTGAATATTTTAAACATGGTATATACTCTCCGTTTTTTTCTCTTCAAAATGCAGTTTGTTTCATAATTCTAACATATTTGGTTCCTGTATTATTAACATTTTATATACAGGTGTGCAAAAATTAAAAAAATAATTCCGGCGCCGAAAGGTTAATAATAAATTTGTCCGAATAGAAATATGAAAGTAGGCCTTGTCATTGCGGCTAGGGACCCCATTCTTTGTCATGACTGCAGGAAATGTTGCCCAGAACGCGACACACTAGTTCAAGCGTGTGAGCTGAAAGTATCTTGCGATCTGTTCTGTTGTTATACCTCCTTGGATCGCTTTCGTACGAAGTGACGTGACGTACGTCGCGAGATCTGAAAGTCAGACAGCCCCGGATATGAGGGAGACGTCATTCCTCTCGGTCGAGGAAGTGCTTTAATGCTCATGTGATGACAGTAGGGAGTGTAATGTAATGATGAATAATATTTCAACCCCCCCTCCCCGTTGTACATCCGGTTATTGAATAGGTTGGAATACAGTGATTCTGATGTGGCTTCCTAGTCGTTGTGAGAAACTGAGCACACTATGTGGTTCACACGGCACCGCGTCCTGGCGCGCTGCTCTGGTCTCTGTACATCGCATCCAGACATCGTCAGTACGGAGTAATCAAGGATGAGATGGACAGCCCATGTAGGTCGCATGCATGTAAGATTTTAGGCGGAAAATCTGAAGTGGTTTTAATATTTGGGAGACACAAGCAAAGAAAGGATTATAATTTTTAAATGAATACAGCAGAGTGTATGAGCCGAACAAAACTCATGTTTCATGTGTCGGAGGATGCCTGTTCAAAGTTCGGCTCAAGACCTCGTATTCTGCGGTACAGTGCTGGGATAATACCTTAAATAAGCTAAGTAGTCTTATCCTTATTGACTTAATGGCCTTAACTTTATACGTTAATAATGCACTGTGTGGAGGTTTCTCGTGAGGTAATTTTCTCCATCTTCTTAAATCACTGAAAGGTCCAAAAATTATTTCGTATCCATTTTGTGCCTCTTATTTTGTGTTCTTCCTTCAGAATTACCGAGTTTGGAGCCTTCAGGAGCAAGAGGTAAAACTGTAATTTTTATGAATAATTATTTATGTTAACCATATAAATTCTGGAAGTAATACGCGAGGAGAAACTATGTTGGAAAATGTTGGTAACCTACATTTCCTGAACTTTAGCATAATTTATTCCATTTTTCCCGAAGTTGTGCTGTTAATCATTTGATTTCTCATATTAATAAACGTATCCTGGGTTTTAGGCGCGTTCGCAGAATTGCACAATTGGCCATTAGATTCGTCATGCCTGTCCGTCTGGCTGACTGACTGACTGTATGCTCGTCCTCATGGAACAACTGGGCTCCCACTGAAGGAATTTTTATGAAATTCGATGTTTGAGTATTTTTTAGAAAATCTGTCTAGAAAAATTATTTTAAATGAAATCTGACAATAATAACGGATACTTTACATGAAGACCAATGTACTTTTTGATCATATCTCGCTTAATTCTGCTTAAAATGAGAAATATTTCAGACAGAATTTGTACACAAAATCAAAACACACATTGTTTGTTCAATAATATTGTGGTCTATAACCGTGCCCTTTATGACATAAAGTGGGAAAATATTTTAGAACCAGTTAGGCCACGGAGCATGCGCATTGCTTGCTGAGGCTTAAGGCTACAATCAGACACTCAGAATATATAATACTTATTGTTTTTCTAGTGCAACAATGATTGCACGAAAGCACCTCATTGTTGTGTTATACTACGTTGCCTGTTTTGTTATTTTTCTGCGAGGATCACGAAACTGTTGACAGATTATGAACATGTCGTGGTGTAATGCATATTATCATATTCCCTCAAAGGCAGCTCTCACTCCTGATTTTCAATCATTTGAAACGTGGACATTAACCATCACCTAAACTTTCTTAGAAATTTCTGTGAAGTACAATTTTTTTTCTGACATTAACTGCGTACGTGTACATAAGTTGAACAATTTATCCTCAAGGTTACTAGTGTTGTTAACGTCGTGCAAATATTAACACTGTGAAACTGTTATCAATAACTTTATTTATTTTATATTATTTAGATCATTTTATGAGGATTTATCCATTATCCATCTGATAATGAGTTTATCTACGCCTGCTCGGATAAAGTATGATTCGCAGCTACTACTAATTTGACACAAGTAATAAAAAGTAATTCTTTGCCTGTTATTTTTAATATTCTACAGAGGGACAAATGCTGTATTTAGATGTTACTGTTTTTCTAGGATCTGCCTTAGTACTCAGGTTTAGAATGCTATGTTACAAGACGTTCTTTCTAATAATGAAAATTAAAATTTGCCACGTACACTGCTTTTGGGACTTCCCACCTATCTTCAGTATATCTCGAACGTGTTCTGGACCAATAGGGCCATTATGAAGGAATTCAGTATTGTAAAAGTGGAAGTATTTAAGTTGCACATCAGTTTGTGAGACAATAGTGTACATGTTAACGTGGCGTTTACTTTCGACTTAATTTCCTTGTTAGTATATACGCTATTCTGATGCAGTATTATGTCAAACTATAATAATTTAACTTGTATCAAGTAAGTCCCTTGATAATGGTCCGGATATGTCACAACCTTTTGGGAGTGTATTGAAGGTACTAGAGCACTACCGATAGCAGCGTACATGATGTGTGATTTCTGTGTTTTGCTACGGATGTACGAAGTAGAAATGCAACATTGCACGCTGTTAAAGTTTTATACTATTCACTTGGACTCCTTGCTCACGCATCTGACATATGTACTGTACTAATAAACACATTCCAGCATGCATGAGTCAACGTCTCGTATGATATTCATTCTTAATTCTGTCACCTCTTCTATTGATTATCAGAAGTATAATAAGTATGCTTTTCAGGAAATTGTCTGCTTTGGAGAAAAACATAAGTCAACCATTTAGCTTGGAGAATAATTTATTGAAAAGAAGATGTGCGGCATTTAAAGCTGTGTTAATAATTAAAAATTAAACAAAAGATTTGTTTTGTGCCTGACTTCCTTCACTAAAAGCACAGAATTTTTCACTTTCTATCCATGAATGGGCTACGTTTATTGCTTATTCTAGTGTGTGATACAGAGTAAAATCTGGTATGAGATGTTGGAAGCGGGGCTCTGAAATTTTAACTCGTTCTTCTCCTCTTGGCCGATCCGAATAAAATGCTGCATGATGAACGAAGCGAGCAGAATTTTCAGGTCCATTACCCAATGTCTGACGCCAGTTCCGCTTCCCTCCTTTGTGTCTGCTAGATTGACGTAGTGGCGAGAATATTTCTGCTGATGGGAGGAAGAATGCAAAGTAATTTACTTGAAGATTAAATTAAAAGAGAAGGACTATTAAATAGCATTTCAAGTTGTATTTTTGGTTCCCGGTCTGTGGAAATAAAGAGAGAGTTGAATCACCGGGCGACGTCAATGTGTGTCAAAACTCGTTGTTTTTTTGGGTGCCTCTAATTTTAATGAAGTGTTGTGCTACGTGTGTACGTGTATTTAAATGTAAATGTTAATTCAACATGTCCAGAGAAGATAAACGCCATTGTAAAATAACGAAGTCTTTAAATACGCGTGTTTACATTTTCTTAAATACACAGTTAATTTGGAAAATTTGGATTTCCACTCCATAAACGAATTTTGTATGCTTACAAAGGTTTCTGCGATGGCGGAATATACAGCGTGATTCAAAAAGATGGACTCAATTTCATACGTCCATATATCCTGAACTATAGATAGTATATGAATAATCTACATAACATTTGAAAGAGGAGGTCCTAAATTATCAAATATTACCGCTATTGCACTTGCCTAGCGCATAGCCATGCAGAAGCATCAGTTGAGAGAAAAAAGGCTACTTTGCAGCACAAGATTTTTTTTGCGTTCGTGAGTTCATTAAAATTGAGTAGGCGACTGCTGTGCAGCATGCATTTCGTCTTCATTTCGACTTCAACCTCAAACGAGGAAGAGCATTTGTCGTTGGAATCACCAGTCTGAGAAAATAGGCTGTCTGATTCCATCCTTTTGAATCACCCTGTATAATAATGAAAGTCACAGAATTAACAAAGCAGTTTCTTGAATCCTTGTTCCTAAATTCGTCATAGAAATGTCGAAATGTTGCAGCCTTAAGATATCAAAGGTGCTGAACCGTCTAGTTTGGTACAGTGCAGTAGGCTGTGCGGATACCGAATCCTGATGAAGAAGTCGGGGAACAGAGGAGTGTTTGGTGTTTTCACCGACCGTTCATAGTGTAGTACGTGTAGATGTGTACAGCTACTCTTTTGACCTTGACATTTTCTAACGCACTGTAAAAAAATGTGTTACATGTTAAATTTGAGGCTTTTGTGGAAGTGAATGTAAATATAACCATCTTTTGTGGTGTGCCTTGACCGAGTTTTTACCTTGCAATGAATACAGGCATCTCCAAGATCTTGATACACGCTCATCAGACTGCGTGTTTTAAGATCACACAATACCTTCAATTTAATATTAGTTGTTACTGTGAAATGAAAGAAATTCGCAAAATTCTGTTGTTCATGTTTATTCACAAGATGTACGTATTTTTTAGACTGAATTTTACAAGTGTACTGGTGTTGCTTGTTCTTTAAAAAAAATGTCTGTGGATCGACAAGCTGTCAATCGCCAATTAAGTGTTTGGACAGCTTGCAATAACAAAACTTCCCTGTTTCTTTTTTTATGATAGCCGTACGGTTATTTTGAAAAAGAAATGTAAGAAGGCGTACTTGCAGCCAACATATACAAAAATAGAAACAGTTGCAGGCACCACACGCACACACTGTACATAGCTGGATAAAATTTAAATTGAATTGTTTCCATCCCGTTGTTTATATATACCAAGTTTTTTTCATTAAATCCACCATCTTTACACAACATATATTGTTGGCTAATGTTTAGTTAAACAAGCTACATGTTTCGGCCTTACTTGGCCATCATCAGGCTTACAGGAGATTAATATCAATTAAGGTACAAATGTTCGCTGAAAAAGATATCTGCATTGCATTTGCGAACATTTGTACCTTAATTGATATTAATCTCCTGTGAGCCTGATGATGGTCAAGTAAGGCCGAAACACGTAGCTTGTTTAACTAAACATTAGCCAACAATATATGTCGTGTAAAGACGGTGGACTTAATGAAAAAAATTGGATAAGATTGTTCTTCTTTTCCGAAACGTGGCTAAGATTGACTCACAAACTGGTAGATTAAATAACCAACAAACTAACTGGCTGACTATATAATTAACTCGCTCACTTCACGGACCATAGTCCTTCAAGAGAAGCAAAAAAAATTCTTAATTAGTTTAGAATTTTCCAGAAGTTCATAGAACTCGAAGATTCACTACCGTGTTACAACAGTGTGCCACTTCTCCCTACCTGAACCAGTTGGATCTAGTCCACGCCCTCCCACCCTCTTTGTTCAAGATGCATTTGAATATTATTCTACCACCTTACATATAGGTCTTCAAGCGTTTTTTTTTTTAGGATTTCCAGCCAAGACCATATAAACATTTACTTTCTGTCCAGTCAATGAAGCTACATTCTCTATACTCTCCATTACGGCAGACGAACAAAGATGCTGGATAATCCAGCGATACACGTATTGATGGAGTTAAACTACAAAGATGTTATGGCGAAATGAAAGCTACGATTGTTCGCACTGAAGTTTCCTTGGCGTTTGCAGGATTTATAATCTGGTTTGGGCGTGTTGTGGTGATTGTGTTCTCAGAGTACAACAACTCGTATTAACCTCGAGGATAACGAAAGGTGTTTCTGCGTTTTCTGTAGTCCGGAGCACGAGACCTTTATACTGTATAAACGTACTATATTATAGGCGAACTGTTTATACATTTACAATGGCTCTATTTGTATTGAAAACAGGTTGTTACTGTACTTCGTGATACTAGACAAACGGTTCAGACTATACAAGTAGTAAGCCTGTAGGTTTTTCTCCATAGATTGTCGCCACACATCAGAATGCGGTTTATACTTGTTAAGTACAAGGAGCAAAGCTAACTTAAGCAACTTATCTAATTAAACTAGTTGACGTAACTAAAGTAACTAAACCGAATGAACTACACAAACCTCAAGCAGACTGGTATTGGTAACGGGCTCTACGTGTTCGAGTGGCACCAAGTTCGTCTCGGCCAAACTTACAGCTGTCATGACTAAGAGTTCCTGGCATACAGTAAGACGGTGACGTGTTTCAGGTTTCAGTCAAACCCATTAATATATGTTTTTATTTTTATTGTTACCTGGACAACATATTTCGGTCAGTAGACCATCATCAGGTCAACTTTACAAAACAAATCAGGTCATCGGTACAAAAGAAGTTTTATGACGATAACTTGATAATGGTCAACTGACCGAAACATGTTATCAAGGTAAAAATAAAAACAAAAACTTATATTATGTTGGACTGAAACCTGAAACTATTAGTTTTCTTTTAGTATAATAACACAACGGGATGTCCTTTGCAAAAATTGCAGTAACATGTGTTTGCGGGATCACGATGGGCAGGAGCATTGTCGAGATGAGGCTGATTTGCTCGCTCGGTCATTGTAAATGCGACGGTCACGCAGTACACAAGCTCAGTCAACGGCGTCTCACTGCCGACTGACTAGCCCCAGAGGAGAGTGACTGTTCACGGATGTACATTAAGGTCTCCTCTGACTGGCTGTCAAGTTACATCGAGGCCACTCCAACGGTTCTCGAGATATTCAAAATGGCTGGATACTTTCCGGACGTTCTGAACTACCGAATGGAACTTCTTAATTCACATATTTTTTGAAAGCCTATGATTCGGTATTGACGGCAGTCTCGTTTGTTTTTACTAACCCCTTCTAAAAAATCGTTTATAGCAAACACGACTAACGTTAAAATATAGAGTGCTGCCTCTTCACCGGAGACTAAGGGAAGTACATGAAATTTGTTAGCTTCTCTTAGCCTCCAGTGTTTGCAGCACATGAACGTAAATGTCCTGCACGAGCGCTGCTAAGTGGTAGTAATCTGTGACTGCTTAGCACTGAAGTTACAGGCTCTAAGTAAACTATCCTTATATCTACCAGGATTCAGCTATGTCCATCAGACCCTATCATTGTCTTCAAACTGTGCAAAAGACAATTTTCGACCATAATCGCGTTTGCTATGACAATCAATAAAGCTAAAGTACTGAAGTTTAAACGTGCTGAAATATTTGTACGATCGCCTGTGTGTTTCCGTGGCCGTCTCTAAGTGTCATTTTCCCGATCCTCTTCATTTGACAACGTCGCTGTTGCAGTTATTGAAAGGACGTCGACAGGATAAAGAAAGTGCTTGGTAAACAGTTTCAAAGTTTGTATATCGAGAAATGCTTTAGAGTATTAAATATATACATAAATCCCTGTTGATTAAATACTTTACTTTTTTTTTTACGCGCGAGCTATTGGCACGGTTACAACTATTACTTCGAAATAGGCTATGGAGCCTTTTATCCAAGTACTTACCTACTTACCTTTCATGATAAGTTTAACTTTTAATTTGACATCATAGGCTATAGGTTCGGCAGTTGAAGCTGTGTGTTTAAATAACCTAAGTATAATAAACAAATAAACTGGCCTTCTGACTGGCGGAAATATTGACTGAGTTAAATGTCCCAACAAACGGACAGGTGTAATAGAAGCTGCATATGTTAGACTGGCCATACGAAATGCTGCCTTTGAAATGTATATGCAGACAATGAGTCTGAATTCTTATAATAAAACCAACTAAATACACTAATTTCTCAAATTTGTTTTTGGAATAAAACTCTACATGTTTCGGACAGTTCCTGTGTCCATCATGAGTTTTGCACTGTACGCACAGCAATGGTATATGTCATAAAGGTTTGCTGATAGGTTGCGAGCAGGATCAGGACGGGACCGTCCTAATCCTGTTCGCAAGCTGTCAGGAAACCTGCTTAACATATATACCATTGGTGTGTGTATAGTGAAAAACTCCTAATGATGGACAGAGGAACTGTCCGAAACAGGTAGAGTTTTATTCCAAAAATAAATTTGAGAAATTGGTGCATCTAGTTGGTTTTATTATAAGAATTCATCACGATGCACGGTCACCTTAAAGTCATGAACGTCAAAAACGAGTTTTAGTGTTTCTAAGTTTGATTCTGTTATTTCGCACTTACCGTTTTCCGATGTTTCCAAATAACTTTGTTTGTACTCGTATATCCATTTCATTGTTACTGCTTTAATTTTACATGACCCCCCTTCGTAATCTTCTTTGTCTGTTCATTCTAACTATTCAGGCTGACAAGAATTATTTATGACTGTGTCAATTGTGTTTCGATTTTCAGTACCACACGTCTGTATTTCGACTGACTATAGTCATCCGTCATATAGCAGCAACTTTTATTATTTAGGAGTTAAAGCAATTTTTCTCACTTTTCTCTTTGTTTATTTCTTGTGTATCTAAACCGAGCTTCGTAGTTGTCTGATTAGTAATCTTGCTTAATATATGGTAAAACTCAACTTACTTATGTCTCGGAGGTCAGATATCCCGACAGATTTTTCGTAATGTTTTCCAGTCCTTCCAAAAAATTTTCTATGTTTAAAACAGGTAAAAGTTCTTACCTTCCACCTATTCTCGTTTCACGAACTGCAAGACTGAGAAGACCAGATGGAATTATTGGCCTTTTATGAAGTCTTTTTATTTTGGATATCACGTCGTGTTTTATGTATTACAGAGTAGTTTAATCATTTCCTTCAACACAACAGATCGATTGTATGTTAAAGCTAGCCATTTCGTTTTGCGTGCCACTTTTGGTACGCATGTCATTGGTTCGACATCTGTGTCGTAGTACTTACATACTTTTGTTGGTCTTTTGATTTAATCCCTAAATAATACAGCCGCCTCCTGGCCATAATAATGACTATGCTGTTCCAGTAGTGACTTCCTGCGAGGGCCATGCATTTTGAGTCCGTTAATTGCACGAACTGCGTGCTACACGAATGTCACCTGCCAGACGTGCAATCCTTCATAATCCCTACGGTTCCCAGGCACTGTGCCGGTCTGTGATTTAGTACTGTGTCAGTGTAAAATACATTTTTCGCTAAGGAAGCAATTGGGATGAGATTACTGCAGCATTACACCCGCTGGGAATAATGGCAAGTGTGCAGAAAGCCCTTCACACGGACTGAAATGACGTGCTGATTGTACAGATGATATCGCCTGCACCATTCGCATTGAACAGAGCAAATTGGCTGGGAGTTATGCTTCAGAACATACTCTTACAAATGGCTTGAAAGCTCCTGAAAATTTTAATATTAATAAAGGATAACAGATTGAATTAACTAAGAGTTATGAAATAACTGCGAAACCGTACCCGGATGCAGGTTGCGTCACAACCTTACGTTCTGATAACACTGTCAGGAAACACCAAACCGACGGATGGAAATACGAGCTATGAAACAATGTTAGAAAATTTACTGTATTATTATTATTATTATTTTGAAAATTTAATACGAGTTAATACAAATTACTGAGGAGATGCAAAATCAATGCCGATTTACTACCTTATTTTTAAAATAATTTGAAATCTTACGACACGCCATTAAAATTAATTTTTGGTGATATGAAATGTAAAAGATTATAGAAATAGACAGATTAAAGAATTTTACCTCGTGGCGTCGGAAGGATTTACTGGTCCTCTGAAAGAATACAGTGTTAGAAGTCGTAAGCGTTCTTTAAGTTTACGTTACATTTTTGTATGCTTGCTTCAGCTGCAGGGAGTTATGAAAATTCAAGCCGCATAGTTATAGTTCAGCCCGTCTGCCTCCGTCCGTTGAGAGAGATGTACGGTGTAATGCGTAGCAGTCGTGTTGCATGCCGGTGCACTTATGCTGAGAGCCTCCATCTGCAGGCGAAATGGGATTACAGCAACAACTGATGCACGTGTATCTTACATACTTCCACGTTATAAATTATACAGCTTTATTATACACTTATTCATACAATTGATAGCAAACTGAGAAATTTGGCCATACTGTCTGAAACAGGCGAGATACACGTATGAGACTCTCACTGCAGATTTGCCTTAGCTGACAAATGGTAATCGACACAACGGAGAGTAGTGCCTCCATTTCAGGCTCAGATAATCTAAGAAGTCCTAGGAAACGCCGGTAACGATTTACCAGTCGACATGGCTTAACATCCCAGAAAACGTGAATATTAAACTTTAATTATGAGTACGATCGTCATGGGAAAGATGGTAAATTCGGAAAAAAAAATAGTAGTCGAAGAATCCGAATAGAAGGACCGTTGTGGAGAAATATTCACAGATGGAAAGATAAGGTGTTCTGCAAGGTGCACGTGATGTTCTGAGAGTGGACGGAGTATGGTGTTTGCACCGTTCAAGCAATTTACAATTAAAGCAAGCGTTGTTTAACAAGAACTCGCTGTTGTGCACTGTTTCAGTGAGGGTGAATCCAGTACAAGACTCACAACCTATTTCTCTAAGGGATGGTTTCTCCTGGCTAAATTGTCGTAAAGCAAGCGGAGATACAACTCAGGCCTACCTACGAAGGAGATTCTTAAATATCCATTTATATTATTATACCTCAAACTGTTTTCGAATCATTCACCTATGAACTCTGTTCGTCGTCTCATGCTAAAAGTAAAACAGGATCAGTCACTTTACTCCAGCTAAAAATATTGTTATCACCTACTGAGTTGAGTCCGATAAATAAAGAACATCTTAACCCAGAGGTTGCAGAGGTAAAGCTGTCCTCATTCTCTGGGTTGAGCATGACGCTATCATGGGGACGGGGACCGATCCTGTCCCTGAATCATGGCGTTTTATTTTTAATAAGGGACCGTGAACAAAGTGCTTGCTGTGAGTTATTCCAAACGTGACATAGGGTCGCGAGAATTCTATAGAATTTCCTCTCATCTATTCATTTGTGTTCGTCTTACTGTGCTTGGGGCGTTACGTACATGAATTTCTGTCCTACTACTACTGATAGTACCACTAATTTTCTTTCGTACTGTCGTAGTTATTATCGCTACTACTGCTTGTTCAGGGAGTCCAAGTTTGGAGTCTGTGTTGGCAGACCGGATATCATTACTCAGGTTTCCCGTAGTTCTTCAAGGTTCTGAAGGCAGGTAGAGGGACAGTGCCCAAAATACAACATAACCGATCATAAAATTCTTTGTTATGCCTGTATACCGTCATCAGACTCGAGGTTTTTAGGACAGTGTGTTTTCGGTGCTCATTATGCTGAGGAACATGGAGAGGCAAACGTCATATTTATGCATAGATCTTCACCACTCTAACCCACCACAACGTGTGACAGTCAGTGACACCAGTTTATGAGACATTTCTTGAAGGGATGTTTTTTTAATATTTAAAACGTGAACTGCATAGTACCCGGTGTTAAGCAGACGCAGCCTTATGTACAGTTTGATTCAAGTTATGAATCCTTGATTTGTTATAATCGTTTAGTAACCTAATTCTTTTACTTCGACCGGTAGAAGGCTCTTCCAAATTTCTCCGTTCCTTGAGTACATCACGGTATTAAGAAGACTATTCTAGAATATGTAAATATTCTTATCCTTCCTGTTCTTGTTTATTCTCCTTTGCCCTCTCCGTCGCCATGCCTTTCCTGTTTTTGTTTCTAATTCTTCTTTCACTCCCCCCTCCCACCCGAGTGTACGTCTTAGTTCAAGTAACGCTTGAATTGAAGGACCCGTGTTGCGAAAAGGGGTACATTTAGTTCTTTGACTGTCAGGAGATGCTCACATTTGTGTGTTCAGTGTCGCAACAAAATATACATACAGTCGACTTCTGTTTTGTTATCTCATGGTCTAACAGGAACGAACAACTTTAGGGATTAACCCCCTTCATTTCAATTTTACTCAAACACTGTGCGTTACTGTGGCAAGAATCCTGACTTAAAGCCTCTCCAGCCTTTACGTTAACCTCGCATTCACTTTTTGCACACGTTTAATGAACGAGGCTCTGCAGAGCAAAGCCATCATTGTGTAACAGAATCTTGTATATGTGTAATTTAGTGTTGTGTTGTATTATCCAATATCTTTCTAAACATGTCAGTCAAATACAGCTATATTAAGTGGGGATTATTTGACACTACAAATTCTTCTATTACAAACTGCAATAGGTGGAATGAATAAGTAATACTCAAATGTTATTAAAAGTCATAAGGAATTTTTATGAACCAAAATAAAAAATGTCACGAAACGGCAAATGACTGCACACAGAAATCCATTTTATCACGTCATCATTTGTATTTTATTAATATGTATTACTTACTTACTCCATGGTGCAGAGTCCTTCTTGAGAATCTAGCTGGTTTGCAGCTAGTCAAGAAATTCCCCGCATTTCACGGAACCCGAAGGTTCATTACCGCACTCACAAGCGTCCGCCACCTGTCCCTATCCTGGGCCAGCCCAATCCAGTCCATATAC